>Ga0058701_10006218_pt1 | contig 10042 bp, 7 predicted proteins | sample AgamicOrMae_FD_97039 | JGI IMG/M metagenome (GOLD analysis project Ga0058701, IMG submission 97039) | Agave microbial communities from Guanajuato, Mexico - Or.Ma.e | ecosystem: Host-associated > Plants > Phyllosphere > Phylloplane/Leaf | place: Guanajuato, Mexico | collected 2012-06-04 | reverse complement strand
TCGCTAAACCACCCTTACGTCCTAACCACACTTCACGACCATTGGCATTCGACAACCCAACAGCCTCCCTTCCAATACGTTCTTCCCTCCAACCAAACATACCTTCCCCAAGAAACTACCTACATCCCAGAAAACACCACGCAGTTTGATATTAACAACAGCGGTGTGCCTGAAGTGATAACTCCACTGCCCGAGTTCCCAACGGGTCATGTTTGCCATAGCCGAATCCACTGGGCTGATGGAGGTTCCGACTTCTCCGGGAGGTCAAGTAGTCATAGACACTTGCGGGCTCCATCGGCGAGTTCCAATTCCGAGATTTCAAGACCGACTTCTGCCGAGGGATCTTCCGATTACAGTGGATACGAAGAGCATTCGGACGCGGCGAATTTCGTCGAAGATGACCGAGGAACCAGCTTGGAGATTCTGGCGAAGTACAGACCTTGCACGAGTTGCAGAGTCGGAAGATCGCCTGACGCTGTCGAAGAACAGCCTTTGCCATCTTCGGTACACAGTACTCATTCTGGTTACCATATGGATTTTCCTCAGCAAGATATTCAAATACAGCCTCCGAGCGATGTCGCGGTTGGCCGAATTTCTCAAACAGTGGTAAGCAAATCGTTACAGAATTAGTTGAGTGTTTTATTAATTTTGTTTTGTCCGCAGGATGATCAAGAGCGGCAGGCGACTCCACCTTTGGTGGTGAGGTTCGAAAAAAGCAGGAAACCTTGTAGAAGTCCTAGCCACGAACAACGACGAGATCCAGCTCTGTCAAGTACTTGGGTCTTGTTAAAGAAGTTCAAACAACGAAGACCGCCGATTGAACCCGTTGAAGAGCCACCTGAAATTCCACCGCCCGAAGAAGTTCCACCGCCGGAAGAAGTTGTCAAAGAACTTCCACAATGGACTCCCAGTTCCCGTGATGGTCTTCACTTCTCATACATTGTATGTATTAAATCGAAAGTCTAAGAGAGGGAATGGATATTCACATGTGTTTCTCGAAACAGGTGCTGCTTGCAACTGCTGCATCTCTGTGCATAGTCGCTTGTCAACCTGCAACCACAGATAGCAATCTCCAGGCGACTTCGACTCCCGCACCTGTCCGAGAGACAATCGCAAAAGAAGGACCTGTTCAACGATTGGGGATCCGATTGCCAGATCACTGGGTAGCTATCAAGGTCCCCGATGATCAACACGAAGAGGAGTTTCTGCGAAAGTTCTTCCATAGCGACGGTAGACTGAGAAAGAGACCGTTTCAGAGACATCGAAGACCTAAGGAGGAACTATCTAATCAAAACCGAACGAGGAGTACAGGGAAAAGCCGACATCATCACCACCACCACAGCGTTCGCCCGACCATGAGCGCCGAACAAGAAGCTCTCAACGGTGTGACACAGGCAGAAAATAATAATTCTGATTCAAAAACCCATGCGGTGATGTCTACAAGTAACCCCCTTTGGCAAGACGAACAATTCGTCCAGCGTCTCAAGAATTATCTCGAAACCAGCCGAAGATCAACAAACGAGAAACCAAGACACAATCATACAACTACGCCTCTGCCGCTGGAGGTGCAGGTTTCAACAACCCTCTCCAGTACGGACAGTAAAATCGAGAAAGAAAACGTGGTCTCCACAGATGAGTCACTCACAACACATCGTATCCCTTCCAATCCCGTTGTCCCTTACAAGTTAAAAAAGAAGCTTCACTTGACGAAACCAACGAAAGACAAGTATCCTCCGTCGAAACCGTCCATCGAAGACCTTCCAGGAAATGCTCTTCACAGGAGCCGAAAGCCGAATACCAAAGACAAGGCTGTGCTCAGATTTCCAGAGACTGATATCGCTCCATGGAACATCACGGAGTTGAAGTGGAATTACGACAACTTTTATCAAATCGGGAAGCCGCCACAACAACCGAGCAACCGCTTAGGAAGAGACAAGCCAGATACTGTAGTTAGTGTGGGATCGAACGAAATGAAAGCACCTCCAACTCCTCTGGCCGTAGACGTGCCTCCAGAGTTCAATTCGCAAACTGTGTCGGAAAAGGGATCTAACGCAGAGTTCATTTTACTAAATCTTCTCTTCTTCACGCTGACAGGATCGGCTACAGTGTTCCTGTGGGATTTACATGGCAGTTTCACAGATCACCATCTGTGTACCGTAAGCTGAGACGTGTGCCTTAGGTTTGAAACCTTAAGGATGTTCCATCGAGCTGAAGAATGCCAACAACAGGCTCTTTTTATCAATCAGAAATCCAGCTAAGATGATGCTAATATACACACCTGACCACTAAAAACGACTTGTCACAGTCCCAAATTTTAGGTTTTAAGCATTCAAAGATTACCTGGCGTTATATGCAAGTGAACTAAAACATTCAAGTTTTTTACATTTTACAAAAAAAAAAAAAAGTTAATAAGTTCACTTAAAAAACATTACACATGACTGATCAAGTTAAGATGAACAAATTGAAACGAACAAATTAGTATCTTACGGTCGTTTAAGTAAAATATTTTATTAAAACCTTTAAAACCAGGGCATTATTTAGAAAAAAATGAGTCAAATCAGCAGAGACGATAATTTCAAAAAAACAAAATAACCATATTTATTGGCTGCAAACTAATCTTGATTGTTTATTTAGTCAAATATAGTTTTTCGTGCTTTTCAAATTTTAATCACATTTTTTAGCACAACTTGTTTGTGAATTTGACTAGCTAAGTCGACGAAACGTCCTTAAGACATTTTAATTTCTTGGTTGCAGCTTCCTTTCCTGGTTTTTAACATACTTTGGTTCACCGGAGTAGCCATCACGTTCGCCATCTTTGGTTCAATCTTTTTGCGGATATCGATATCTTTGTTCACTCTAGTGATTCTACATATTGGCGAGGTCATTGCGTGGCTTTACCCCCGATTTAAGTAGGTAACATTTTTTAAAAGCCTCCATGAAAGGTTTCGTTATTTTAATTAATTCATTTTTTTCAGGGAGAAGAGGGCTTTGTTCCCTCGAAGAGAAAACGAAACGAAGAATGCGGTTTCGTTCGACATCCCGTTAACAGATTAAGTTGTGGACGGAAAAGTTTCTAATAAATTATATACCGAAGTCACATTTACTTTACATAAGGCCTCGTCGTGACACCTAAAAACCATTTTCAACACTGCAAAGAAAACTCAGATACGGACCAAACTCGGTCATGTAACCTCTATGGATGAGTGCAAAGAATCATAGTCGCAAAAAGTACTAATGTGTTTAAGTGGCTAAACAACGCTGAGCCTATTTCCCCATGAGACTAAGCCTTGTTGTAAGACTGAAACACGTCAGTACCTTCAAAGATGATAGTGCAAATCTACTCACTACTCTTTTATCAGAGCCCCTGAGAGAGGAAGGATAGGCAATAAAATAAACGTGTCACGCGTGTTGACTATAAGAAACTTGCAGGCGCTCTGGACGAAAGCTGTTCCGATCGTGACTAAAGCAATTTGACGTGAAAATCACTGCAAGAAGTGCAACTTGATACGTCGGTTTTAAGAACGAGCAAATCAAGACCGACAGGTTTCTCGCAAGTTCTTAAACCTGATGGTGTGTTTATTCGTGAAGCTCTTTTTGGTTATAGGAGCCCTGATTAAATATTTACGCAAGAGCTTACAGCTGGCCGCGAGTAATATAATAGTCTTTATGCCAACAAAGAGCACAGTACTTTTGCAAGGTGCGGCAAGTGGCACGGGCAAATGTGAATAACCAAAATATTTATTTTTGTAACGCTTCATTAGAAGCTGATAAAGAGCTGCTGAGATTTAAAAGACCCTCGACCTTAAATGAGCTGCAGTAAGTACGCCGTATTCATCGAAGTTATGACATCGTTAATTGACTTATAGAGGAAAAAACCAGAGGCTTGATAAGTACGGCACTAGCCAACACGCTGCGTTTTGATTGGGTGATGACTTTTACTAGCCGCATCGAAACCAAGGCATGTGATTGTCACGTGTGATTTAGAAGCCGGGAGCCAATCATGGAGCAGAAATATGGCGACTCCAAAAGCTCTCTGTAATCGGAAATCAACGTCACAAGGAGTAAATCAGTTTAAAAATGCATCTTTTAAATCAGGAAACCCAACAATCACGGATTTTTTTCCCGCTACTTTTGTACGGACTACTTTGTTTCCTGAAATCGGGTTTTGATTGTATTTTGCAGGTAAGAAACGGCAGAAAACTTCCAAAGACGAAGTCGGATGTATCCGAGATCCTCTCATAGAGTGCAAGATAGTTACTCTACAAAACTCCATACGTCAATACTTAACCTCACTTAAAAGTTCAGAGACAAGACAAGAAAATGGATAAAGACGACAGCATGGTGGAAATATGGCCGCCAAAACGAAGGCGCGTAGGACGAAGTCCCCACCGACGTCCTGGCAATGACAGTTGGACGAGTCCTGCGACATCATCATTCCAGTTTCGTCCTCCCAGTTCAACGATTCCAGCTTCTCGAGAGTTGAGCGACTCTTCTGCTGGACACCTTCCGATTTACGTCCCCAACGTCCTGACGTCCTCAGTCCCCCATCGCCTCCAGCAGCAGACCTCTAGTGTATCTCCAACAGTTCTCCATCAACCGTATCAGTTAACCAAAAGGAGGGCAGCAGTTTCACACGAAACAAGAGAATCCTTGTTTCGTGGCCAGTCGGATAGAAGCCCTCCGATAGAGAACAAATCGCCCCGAACAAGTACGTGTAGCCGAAACTGCAAAGCTAAGAAAGTGGCAGACGTTGAGAAGAAGAAAATCAAGCTCGATGGCTTGCAGAAATGGTACTCGAGATCGTCGATGGATACGGGACAATCAAGTTCAGGTCAGAGTTCTTCTTCGTGGCTTCAGAGGTTTAGGAGGAAGAAGAGCAGTGAGACGCAGACGTCAACTACGACCGAAGACTCGATTGAAGAAGAAGACAGAGGTAGGAAACGCGGAAGAAAATATAAGTCCAAAGGGGTGGGAGAGAGCACTGTCAGTGAAACTGATAACAAGGGCCGTTCAAAGAGTATTGGCAGTCCGGCACATGAAGAGGCCTCAACGAGCAAGGAAACTACAAAGATGGTTGATGTAAAAGATGCTCAAACGGAATTCATCGGTCAGGACACGAGCATGACTGATTTCACTTCCGGGAATGCTTTAAAAGATGACTCGAAACAGGATGCTAAGAAGATGGTAAAATTTGCTTCTTCAGATAAGGCCGCAGCTAAAGATGAGAAACCTGGGATGGATGCTGGGGCAATAGGTGAGGGCGATGCAGGGTCTGGGGATGAAGACGCATCGCCTCAGAAAACACTTGCAAAGGAAGACAGCGAGGCGGACGAGAAAGATATCGACAGGACCCTGACGAAAAAGCCTGAATTGATTGACCCGGAACTCAGAAAGGAAGATGGAGTGTCAAACACTGAGGAGAGTAGGGATATCGCTGGAAGAAAGATCGAAGAAATAACAAGTAAAAATGTTACACCATCCGGACAGTTAGAAGGCAGTCAGCAGAATATTGACCTGGTAGCCGATAGGTTAGAGATATCAACGTCTGCTTATCGTCCTGAAGACACTTTCGGGGTTACCATAACAGTTGGGGACCCAGGGAGTCGAGCGAGCTCTATGACGTATCTCGCCTCTGCCGAGCCAAAACTCATCCATAGCTTCAAGCTCCCATTCGAATTGCCTGGTGGCGGTTTCCAGCAGAATTTGATCGTCATTTGTCCTCAAGATCCATCGCAAACGCCAACAGAGGCAATTCATGAATCTAACAATAAAGCTGGAGAGAGTCCGGTTAGAGAACAATTAGGCTACGTTCCTACAAGAATGCTACAGCAAGAACGCGATGGCAACAATCAGACTGCTGGGAACACAGTCGAAGAGTTAAAATCGAATAACGATGTTTCAACGGTGGAACCACAGCAAGAACGCGATAGCAAGGATCAGTCAACTAAGTTTACCATAGCAGAATTATCAGCAGGCAAAGAGGCTTCAGCCGCAGAAGTAACGCAGGGACAGAATCGCGAGGATCAACCAATAGGAAGTCGAGTAGAGGCGTTAGCGTCACAAAAGGAGTCAGCGCTTCAAGCCGCGGAAGGTGACAATGCATCGAAGGAAAATCGTAATCCTCAAGCATCAAAACGTGAATCAACTGTAAGACAAGAAGAAACAAACGAAGCAGGGAGCCCTGTTGCGGAAAATCTAGCTGCTAAGCCGGAGGAAAAAAATAAACAAGAGGAAAATGGTTCGACAACCGCCTCTCAGAGTTTACCATCCCCTATTCCAGAGAACAAAGAGCAACCATCCAATATTCCAGAGAATAAACAGCAAGTTTTGCAGATGATAAACAGTAATCCCCAAACTTTTTTTCTTGCACACTCAAATAAAGGTACTTGCAACAAAGATAAAGAGCAAAAAAAGCAGACAGGAAAAACGGTCACGAAATTTCCCGAAATCCCTAACAGCGATTCATTGTTAGAAGGCCAAGAACTGTGTGAGGCCGTACTGGCGGTTTGGAAGCGAGATAAACCGATAGTATCCCAGCGAGATCCACCTAAAACGGAACCAAACTTACGCAACCATTCACGAGAAATCCGCCAAAGTGTTCTCTCTCAGTGGAAATGTCATCCTCATGATCGTCAATTATTAAGTAAGCACACAGGCCAAGATTCAAGTCACGAGGAATCGCAACAAAGCTACCGACACCAAAAATTCAACCAACAGGAACCTGCAGTGCCTTCTACGAAAGTCCATTCCAGTGCTCAGGAAAGCAGACAGGGCATACTACGGTCTAGACCTGCTGTCCTAGACCAAATTTCCTCAACGAATAATAAGCATTCAACCGCAAAAGAACTCGGTAAAGAGATTCTATATCCGACATTGAAGTCACCGAGGTTTAGCAGTTTTTACGAGAACTGTAAAGAGGAACTACAACGATGTAAGCCGCCTTTTAACGAAAAGGTGTCTCCGACGAGAGATAGTCTATGGCTCCAAAACGACGCTACAAACAGAACTGTAAGCTTCGCAGATCCAGAAACTGTCCCACATAGTGTCTTCCAAGGCCGACGCGATATAGACGTGATAGCATCGTCCCAGTATGCACAAGTCAGGCCCAACTTTGATACTTACGGCGAGCCGACAGCACCTAGTTATTCTTACGAGCAACCAGTCTCCTCGAAGTCTAAAAAGGTATTGTCCTGGGACGTAGGCCTACCCGATGGAGACTTACAAAAGTCGCCGGCAAAGTTTTACACCAGTCTACAGTTCCCGTTCCCAAATCAACCTCGGAAAGGCGATGACGTTTTATCTGAAGAACAAGGACCATTAGAGACGATGCCTTTCGTTGCTCCGCCAGGATCGTGTGGTTTCGCTAAAACTATGACACGTCGTGGCTACGAGGCCGAGCTGGCACAGTGTCCTGGAGTTACTTCGTATTCTCCCGAGATAGACAGTCATATGCAGGTGGACCCTCTTTCAAGTGGAATTAGTAGAGCTGCTCAACGTGATCTCTCGACCGATGTCAACCCCACGCATCGGGCCTCAGATTCCAGTGAGAAGAAATATTCTCAAACAGAAACGAAGAGCACAACAGAGAAGTCGACGTCTTGTTGCCAAGTACAGCCGCCAATTCCAGCATTTCAGTCACTAACAAAAGATCTCCCGGGTATAGACTGGACACCGATTCACATTGAAAGTCGCTTGCCACTAACCTTTTCCAAAGGCAAAAGCCTTCGGAGTTCTCTGCCTAAAACAGAGGATGGTGTAGGTACCCCTCTGCGAAAAGCCTCAAACCGAATAGTGCCATGCGGTGCGGGTGAGTCCAATTGCAACTCTGTAGGGAAAAAGACTTATACTCCTTGCTTTGAACCAAGAAGCAGTTTTCAAAAGGATTCGTTTTCAGAATCAAATAATTCGTCTGTACTAAGCGAGAACAGTAGTTCGACGGGTAACTGTACATACAGCGGCACACCAAGAAGTTCAAGTGACAACAATTCTGATCAAACCGTCGAACCTAAGGAGGCAGGTGGAATCAGCTGGGAGGATTCAACTAACCAGGAACATTACGATGGAATATTCCGAGGTCTTGGATCCGATGACGAGGCACTCTCCACCTGCACTTCAGCCGAGAATATTCTCAGCGCAACTCCGCCACTTCCAGCACAGCGTTGCTTTCACAAACCACGGTTGAACAATAAAAACGTGTCATTGAATGAGGGAGAAGTTGTGAGTGGATACTCAGGTGAATTCCCAGAACTATTAAGCAGGCGTTCGCGATCGTCAGGTTAGTAATCCACAATGATTACAAGTTAGATTCACTTTGATGCATGCAAATATTTTCACAGGAGACGAATCCCGTCCGAGAGAGCATCGCCGAACGCCGAGATCATTCTCTGGAAGAGAGTCCATCCAATCAAGAGTATCGTCAAAGAATCATTTGTCTGCTGAGGATCTTACCCAAAAAGAGGATGAGCAATTACGCGGACGCTCGTCGCATAGAAACTATACAGCATGCGGTATCGAGGCATCGGTACCATCAAGAGAGTCCAGAGCCGTGAGTCCGCCACAAATGAAACCCCTGCCTGCGCAACTACCACCAGCACTTCAAGGAACTTCCTCCCGCCCCGCTTTCATGATGACCCCCCAATGGTCATCTTCGCCTCTGTTAGAACTTGAAAGAACTAGCTCCACCCCAGGGATACGGCAACAAACCAGTCTAAGAAGTCCTGAAAACTCAAATGCTCAATCTGTCTATGCAACATCCCTTTCTGGCGACCCTTTTCATGTACCCTCAACTTCCAATCCCGATGCACAGCGAATGCAAGTTGTCTTTCCCGTAAATGTGCCTGTCAATTGCTCTCCAAGCGAGAATTTTCAGTATCTTACTTACGGATCGGCATCCCCACCGCCTGATCTGCCCACCACTCTGCCTTCTACTGATCAGGAAGGCTTATTCCAGAGTACATTCGATGAACGAATGGATGCCTTCTCAGGCCGCACTTCTGCCGAAGCTCTACCTCCAGGTTTTCCTCCTTCTCAGCCACTTCCTCCTGAACCTCCGCCTTTCCTGCAGCCCTCAGTTTCAATATCCATCTCGTCCCTCGAGAACGCAAGAGCTTTCCCCCGCGCACCAGGACAGCAGCCTGTCTCTTTAGTGGTAATTATAACGTCCATAAAACCAAGATTCTAAATAGTTCAAACAAACGAGATCAATATGATGTTTACAGTTCATTCCTGTGCCAACGGTGTGCCCGCCGTGCCCTTCCCCAATTTATTTCCCAACTATGCAGGTAAGTATCCGGTAAGAAGGGAGATTGTCAGTCAGCCTACTCCTCTGCGCGGTGGTTTCCATGTTACAGGGAGGAATGCTTCCTGAAACACTTACTATGCCTGAGCCTCGGGCGGAACCGCCTTTTGAGACTGGTGAGTGGATTGTGGAAAGACCAGGGAAGGACGTACAACAAGAACTGTATGAAGAAACTCTTCGTGGAAGAGCACGTCCCGAGCCATATGAGGCACCAAAGGTAGAAACGTACCAACGAATGGACGCAAAAAAAACGGAAGAAGAAAAGGGCCCGCCAAGGGAACCGGAAGTAAAACCAGAAGAGAAAAGCAAAGAGGAAATACAAAGCGTAAAGGAAAAAGAAGAAGCAGTTCCGCCGGTACATATTCCCAATAATCTTGCAATTTCTGATATTTTTGCAATGCATGCCTCATGTTACATGCAGGAGAGTTTTGTTCATTGAACTCATTCTTTGATTTGTCCTAAAAATCTCAGGAAAGAAAATCGAAGTCTTCAGGAGGGTGGAAAGTAATAGCAGCGCAATCAATCATATATTTTTTACTATTGGTAAGTGAAGTAGTGATCGATATTAATTTTTTTGGGATTGTGTAATACTTGACACTAGGCTATCAACCTGAATGGGTGCTAGTCATAAAGGCAATCTCCCTTTCGCTAGTTTGGGGCTTATACATTAAATTCCGATGAGGAATTCGTTTTTCCCCTAAGGTGTGCGAAGTGTACTATCAAGGACAGATAAATCCACCACCC
>Ga0058701_10006217_pt1 | contig 10042 bp, 9 predicted proteins | sample AgamicOrMae_FD_97039 | JGI IMG/M metagenome (GOLD analysis project Ga0058701, IMG submission 97039) | Agave microbial communities from Guanajuato, Mexico - Or.Ma.e | ecosystem: Host-associated > Plants > Phyllosphere > Phylloplane/Leaf | place: Guanajuato, Mexico | collected 2012-06-04 | reverse complement strand
TGATGAACAAGAACTAGTGTCTCAACACGAAAATGAATGACATCCAGATCTTTATGAGTCTCGGCAGGATAGTAATTAAAAGCACTTACTTGAAAATTAACAGGCACACTAATATCGGATTATTCATAGCATACATTAAAAATAAGACGAGTTTCACGATCTTCGATGTAACGAATTCAGATCAGGCCGCACGCTGATTCGCTTATTAATCGATGTACAGTCCACATTTGTTTGCTCAGTGCAGATGTAAATATTTGAAGCAAGCATACGCCCATTGTTCGTGAGATTCAGGAAACCTTAGGGGCTCTGACAGTTAAAAATTGTATTTTATATCTCGTTGCTCGCTCCGCAACTCCTCCCTTTGTCTTCAAGCCTGATGCCGCTTACTTCTCCACGGAAGCAGCCTGCTTAAGTCAGCAGCGTCGGTTGTGGTGACTAATGTGCATTGTGCCTCGCTCCTAAGAGCGGCGAAAGTAAACACAAGGTAGAACAACGTTCAAAATCATAGTAAAAACAAACCTCCGTTTTGGGGACGCTATACAGTACTTGTTTTAGGTATAAAACTTAAATGAGGATAGTACGCATTATGGTATTTTTTTCAATGTAGACCTATAGCCACATCAATGTAAAGCTCTCGCCGTGACCTTTTCAATAATATGGCTGAACATGTGCTTGTCTTGAAAAATAATCAAAGTACGTACCACCTCCGTTTTGGTTTCACGCACCCAAAACAGGTATAGCATTCACCAAAACGGGGTGATTCTCTGATGCCGTTTAAACCTTTTTCAGTAAACCTGAGAATCAGATTTGAACGTTTAAAACCCTCAAACTTCCACTAAACTTCATTTCCTTTAAAAACTAACTATAAAAATTTTATTGGATAGATTACTATGGTAAGGATTCTTTTCCTTGGGGGAGCGCGAGGGTGTCAGCAGGGGGCGACCGTCTGAAATAGGCTCAGGCGATCCTCAGGCGATGGGTGTGCGGCTGAGTGCATGGTCTTGGATTTATGGGCCGGATCCGCTTGGGGGGGGGGGTTACATGCCAACCCATGGAAGCCTCCATCGCAGGTTATTGCCGTTTTCCTAAAGACCGAATAAGCAAATTCGTAAAACGCAAGCTCTGCCCTTATGGGGTCCTTTTTGCTAATTAAAAACGTCTTCCAGTATACGCACGAAATTTTCGTGGCGGGATTTCCCATACATCATGAGTACTTCTTCCTTAACCGAAATAACATAGGTGAAATACTTAACTTCACATTAATATGATGGTACTGCCTACCTAACCTTGGTTAACCTAACCTTGGTTAACCTAACCTTGGTTAACGTAACCTTGGTTAACCTAACCTTGGTTAACCTAACCTTGGTTAACCTAACCTTGGTTCACGTAACCTTGGTTAACCTAACCTTGGAACCTAACCTTAGTTAACCTAACCTGGGTATGTCTGATCCTGCTCCTGCAATTTAAAAATGAAAAACCAAAAAAATTAGAAATAGAATAAACAAAAAAAGAAAGAAAGAAAGAAAGAAAGAAAGAAAGAAAGAAAGAAAGAAAGAAAGAGAAAAAAAGAAAAGAAAACTCCTACTTATAAACTGCAGTCCACCAACGTTTAAACGAAAACTATTTTCGTGTCAATTTACCAGTTGGTAATATTCTTCCTTTCATGTCACGCCCAATCGAGCGAAAAATAGTTTACACGAACGTTTTGGTCGCGTTCGATCGCTACGATTACTTTATGTTTGTTTCTTATCGAAAACAAGCTCGCGATACGTTATCTAATCTCAAGCGGTTGTTATTCTTATGAACGCTCAAAAGATCGCATTGAACTGACTAAGTATTGGGTGTGCAAATCAATGGATTTAGGACTCATCTTTCTGGCAACCACTTTAAAAAAATCATTCACGAAATTCTCTCATAACAGCTGTTTTAGGAGAAAAAAAGTTTGTGATGACGCGAGATATCGGAATGAGGCCAAAGGTAATATCTCTAAGAAGTGTTGGTATGACAAGTCAATCTGAAGGGAGGTCATTCTGTATCGAAAAATATAACCGGCCGAGCCGACGACCAACACTGTGTGACTTAGAGGGCGTAGGAACAATTTCGTAAATTATCTCGAAAAAAAGTGCCAGAGATAGGCCCCATTACAATTTCTCAACAGCAAATTTGATAACTATTTTGATTCCAATATCTGTGATTCTAATGATTTCGCGATAAAAAGCCCCAGTTTAAAAGCATTCATCAGCTTCGCGGCGCCATTTTATTTTTGCTTTTTAAATGATACACAGCAAAAACAAAATAACCGTTTTGGGGAATGCTGGACCTGTTTTGGGGGTGAAAACCCAAATGGGGGTGGCACGTACTTTGGTAATTTTTCAATCAATGGAAAGCTCTCGCCGAGACCTTTTGAATGGTATGGCTGAGGGCTATCTTGAAATATTACGTAGGTACCACCTCAGGGTTTCACATCCAAAACAGGTATAGCTTTCCCAAAAAGGGGATTCGGTTTTTACCGTATATTTTTTACGCAACTTTTTATCGTTAACCTTAGAAAATAAGTAGACACACAGACGAACAGACTGACGGACATATACTAGTAATGCGAGATAGAAGTCTTAAAACTTTCCACTTTATTTTCTTATTAATCATTTCCGTTTGATATAAGGGTGGAAATCAGCCGGGCGATTAGGTTTGTAATGAATATTGGATGGACCCAGGTATTAACACAAATTCTTTCGAAAAAAAATCAAGTAATGCACCAGATTTGATGATCAGTAAGTTCGCAGGGCATCCAACTGCCAAGACGCGAAACGATTGATAAATGTTTGCTGATTTGGCAACACTGGGCGGGCAGCGGCAGCATGTTCAAGGCCTCGGCTTGGCTTGCCAGGCCGAGCGGCACAGCGCAACACACTTGCGAGCGAATCAACATGTTGCCAACACTAGACCATCTTTTCTGCGATAGAGCGAGTTTTACTGGCACCACACTAAACAAAATTTCCATGTCGTATATAGAAAAAAAGACGCGTTCCTTAAAAAGTTCATTTATTTGCACTCTTATCCGTCTAGAGGGTTGCTCTTTCGGGTAGCTGTCATAAGTGCCAAAAAGCACAAGCACCAAAGCCGCAAGCGCCAATCCGTAAACGCCAAACGAGAAAAGTCGCAAACGCCAAAGTTCTTAACCGCTATACTAACCTTACCTAACCTAACTTAGCCTAAACAAAATTAACCTAACCTAACTTAACCTAACCTTGCTTGACATAACCTAACCTATACGAACTTTGGCGTTTGCGACTTTTCTCGTTTGGCGGTTACGGACTGGCGCTTGCGGCGTTGGCGCTTGTGGTTTTTGGCGCTATCGAATGCCCCCCGCCTTTTCTACCTTAGTTCTACCTTGGTCCGGCACTCAGTTACATTATGAGAATCGACGACAAACAACCACTGAGAATTTCCCTGATTTCCAGGTTTGTGGCAATTTCTGCCACAATGCCTGATTTCCTGGCTTTGTTTACATGCTGATCAATCTTATTGCCCGAATGACAATATCCGCGGTCACAACGTTAAAAACTTTTTTTATGTCACAACAACAAAAAATTGTCACGCAGACATGACTTCTGGCGTCGCGACTCAGTCCATATTGTCGAGGCAACAAGAAATAATAGTTGTCCCGAGGCCAATGGTTGTGCTCACAATGGATGAACACGGTGAAAAATTCATGTTTCTCTCTCTTTTGTGGCGCAGGCAAACCATAAGATGAACAGGATGGGAATACCTAAAACAATTTAGCACAATAAAAGTGATTTCACGGGAAGAAGAGAGAAAGAAAATGGGGCGTGCCACGTGTGCGAATGACAAAGTAGGCACCAGACATTGCTGCATCAATTTCGGAAATTTCACGGCTATCAAAACAATATTATTCTGTTCGAGATAAACAAGATTTAGGCTAACAATAAATCAGAAGAGGACGGCAATTTATTGCCGAAAGAAGCGAGTCTATCGCGAAAAACGAAGAAGGGAAAAATGTTTGCTTCGAGAGGGAGGGAAAGGGGGGCGTCGCGAAAGAGGGGAGGGGGGGTCGCGAAAAAAAGGGGGGGACTTCCTGCCTTCACACCACCCACAACCCCGGGAGGTCCAACAAAATATTTTTAGTTCAGATTGTCAGCGAAGATCTTTCCGTTCCGAAGTCACGGCTGTGAGTCACTGAACTTCAGTTGAGTCCGCTGAAACATCGCCTCAAGCGGAAAATCGCTTTTCCTAGGCGGGAAAATCGGAGTTCTTCCAGAATCTGCATTCATAGTTACTGTTTCCTTGATACATTAGATTACTAAACTTTCTCTAATTCTCAAACTAGAAATAAGGAAAACGTAATTAACGGTCGAGTTACACCAAAACATTTTTAACCCCTAAATAAGGCGGAGAGGAAAAGTTTTAAGATAGGAAAAAATGGTTCAAATATTTTTTTAGAACAAACATTTTTGGTTATGCATTTGGTGTCCTGGATACACTTTGGCGGTTTCTGAGAAACGTTTACGGGCGGTTTACTTCACGGTATCCGCACTCTCAACTCTCAAAAGTAAATAAAGATTTCGGTTGAGCAGAAATATTTTCGGAACCAGCACGTTAGACAAAGAAGATAAAAATTCATAGCAGAGATGAAAAAGAATGTAACTTACATTTGGAATCCTAATTTCGTATCTCCGATCTCCTTTTCGAATTCCCGTTTCTCGAACAATTTTCTGGATTTTCTCTGACATTGACAATATATCCATACCAGAAATTTCCGATGGTTCAACATAAGGGCAACACCCTGCTGAAAATATGTACACCAGATTTGATAAAAACGATATCAGCCCGATATCAGAGGTATAATAAACGGATATCAAGAGAAAATTGACCAAATAAAATATCTGACATTCCCGCGGAAAATTAAAAGACTTTCTAAAAGGATATAACTAAATATTAGCCAGATATCAGTGGACAGTGACGACAGAATAAATAACTTGAAAATTCGCTGAAAACAGCCATGTTTCGACCGAAGCCAAAAACCGGATATCAGCCATCCGGATATCAAGGCCTTTTGTACACCGGATATCATGACTTGTCACCCCCTGGGTTCAAACCTTTCAATTGGATACTGAGAAATGAACGCCATATCAGGCTTGCCATCGAAAGGTTGGCTTTGAGACCGGGAGGTAGAACACGAGGTAGAGAGAGCAACCTTGAACAATATCTTCGTTCCCATCCGCATAAAATCTACATTCGTTCCGCGAAACAGAAACCTCCGTAACGTAAATCTCTTTAAAAGGGATTCGCGAGGAAAATTGTCATTATGTTAATGATTCCGTTCGAGCATGTGTGAAGTGAGGAGGCATCGGCGCTGTTGCCGGATTTCCTCACTGAAGCGCGGCAGGCGCCGGTGGATTTCAACTTTTTCCTCTGGAGTGGGGAGCCGCTCTGCCCCGCCCCGCCCGAGGCGAGCAGCGCGTGAAAATTAAAACCAAATTAGGTCCATCGCAATAATGGCCGAGGAGGCGCGCCTCACTTTGGGATAGGTCAACCCGACGACCCGATTCGGGGTCTGCGTACAATCGCAAATTAGGTCACGCCCAACATATTAATCGTATGAAATACGTTGCCCAGTTAACCGTTCTATGATACTCTGACAGGTATTTTTTCAGTGTACTGACAAAATCTCAATTAAGGCGATGACCAGGCGTGAACAAACTTAATCGAAGTCACGTGACCTACATATTGATCTCATATATTCGTCCCGACGAAATAGAACCAACCTATCTAGGAACTTTCACCGCGGTGACTTGCATTCCGGAATCAGCACTTTCGACGGTTTGAAGTTTAGTAACTTTACTGCTCATCTAGCTCAAGATGGCAAAGTTAAAACAAAGAGTATAATTTGATAAAAAGTAGCAAAAATATTTTTTTTAGGCGCGACGAAGGAGCCGCCTCTTGTATTTGCTTTCTCCGTTTTTTTTGGGGGGGGGGGGGGGGCGACGTACTTTTTCTTACATAAAATTTGGGAAAAAAAAAAAAAATCAAAATAATTTTAAGTACCGGTATGAAAAAAAATCGACAGGGTAGATTGTTTCCCGGATAGGCACCGATGAATAATAGATCAAACGCCAAGCCCTTTCGTTAGCACATATGTTTATTCTAAACAGCCTGTCTTACCCGTTAAAAAATTAGCAGCGAAAATTAACACATACAGTAATTTCCACTACTAATTTTTGAGCGTGTAGTGTACAGGCCTATCACAAGAAGAAGGAAAAAAACTCATTTTTATGATTAGAAAAACACTGAAAGGTATTCTCATACACTATCAAACAGCTTTCGCAAAAAAATGTTAATAAATGAGTAATAAGTTGGCGGCATCAAAATATGATAAATTTTGCGGAACGATAAGAGCCGTTCAAATCGGGGGACAGATTGTGTGTCGACCTTCGGAGTCATGTTGGATTGCATTTGCACAGGCAACCCACAATAGGTACACAGTCAAAATAAACAAACAAATAAGTTGGCATCGCGAGCGCTGCGCCAAGTCGCACGTGTCACGTGGCGCTAATTTTAAATGCAGCCATAGTTACTCTTTTCATTTCATTCAAGGCGGAGAAAACGACAGCGCTTTCGCACACGGTGAAAAAAACACGTGTCTAATCAGATTGACGTCGGTAGATGGTCGCTTGAAAATGGTGGATAAAGTCGCTTCAACTGGAAGATGGTCGCTGAAAATTGGTATGATCGCTTAATTTTTTTAGATAATGGCTTAACCCACTACCGCCCAGCGATGCAGTTCGGCAACAGAAAAATTTATTTTAGAGGATCTTTTCAGTTCAATATTGTCACAATTCGCAAAATATCCCCTCTGGAAACCTGAAATTTGATTATTTAGGCATTTTCCAAAGCTTAAAATTGCGTATTTTAATGGAAAAAATCCTTTCAATTTCTCATAAACTGAATTTCACTCCAAATACTTTGCGCTGTTATGGGTTAATATTGATATGGGCGCTTACAACTAGGAGAAAGATTGGAATTGCGAGGAGGAAAAAGGCTAACCTGCAGCTTGAAACTGATAAGATGATTGTGATAAGCGATGTTTCAAATTGTGCGGTCGCTCATTCCAAATATGGTTTCGCATGAAAAAAACATAACTAAAAAGAAAAACTACATTGCGTGAAGTTCATCGAAAATAACTACCGATTACTAAGTGTATGTTAGATCACATGCACACCTGTCTCTTTGGATGTACGCTTTTACAACAGCATCTGTAAGCGGAGCTTTAAACACGATAAGACCAAAGAGAGGTCATTAAGATTGCGATTCAAGTTGATATGATATTTCTTCCGCATTCTACTATATTTTAACACATATGTTTCCAAAAAAAAAATACGAAGTGACTATTTACACGCTGCCCCATTTAAAATGCATTAGGTTGGTTTCAGCGGGTTCAATCTCCCCTTGCGTGCGAATAAAACTGACCCTAAAAATATACCTTAAACGAGTTGCATGTCCAGGAGCCTGCGATGAAATAGATTAGATTCTACAGATCAACAAACTCCTAGCAAATAACAGATTTTTTTTACATAAGATATCCTGCATCGTAATTTTTTGTGGTGGCGTTTTCAACCTCTTTGAGTTTGTGCTAGTTTAACCTTCCTTTACATTTTTAAAATCAGCATAAAACAATCTCGTTGGTAGATTAGATAATGTTTCAGAGGGCAATTAAATAAACCTCCGTTGAGCTTGCCAGCGCGATCGTATTGTTAATCCTTACACACTCATCAATTAAAAAGTTGGATTTTCCACCTTTGAGTTCCACCCTCTTCCAGCCTGGCTCCATGAGGATTAAAGTCACACAAACGCGTAGGCTGAATTAGGTTGGTTTAGGTTATACTGAGTCTTTTCTCGCTTCGCAACCGTTATGCAAAGCTCTCATTAGCCCTGAACTACAAACTTAACCCATAACAGCCTAAAGTAATTGCAGTGAAATTCAGCTCAAGAGAAATTGAAAGGATTTTTCCCATTAAAATACGCAATTTTAAGCTTTGAAAAATGCCTAAATAATCAAATTTAAGGTTTCCAGAGGGGTAATATTTTTTATATTAAGACGATACTTAACTGAAAAGATCCTCTAAAATAAAGTTTTCCGAGGCCGAACGGCATTGCTGGGTGGTAGAAGGTTAAGGCTCTGCTTGTTATATTGCCCATGCATCGCTCCGCCTTCGTCTTGTTGAAGAAAATTTGAAAACGAGAGATAAAAAATTCGTCGTTTTAAATTTGCAGTGTACTAAAATTAAACGTTAAACCAAGAGGAAAACAAGAGGTTAAAAAAAATCAACCTCTCCATCTGAGAGTGTGGGACATCTGTGTTCTTGTCCCTCGTCCCAAACCGCCCCTTGTCTCAATGTCAGTAACACCGGCTTAATTACCATGGGTTTATTCGTCGGGGAGGCGCGAAGAGGACCGTAAAGAGCCGAGGGGGGCCGAACGGGGGGGGGGGCGGGCGGAGGGGGGGGGGGCGCTTGAACAGATGAATTACTTCACACGGATTCTTTAGGCTCTTTTATTACCAACTTGTCAGACTATTCAATTTTCCATTCATGACTACTCTGACAATGGCTGTGCAATCCAGGAAAACTCAATGCTAGTCCGCAACAAAAAGTTTTCCTTTTCGGGAAACAAGGAAAGTAAGGAACGAAACTTGTCTTCTTCTTTAAAGCTACAAGGGCTTGCGGATTTCGTGACTAAGTAACTCAAGATTTGGTTTGAGTTACCCCTATTTTGTATTAATTGCGACTATTCTCGATCCATTGCAAAAAAAGTTATGAGAGACAATTCTTTAATAATATAAAATGCGATCTCATCTTTCGCTACACTCTAAATTTGAATCAGTGAGATTCTGAGATTCAGTGAAAATTCACTGTATGTCAGACTATCACGGATTCAAATTTAGAGTGTAACGAAAGATGAGATCGTAACTTACCAAAATTCATCACCGTATTGCGAATACGAAATAAATTACAACAAATAATATACATAAGAGATTCATTCAAAATTACCAATTCGGTTTCCACACAAGGCTTGGAGTTGTTTTAAAATGAATTGAGGGTGGTTTGTCAGGCGGGAAATATCATCTCGTCTACAGATTCATAAGTGCACTGCACAATTACATCACTCGAAAAATTAAGTTTATATGAGTATTTTTAGAGATGGTATATACTGAGTAAAAAATTCACGCTCAGCAGAGACAATGACCTTTAGTTTGGACGAGTTGGCATGCTTTGTGGATTTAACGTACAGTATTTAATTCAGAAAACTGGTCGGGAAACCAAGCGTACAACACGAAAACGAACACAAAGTTTCTCTATCTTCTGGGTTTACACCTATTTGTTCCAAAAAAAAGAGCACGGAAAAAAAAGGATCAAGAGTTGAATTCAGATATTTTTCAAAACTGCCTTTTTTATTTATTTATTGCTTTTTTCCCCTATCTCTTTTTTTGTACACGGAAAAAATGGTATTGTTACGGCAACAAAATTAGTGTCAAGAAATGGTTTTTGTGTTGATTCAACAAAAATTTTGCTGCAGCAACCAAACGTTTTGTTGATAAAACTAAACATTTTGTTTTTGTAACAAAATATTTTTGCAATCCCTATTTTAACAAATGACTTTGTTGGTATAACAAAACCTTTTTTTTGTGTACAGGTACGCTCCTAAAAGCGAGCCAAGAGTGCTTACCATATGTACCAAATAATATCGTATACGTAAAAAATGGAACGATTTTTTTTCTTTTTCCAAACAAAAAAATGTTTTTTGGTGATCCAAAAATATAGTCACAAAATTTTGGCCAAAAACCGTTGCAAATGCACAAGAGCAGCAACTGTTTCTTCCAAAACACCACAATTGACGTTCAACACATCCACAGCTATCGCCGCCAATCAATATTTTTTTTAGTTTTAAGGAATTCTCATACCGGTACGAGTCAAAAACCTTTTTGAGAGGAAGAGGAAAAAGAGATTAGATCAAGAACCTCTGT
>Ga0058701_10006216_pt1 | contig 10043 bp, 7 predicted proteins | sample AgamicOrMae_FD_97039 | JGI IMG/M metagenome (GOLD analysis project Ga0058701, IMG submission 97039) | Agave microbial communities from Guanajuato, Mexico - Or.Ma.e | ecosystem: Host-associated > Plants > Phyllosphere > Phylloplane/Leaf | place: Guanajuato, Mexico | collected 2012-06-04 | reverse complement strand
TATAAAGTGGAGTCAGTGAGAGTCTCTGAGATTCAGTGAAAATTCTCTGAATTTCAGACTCTCACTGATTCAATGTTAGAGTGCATAGAAAACCTATGTTGACGCAATTTAAGGAAATACTTATTACGAGTGAACTTCAGTTGATGTTTTTTCAAATTAAAATAAGTTATTTGGATAAAGTGAATTAACCCATATGGTTAACTGTTGTTTTTAATGAAGAATTGGAAAAACTAACAATCAGGTCGGAAAAAAACGAACAGGATGTCTTTTTCTTCTTTTTTTGCCTCTAATTCTGCCCGTACGTCGCAATGTAGAGGCATCTTTAAATCTCAAAAAAAAGGAGACTCCGATCAAGTAAGTCTTGGCGCTAACATTAAAATTTATAAAGAAAAACAAACACGGCTCTCGCTGGAGCTTATCTGAAAACTCAGTCAGTGCCCCATAAATTTGCGTCTCGCCAAGAAATATATCCGGCTAGCGAACTCCCTTTGTAATCATATTATCAAGATTTTTTTTTCCGGGGGGATCAGGGCTTTCCGTAAGCTCACTTGAATTCGCATCCCTAAAGCAATTATGTAAAACTTGACAATACTTCTCGAGTCGTGAAGCAGGGTTGGAGCGAAAAAGCGCGTTAATCACAAACAGAAGTTGGAGCGGCGAAAGAGGACAGCTTCAGCTTCGGCCGAAGATAAAGAGTGGAAAACACTTCCCGAAAGGGTTATTTTAATTTGAGGGTGCAGTGCGGTACGGTGCGGTGCGGGACGGCCGATGAGAGCGAGAGAGCGAGAGCTATTGCGGAGGGAAAGTAAATGAGCAGACAGTCGCCATTAATTGCTGCCCATCTGGCTAATTATCGGCACAATGCCTTTTGCGCTCACAAATAACCCTACTCCCTATCTATTTGGACTCTGCCGATTATCAAGGGAATGGCACCTTTCTTCACATATTCAACCATCCAGACACTGAAATTTACTCTGCAATTTTGACGTCTGGCGAAGATCCTACCAATCTTTTTTAACGTAACCCAAACTTTTTTGCCAATTTAAACGTAGCTTGATCTCCTAACTTAGCATATATCAGTTCACGGAGCCTAGCCTACCGGCAGTGTCGTCAGATTCCGCGACTCCGTCAAATTTAAACGCGTCTATCTTTTTAACCGTTAAAGATAAGGTAATGTTTAATCCTATTTTTGAAATGCTCAGCTCGAAAGCGATCCAAAACATACCCGACATGCTAGGTTATCTTCAATGGTTAAAAGTTAGACGCAATGAAAATTTACGAAATCGCGGAATCTGGCAACACTCCCTACCGGACCTAATGCCAAAACCTAACCTAACCTCTTGCTTTTAAGTACTTGTAACACACCAATTAAATTGTTGAACGTAGCCTTTCCTAACCTCCTTTTCTTAACTAGGGAGCAGCAGAACTATGATTAACTTATGTCTTATCTACCATTTCATATCGTTTCCCTATCAATCGCTAATCTAACTTCTTACTCCTATAAACTCCGACCGAACTACATCCTTATCTTTGCCAAGATTTTCGCTAAGGATCTCCTGATTTCGGTGGCAGCATTTGAAACGCTGTAGTGCAAAAGCCTCGCCGATAACAGCCGGACACTTATCATGACAAATCTTCTTCTTTCGGCGAAGGTGGAGTGAAGCCATAAGATTTGACATGGACCGGAAGTCGGCGTCTTTGTCGGAGGTGACCGATGACGTGGTCGCCCTCCGCTCCATCGCCACTTCCGCCGACATCCGCCCGCCATCTCCGTCCGGTCCGGTCCGGTCACCGGGCGACCGACCGGGTGACCGGACAGCGTCCCCATCTTCCCCTTCGCTCTCGCTGTCTTCTTAAACGCTTTAGGAGCATCCCACCTGGAAATCCGTCTTGCTGTTAGAGGAGGGTAATTGAAGCGAAGGAAACTTGTACCTTGAGGTGTATTTCTGATTTGCATTCGTGCTTAAAATTTGTTTTTCTTCGTAGAAAAATATCACATTTCTTTTATATACGCTGAAATGTGTCGAAATTTTTGTTTTAATTCCTCTTCTAGTGTAATTGTATAAAAATGGTGAAAAAAAAAAGATCCTGGGAAAGATCTATATATGAAGTAGGCAACACTCCTTACATGGCTGTTCAGCGGTTGCCTACCTTCTCCGCACCGGATTCCTCTCCCTATCGGTAGAAGGATTCTCTGAGAGTATTTTCTCAACGTTAAATATTTCGAAAGGTTTTCTTTTTGGTAGAAAAATGATCCGTAATCCTCGGTAGCAAATTACAATAAATTACAATAAAAATATAATACAAAAAAAAGAGACAAAAGCCGAAATAAGGAAAAGAAAACCTTTTAACACTTTATTAATTTACCTTCCTGTATTTGATCAAAAGGAATAATACTACGATTTACAATTCGCTGAAAGCAAAAGGGTCGTCAGTTTGCAAGCTCCAGTTCAAAAATTTTCAGCCAAATGAGTTTGCGATTTCTGAACATGTGAATGTTTTATCGCTTCCTGAGCAAAAATTTACGTTAACATTCTATTAGGATTTGATCGAGTTAATTTATGTTGATATTAATGTCAAGGAAAAACTTGAAAAGAAATACCGTGTCATAAAATTTTCAGCCAACATATGACCTAACCAAAAAAAAAAATTAATCATCTCTGTATCAAGATTTTGAACTATTTACCATAATGAAAAATGCAAGCATGACTTACAAACACGTAGGGTATGATCTCACACTGTGTACAAAGAAGTGACTTTAAGGAGATTTACAACACTGCGGCTAATTTTGCAAACTGTCGGCACGATGAAATGATTTGAATCCCTTTGAAGTAAGTCTCGAGCAAACGAATTGCGGGCGGATAACAGCGGCCCCAATGAGGCGGCTCCGATTGAGGGGGCGGCTTCTTATGCGCGCCAACTTCGCGCATCGTGTCCATAAAGAAAAAAAATGGAGATGTAAAAGTCAGAGCCGGCGACCGAATTTATGTCCACATGCTGAAAGTAGCGCAATATACGGATGGCATTTCCGTCTGGATGTCATTCGAAGGAAGGCCGTTTGATAAAGATAAGGGAAATGTTGCCCCAAAATGGCACAAAATGGCGCAACGAGGGCCCTCTGCCAAAAATAATATTCTCTTCCGTTTGTCGTCTCTACAAATTCTCTTGAGACAAGTCTTACCCTTTATCACTGCTCATTCGTTTTAATTACTCTCTCAGTCTCGTTTTAAGGTTAGGTTTCCTCGACTTAATCGATTCTCAAGTATAACACCCCCCAAAATAAATATAAATATATGGTTTGGATAATCCTTTACCGCAACTATTTCGGATATGAAAATATAGCTTGAATACAGATTTGTGTAAAGGACTTTCAGACAGGAAATATTCGAAAACGCTTCTTTCCGTGAATTGCCATCGAAAATAAAGTTTCTGTCAGGATGGGCCACCCCTCACATCTTTTGAATATTTATGGCATCGCCTATTTCCGGCCCACGATTTAATCCTGAAAGATTATTTCACTTTATTTCCGGACAGATTTAGATCAAATTTTTGTCAATCTTTGGCTTTTATGGGGTGTGTGCTGATGATACGGTTTAAATTGGAAATCTACGGTTCAGTGGACGAGGATGTGTGGTGTTCAATCACTTTTCGACGTGCAGGCTTCTCGTGATCCATAAAAAATGACAATACAAACGATTGCTCTATGATTATAGATTGGTATAATGCAACAGCATCGAGCAATAAATCACCGCAAAGCTCCATTTAAGTTTTATGAATAGGAAAGTGGAATATTTTTTGGGGAAAATACACATAAAACTTTACTACGCATACACTGATTGGAAGGAAAAATATTCAGCTGTAGACATTGTTCGCAGGACAGTATTCGTTAGTAATAAATGACTGGTATGTAAAACACGTTCAACCCATTTCCGAAACGTCTGTCGACTATCGACGTCCAATCGACATTCTAGTAATATTAATCAATATTAGATCTCGGCTTACTTTCTGTGAAGTACCTGCAGGCAGTAACATGTGCGTTTGGCGGGTATCACTTATTGAAACACCTCGCAATGCGTCCCCAAGGCGACAAGATCCGTGAGCGGTAGCGGGTGAGAAAGCGATACCGTGTCGGCGAAAAACTTTATACCTTGTTATTATTTTATCACGTCCATAGCTGATCCTAAGGGCCTTACTTAAAAGCTACGATTTAGAAGTGGGTATTAACGAATTTGTGTTAAGGAATGCTCAATCTAAAGAGCGACAATTTCTGTTTGGTGTAATTTTGTGCGATGATAAGAGTGATTATGGTTTATACCCGTCGCTGTCGAGCAGTTGATTTGTTTTAATATCGACATTTTAAAGTTTGTAATATTTTGTAAAATATCATTTCAAAGGGGTTATCAAGACATGATGAGTTTTATTATGTTGTCTACGTTTCATTTTTTTTCTTTTAGAATAGCCAGAATATAGGCTTGCGATGTTTTTTTTATTGTGATCGTATCGGTATTTTTTTTTTTGTTATTGGGACATTGTTGAGCCAGTGTTTTACTTAATTGGCTTATTGAGAATTTCTTTGGGTGAAAGTCATTATTACCAGGTGTTCGGGAACAGTTCAATCTACTTCAAAGACTAATATTTTTTTTTAAAAAGAAAAAGAAAAACAAACTCCACTTTTTCTCCGTTTGGTTTTGCGACGAAATTTGTGCACAAGAGACGGAAAATCCGATCTTTTATATTTACAGTACAAAAATAATATTGGCGTAGCTTCAAACAGCGTATCCTGTTTTCCGCGATTTAGTTCGTGGATAGCGTTTGTAACGTGTAAAAATGTTTCTCTGTGCATTTTCGCAGGTGCGCTCGCAGCGGCAAAAGAGTTAACACCTCCAGATATTTTAAATCATGATAAACGCGATCGTAAAGCGGGCGCATGCAGCCAGCCAATCATTTCGTTGATCTCTGTTTTGTCGTTTAATGATTACCACTGGCTCTATTATCATATGATTGTTGTATCGCGTTGCACTTTGATACAGCCCGTTATTTCGGCTGTCCAGACGTGTAATTGCACGACTAAATATTTTATTGAGCAACTATAAATTGGTGCGTATCGTGTGACCCGCAAGCAGAGAAAAATAGAGGGACTCAGGGTTCATTCTACTTACATAATCCAGATTGATATTTCGTTAGTTCTACAATTTTGTTTTTCTTGGAGGGGATGTGCTCATCACATTTGATATTTTCAAAAAAAAATGACAATTCCAGAATGTTGATCTTGCAATGTAAAGAAGGTGAAATTCCCATCCTGTTTGGTCAACTTAACATTGCAAATCCGAGTGGAGCGAGATCAGAGCGAGGCCGAAGGCACGTAAACTAACAGAACACAGGAAATCAATATATACGCTTGCTTCTCGACGTCAAAATTGACCCCTGAGAAGAAAGCCGCTAACAATAAGTGAAAGTAGCAAACAATAAATAGAGTGATAGAGAAATAAGGTATGTGACTATCGTAATTAACCTAGGTAAAACAGACCTTAGCAACATTAAAACAGCCAAGGTGTGACATGAGAGATAAACATCTTCACCTTTCAAACGTACACAGTGTAGTTGACAGCGACCCATATTTATTAATTTCAATCACACCTGCTTGAGAGCCGATGTCGCTAAAAACGACCGGACGGAAAAATTATAATAATAAAAAAGGCAATGAATAGTCCGTGAACGTGCCAGCTCAACGGCCCCACACAATGGCGTGGCGATGCCTTGGCGATGCCGTGGCGTGGCGAGGAGACGTGTGACGGAATGCTGATTGCAAAATGAGCTTTTATATCGCGTCGTGTATAATGCATTTGTTCCCTTCGTGTCGTAGTCTCACAAGACGTGACAGACCTAAACATTAATCAAAATAATGTCCGCTTTTACAAGTGCTATAAAACGTCGGATACGCTAAATGCACTGGAGGGTGCTGCCTTGCTGCCTCGCTGCCCGAGGACCGCTTTGCTTATTGTTGTGTCCAATGAAACGGAAAACAAGAAAATTTTCTACTCCGAATACTGAACCTTGTCTTATGGCCTCGCTTACATGGTCATACAGTAAGTCACGTACACGTGTTCTGGGGTGCATGATTTATCTCCACGTCACCTTATAGTTGGATTATACGACATGTATCGATACAATATTTTTGATTAAGGAGCCTCGAAATGGGTCAGATATTTCGGTGATCAAGGCTCATTTTCTGCCCTGAAATATCTCCCTAAAAGTAAAATAATCTGCTGATACCGGTAACGCGAAACTAATTCGTCCAAGATAACTTTGTTTTGTTTTTGAAAATTTGTGTCAGCTTGAATTTTTCTGATTCGATTTTCCATAGTGTGTTAAATGTTTCAGATGAAGTAACCAAATACATTTGTTTGAAATTTCTAAAAGAAAAAATAGTAAGCCTAATAAATAGTAAAAATATTTCTAAATCTATGAACTGGCGTAAGTTTTGAAATCAGCTCAACTAGAAAAAGTAGTCCGGTGCTCGAAAGTGGATTTCTTGAGAAATTTCTTCGTGCTTAGTGTGTTGCACAGGCTATTGCAGTGCGTGAACTCTTTTTGTAAGAACTGGCGAATATATATGAGACTCTCGCCTTGGTTCACTTGAGTTCACATTGTAGTGTATTGACCCCAACTCATTACCTCTGACTGATAAGTGGACCCAAAGTTCAGAAATAACATTTATAAGTAAGTGTAGCAATATAGGTTATCCGCCTTGCCGCGCCTCCGGCCAGCTCGTGACAGCAATTATTATGTCCCAAAAAAGTCGCGAGACGACCCAATTGTATCCGTATGTTGACCGTGACAAGTTATGGCTGAAGTTATCATAATGAAACTACCTTGGTCGTGATGATCGTACTTTGGTTACCATTTCCACGAAATTACAGGGCAAAATCATTTCGGAAGGGATGAGTTATGAATAGTGCACAGCGGCAGTGATTCGTCGAGTTGAGCTGACCAGTCGTTGACAAACGCCATGACGCAGAAGAAGTCGCAGAAGAGGATGTCTGAGCGGCTCGAAGAAGCCAGAAAGGTCTTAGATCCAGCACAGAAATCACGCCTAGTGAGGATCTATCAAGCTTTACACGGGAATATCGCGTTCGCAACTCTCCAAAACATTTATACCGTGATCGCCATCGTCGCCACGTATTTAGGCAAGGACTCCATCGACAATGACGAAGTCTTTCGGAATGCCTATATCATCATAGCGTACATGACAACGAATTCGAGTATACGCTTTTGGGGATCACATCGGAAGGAGGCTGAGCAGGTCGTAGGCGAAATGAGATCCATCTCTCAAGTTCTTGAGGAATGGTCCACTAAAGCAGAGCTAGACAAGTTGACCAAGGCATCAAACAAGGCCAAACTCCTAGCCGATGCCTATCACCTCAACGCGTGCACCATCATCGTCTTCTACGCGATCAATACCTCTGTAACACATACTCTATCGCTCTCCATTCCTATCCTGCCGGACACGGAACTTGTCTTCTGGGTTCTGGAGGTCTTCGAGATGATCGTCCTGATCGTGATGCTCACCGCCAATGCTGCCATGCTTGTCTACCATCTTCGAGTGTCCATCTGCATGGCTGGACTCCTGGAGAATATCAGCGAACAGTTCTTGTCAGTGAAAAATGTCGAACATCTGAACAAGCTGATCGAAAAGCACTGCCATTTGTGCGACACAGCTTCTAGACTGAGGTCACTCTGTTCTCGCTGGACAGTCATTCAGCTGTCCACTTTGCTGCTGTTGCTAACTGGCAACACGTTCAACTTTATCCAAGGAACTAAAGATTTCGGCAGCATCTCAGCCATACCTATGGCTTTGATCTTCATCTACGTATTTTGCGTATTCGGAGAATCTATCATTGTTGCAAGCGGGAGGATCGGTGAATGTGCTTATAGGTGTAATTGGCTTGACGCCGGCGCGGATTTTCGAAGGAAAGTGGTCTTGGTGATACTTAGAAGCCAAACGCCCCTGTGTCTTGATGCGGGTTTGATAGGAGATCTTAGTTTGGCCACCTTTGAGAAGATCGTGAAGACCTGGTATAAATTTCTCCAGGCGCTATTTAGCTTAATGTAACAAGTCTTCGACATGTGAGTTTGCTACTTACCTGAAATACCTTGATAAACTATACTTCAACGTGGAAAGACATGTAATGAAGGACATTTTATTGCTGGCATCATCACTTGAGCTGAAGCGATCTTTAATGTGATTTCGTAGCAGTCAAGAAGCCTAAATTTCTTTGTGTGTGTGTATGTGTGTTTTTGGAAAATTAAGGGATGTCTTGGACACTATGCAACAAAATTGATAGACTCTTTGATGCGGGAAAAATACTTAATTGTTAATCTGTCAGCTTTTGTCCATTTGTTTGTCTTCATAAACCATTCGAGGTGCTTCACTTTGTTCCCAAAGTCCTGCCAAAGTCTGGATTCCGATCTATTTTATTCTATTGATAAATGCGTTCTTAAAAAAAAGAGAATATAAAATTGGATCATTTCATAAGCAAGTCTTGTCATGCGACGTGGTTGAGCACGTCTATTGACTTTTAGATATTCTGGCTGTGCTGCGGTCACCCAATTACTGCCATTCAGTCCGATCACAAATCCAGCAACGATTGCACCATCTAATAGTCATGAGGATGGGCCACTGCAGTTAGGGGCAACCATGTTGGCTTTAAAAAGTTGCGTTCAAATGTCTTCCATACTCAGCCGAAAAAAGTTCATCCATAGCTGAAAACACTACCGCCATCTTTTTCCTCCACTGAGAAATCGCCTGGACCAGCTTACAAGTAGGTTCAGTTAAAATTATATTGTCTATGATAACTGAGGAAATTTAGCTTGGGGCAGCCTATCTTTCACAACATCAAAATGGTAAATTTCGCGTGCTAAAACCTTCTTTATTCAATCATTGAAATAATAATAATAAAAAAAAAGCTTCGAAAAATTCAAGTCGCATGTGTGGTTCTCCAGTTATTTGAAAAAATCATGTGGTAGGATTTTTTGAAATAGCGCGTGGCTGAAATTTGAGGAATCAAGATCTGAATCGCTACGGACTAGAGGTTGGGAACACGTGATGCCAATACATGCCGCAACAAGTTTTAACAAGGTCGGGGGCGGTGGAAAGAATGCGGAAGGAAGGCGAGGGTTAGATTGATGACGTCACTAGTTCATCCATCACCGCCTGCCACCAGAACACATACAAGTTTTGGGGCTCCTTCTTTTGACAAAGTAATGATTCATGGCTTGTCCATTACTGGAATAATCTCGCATATTGAAGGCGATAAACTCTGTCATTGGAAAAGTTGATTTATCGTTGCCTTTGCGCTCGGCTCAAGCAGTGTTGCCATCCATCCCGGCTTGGGGCCTGTCCAGCTAGAGGTCGCATTGCACATGCCCGTACACCCGCACCCTTTGCTTCACTTATTGCCAATCCACAAGTGCGTTGTCTTAGGTGCTGCCCGTAGATTTGCGTTCCTACACACTTAGCAGAAAGAAGCGAGTAAAAAATACACCAAATTATATAATTGATGCGGTTTTCATTGATTATTCACTGATGTCGCTGAATGAGTTCTGAGACCCCCCCAGGTTGCATCCTATCTGTTTCTCTCCAACCCCTCAAAATTTCATATATAAAAAAGCTAAAAATAAAATCGCTAAAAAAAAGAAAAAATAGCTTAGTTGGCCTTGGTATGATTTTGTTAAACTCTTAACTCTACTGTTTAGGCTTATTGAAAGCTTGTTAAGTTTATCCAAAACTCTGACGACTAAGAAAAAATATATATAATTATTGTTAAGTACACTAATGGACAAAATTAGCGGGTCACTTTTTCAAAACCACAGAGAATCGGGACGCTAGGCTGTAAAACGTTCTCCGTTGAATATGATGGAGGATCAACCCTTGACTGCAAGTCCCATAAGTTTCAGGTGCCCACTTGAGATAGGACCTCTGGAACTAACCCCTTAATAACGGAACTCCCGAAACCGGAAATCGGCGGTTTCGAACAGGGGCT
>Ga0058701_10006215_pt1 | contig 10045 bp, 4 predicted proteins | sample AgamicOrMae_FD_97039 | JGI IMG/M metagenome (GOLD analysis project Ga0058701, IMG submission 97039) | Agave microbial communities from Guanajuato, Mexico - Or.Ma.e | ecosystem: Host-associated > Plants > Phyllosphere > Phylloplane/Leaf | place: Guanajuato, Mexico | collected 2012-06-04 | reverse complement strand
CACCAGAACAATGCAGAAAATACGTTTTCAGAGCCGTGCGGCAAAAAATAGAAAACCATAAAAATTACCCCTATCTAACTACATGCAAAATAAAATTATTAAAATTGCCATAGTTCAAATACCGTTCAAGATATCGCAAAATCCTTTAAATTTTCGCCCCAAAGGAGCTTTACTCTCTCTTTTTCCATAAGATTAGCCTATTTTCTGGGGTCCACCTCAAAAAAAGTTTTTTTCGTTCAATTTTAACGCTGTTTTTAACATAGTAAAAATAAACTTCAGCAGCAAATTTTTACATGGGACACCTTACAGTAACGCCAACTTCAGCCCCCGGGACTTTCAAGCAAATCGGAGTGTGACAGTCAAGGTACTCTCCTTGTAAGCTCAATCATGTGCTACGGTGATTCTCAGGTAGGAATTTTGAATTCCAATTTAGAAGTGATACATGAACTCGACACCTTTGTGCGATAACGGCGGATCTTTTTGTGCAGTGGGAATAACAGCGTATCTTTTTGCGCGAGTTGCGATGCCTATCTTTCATAGCTTGTGGACGTTCCATATTTGAACTTGTGAGCGCTTGCATGGTTTGAGCTGTAATTTTGATCACTGTAAAAAAATATTTTACCAAAGAACGCAAAATAATGATGAAACATGTAAATTTAAAGGAACGAAAAAAGGCTGTACAAATCGTGTCAAAAAGATCCGTCGTTATTCCCAATTTACAAAAAGATCCGCCGTTATCGCACAAAGGTGTCTAACTAAGCGGGTAACAGCCAATGGTAACAACAATTATTAGTTCCCCTTTAACATTTACAATATCAGACGGTAAAAAATATTTTTAAAAAAGATTAAAAATTAGGGGGAAAAGGCATTTTTTTCTTTTTCAATTTTTTGCTCGAGTTTTTTGATGAGATTTTTATTATATGGTTCTTCGAGTTTTTCAATGGGATTTTTATTACATGACTCATCTGATTGAGGGAAACTAAAAATGATTAAAACCGACGTGAGTTGCTCGAATCGTCGATTGTAAACGGACCGGAAAAGGGGCAGTTCGCAGCCGGTAGGTCAGAGGGGAAGGCGTACGGTACATATTAAATTCCATTGTTTCACGCGATAGATCGACGAAATGAGCAACCGACGATGGTAAACATCAATTTTAGTTCCACATGAATAATTCCAACTTTCAAACGTTGAAAATTCGACAAAAAGTTTTCAGCTCAAAACTTTAAAAAAGGCAAAATTAAAAAAATGAAATTTGTTCATTAAGTAACAAATTACCTCTGCGTAGTCCGGGCACTGCGCAAAATGCCACAGAACGGTCGCGCAGTTCAGGAAGATGTTATCCTCCTTGTTCAGCCAGGCGTTCATCAGGTGTAGATAGAAAAATGTTCGCTGACCCTCCTGAAAAGAAGAAGAGAAAATATGCAAAGATTGACACGGTAAGATATGCAGTTCAGAAGGTTAACCCATAACAGCCCAAGGTATTTGGAGTGAAATTTAGCTTAAGAGAAATTTGAAGGATTTTCCCATTAAATTACGCAATTTTAAGCTTTGGGAAATGCCTAAATTAATGTATTTCAGATTTCTAGAGGGGTGAATTTTTTTATATTTTGACAATGCTGAACTAAAAAGATCCTCTAAAATAAATTTTTCTGTATCCGAACGACATCGCTGGGCGGAAGTGGGTTAAGTCGTACCTGCCACACATAGCGGGTGGTCTCTGCACATTTCGTCATGTTGAGCAGAATAGTTGTTCCCTCGACGAGGAAGTCGCGGTGCAGTTCGGAGCGGTTGAGGCTACCCAAGAACACGTATAAGTCCGTCACTACTCCATCCTCGGCGATCGCGATACACAACTCCCTCGAAAGACAGGTAATCTTGTCTGAAACAAGTAAATTATTCATCAGTAAAAATGAGTGGTTTTTCTGCGCCCACTGACAGAATTATTGATATGTATTTATTTCAAGACATTTGGCAGAATGGGGGAAATAAAACTCGTATCTGCGAGTTATTCCCCGCGTACAGATTGTAGTGCATTGAAGAGGCTGTTCTTCGCACTACATTTGAAAGGAGGCATTTTTAAGAAATAGGTGAAATGCAAAAGGTGGAGAATTCCACCGTTCAAATTTAGGGAGTTTCATTTTAGACCTTGGTTAACTTTGGATGGCAATCCGGGCAGCCTGGCATGGTTTTTTAAAACAAAATAAAACTTGCAAAAAAATAAAAAATAATTGGGGTTAAATCTCCATTTTTTATGTATTTTTTTAAAGAGCCTTTTCTACAGGGCGGATTTTGTAGTAACGTTCCCGACTTACTTAGAGCCACTAGAGCATCGAAAGCCTTGTGAATATTCCCCGATCGGAGAAGGGCGACTGCCCAAAGTGACCTCGACGCCAGTGTCTTCTCTTCAGACGCCTCCATCGTTGCAGCCTTGCAGCGCTCCAATATTTCAGTACAGGCAGCGGACTGCTTCCTCCGGACGGACAATCCTCGCCAAACAGCCTGCAAAAAATAAACCGATGAGCAACACGAAAACATCCCCTATTTCTTCACGTATTTCTTCACAGCAAAACTAACCTGAATCTTGGTAGCTGCTTTGTGTATCCGAGCGGAAATCGTCGCCTCCTTGAGGCGCTGCTCAGCTCGTCGTCTCAAAACGTATCTCCAGCGCGTCTGAAGGACTACGATCGCAGACCGAAGCTTCAAATAAGCCGCGCGGTCGCGGTTCATCTGGACCTTAGCTCGCCACCGTCTCTGCAGAACGACCGCTGCGGTCCGTTTGGTCTCGAGGTCCCGTCGCACTTCCCTCCCGGTTTGAATCGCCCGCCACCAACGTTGAACACAGACGACAGCACGTGTCAGCTCCTCGTATCGGCTTTTCTCGTGTCTCATCGCAGTCAGCGCCCTCCACCGAACCTGCAGAATCGTGGCGGCCGACCTCTCCCGCAAGAACTCTTCCCTGGCCTCGCGCATGGCTAACTGCGCGCGGAACCTTCTCTGAATGGTCACTGTTGCTTTCTTCAAGATTACGAACCGCTGGCGTTGTTCCTTCGTGGCACGATTCGCTCGGAATATCTGCTGGCACATGATGACAGACCGCTTGAGCGTCAAAAAGGCCATTCTGTCTTTCTTCATTAGCAAGTGCAGCCTGAAGCGTCGCTGGAGACATACTGCTGCGGAGCGCTTCTTCAAGAATGCTTCCCTGGCTTGGCGCATGGCGAGTTTCGCGCGGAACCATCTCTGAATGGTCACTGTTGCTTTCTTCAAGATTACGAACCGCTGGCGTTTTTCCTTTATAGCGCGGTTCGCACGGAATATCTGCTGGCACGTGATGACGGAACGCCTGAGAGACAAGAAAGCCATTCTGTCTTTCTTCATAAGCGAGAGCATCCTGAAGCGTTGCTGAACACACACAGCAGCGGAGCGCATTTCCAAGAACTCTTCCCTGGCTTCGCGCATGGCTAATTGCGCGCGGAACCGCCTTTGAATTATTATTGTAGATTTCTTCAAGATTGCGAACCGCGTGCGTTCTTCCTTCATGGCACGATTCGCACGGAATATTTGCTGGCACGTGATGACAGACCGCTTGAGCGTCAAAAAGGCCATTCTGTCTTTCTTCATCACCAAGTGAAGCCTGAATCGTCGCTGGAGAGTCACTGTCGCAGCGCGGAGAGCCATGTAGTGGCTCCTCTGCCTTTCCATCTCCTTTCGGGCTCGGAAGCGGGCTTGGATGATGCGGCACGCTTGAGAAACCCGCTTGCGTTCTTCAGTCCACTCCCTGGCGTAAGCCGCTGCGCACTCCAGCGCCTTCGCTGTCTTCTGATGCCGGAACCAGGTTTGGATGTGGAGCGCCGCCGCCGTGCGCCGCAAGTTGGCCAGCCGCTTGCGCGTCAAGTAGCCTCGGACCGCCGACTGGATCTTGATCGCGGCCTGCCGCTTCGTCAGGAACGTTTGTCGCAGCTGTCGGGTGAGAAGGGCCCCGGTGAACCACTCTTTGATGCGATTGGACGCACGGATCGCGCGGAGCAGCTGCCGGCGAGCGGCGACCATTCGCCACGTCTTCTGGATGACGACGGCCGCGCTCTCCCGGCGGGCCTCCTCCGCGGCTCGGTCCTCTCGCAGCTTCGCGACGCGCTTCCTGGCCATCCTGCCCCGCCACGCCGCTTGGATCCGCGCGGCCGCCGCGTAGTACACGGCCCGCTTGCGCGCCGCCACGCGGTTCTGGATCGTCGCATACAGCCGCCTGTTCCTCCACCACGCCTGGATTTTCCTGGCCGCTTCGTCGAGCCGCGGTGCCTGGAACTTGTAGATAATCTGCCACAGCAGGGACAGGGTCTTCTCGTAGTGGCCGTTGACCAAATCTTTGGCAGTGATGTTTCCGGTGATGACGTAGCCAGCCTCGCTGAGCGCGTTCAGGGCGACTTCCATGTTGTGGACCTTCTGCAGCATGGAGATGGCCGGCACCCGCAGCTTGGCCAGCAGCCCGTCTTTGTTGAGGATGATCTCCATGACGCGGACCAGGCGGACGCCGTCGCGCAGGTCCTTGAGGCAGGTCACGGCAAACTCGAACTCGTCGATGTACTGTTGTTTGACGTCGAGGTGGTAGCCGAGGAGCGCCAGGTGCTTCATCACGTCGCCCACGCCGGACAAGAACGCGCTCGCGAAAGCGATCACGATTTCCCGGCTTTCTTTGCACTTGGCGTTCTTCATGAAAAGGCAAGGGTCATGCTTGATAAGCTTGCTCATTTTAGCTCGATCCAGAAAGTACACTAGGAAGAAAAACTTCTTGAGGATGAACTTCTTCATGGCTTCGGCGAAGGACGGTTGCCGCAGATGGGGGACGGTGGGATGCGAATGCTCCGCGACGGTGTTCCTGTCCGTGAGGAGATTCTCCACGATGAACTTTGCCAGCCCGACGACGTCGCAGTTCGATGCGAGACTCACAGTCCGGCCATAGATGGCTTCTAGCCCGATTCGCAGCCACAGGGGGTTGTAGCACAGGAGAAGCTCCAGGACTTGGTACTTGAGGCCCGTATCGAGGTGCAGGTCTCTATCCTCGCGAACGACCAGCAACTTCTTGTCGATGTGCACCGCAACTTTGCCCAGGACCTGGCGGATTTCCGTTTGGGCCAGGAACGAGACCGCGGCCCTGCGAAGCGACGACAGCCTCCCTGCAGAGTCGTACACTTCGGCGGACACATCTTCGCGCGTGGGGGCAAGCTCGACTGGCTCGGACCGGCAGCAGCGCTGCCACACGGTGGCCAGGTCTACGGCAGGCGAGTCTGTGGACGCGGCCAGCTCCACTGGCGGCGTCAGCAGCGCGTTCAGCCACTTCAGCATGTCGAGCTCCCTCTTCCGTTTCCACGAGTCATCGAAGAACAGGGTGTTCGCGAGGAAGGGATCGGCGGACGTCGAGGCCGCCACGAGGTCGTTGTTGATCATCTCCGCTATGAGGGCGTCCGGGTCGTAAAGGAATTCCGACTTCTGACGCCTTGCTCGCGCCGACGCATTTAGCCGCGGCATCCGCGCGCTAGAGCCGCTGCTGCTGCTGCACGCGGACGAATTCAGCGACTGGCGGGAGGAACTTGTACTGAGAGACTGGCGCGAGCTGGCTGCGCTCAGACCTTTGCGACCCTGGGATGCACTCAAGGATTGACGGGACGACGAGGCGCCCAAGGATGGGCGAGAAGAGTGCAGCGAGGACTGGCGTGATGTTGTGGCTGCGCGGGAGAGTGTTAGACGCGGCATCGCAGCCCGAGGAACAGTCGGCGGACAAGGCATCTTGGCAGCGTCCTCTTTATCTGGAGGTGTGAAAACTTGCACCTCAGGTCGCACGGTTATCTTGCGCCTGGTGACGACCGTTGGCGACATCCGCGCCGGTTTCTTGTCGCTGTTAAACCCTTTGGGAGGCGAGATGACAAGGAGAGCTGGTGGCGGGGCCGGTGGCACTGGCGCCGCGCCTCGGTTGCCGTCCTCCTCGCTGATGGCCTCCAGGACAGTCCCCGAGAGGTTCCTGACGCAGCCCTTGGTCGCCCGCTCGTTCCCGACCGGCGAAAGCCTCTCCTCGGGCTCCTCCTTGATGTAGGTCTCGGTGCTCAGTCGATCCAGCACGTAGGTGCCGGCGCTCAGGCGCTCGTTTCCTTCGTCAAAACTCGACTCCATCGCTGTATCCGGTACCTCTGGATCCGTCCGCTTCTTCTGGGTGGTCGAGCAGAACTGCGGGGAAAAAGTGCTAAGAAAACTCTCCGCTTCTCTGACAGAACAGTCTGGTTCCTCCTTGCAGACGATTAGCTTTTTCATAAACGTCCCCTGAGCCGGGACACCGTACGTCTCTCTCCTGATAGTCTCCGGAATGGCAACCGGCGAAGTCTTCTCGTTCCATGGTCCGTGGACGACGGGGGACATTTCCACATTTTGGAAGCGGTTCTGGCCGGAAACGAAAGGCGAGATGGCGAGGTTTTCGAACCGTGAGGGATGCGCTATGGTCGCTGCGGAAGGCAGCCTTCGCGGAGCTGGCTCCGGGGCGCGCGCCGGAGGTGCCACGGCTGCTACTGCTGCCGGTCGCTTCTGCTTGGCGTTCGCCACATTTTCCTTGTTCCCTCGGAGGATAAACGTCTTCCGCCTTTCCTCGGCAGGCTGTTTTGCTTCCCGCGGCGCTGCGACTACCGGTTTCGCTTTAGCTGAAGTTTTCACACTGTTCTGAGATCCGAGGATTTTCTTTGAATTCTGAAACAAAAAATAAATAAATCAACTTTTGAATTACAAAAGAACGGCGGCGCGCAATTTTTTTCTGGAAGACAGGTTTTCGACAAGACCTTAATTCTCAGCATCCCTGTCTTTTCCCAGACCAAAGTTACTTTCTTCCCTGACTTAAGATACAACTTCCACTGTATATCACAGGTCTAAATATAAAAATACTGGCCAAAAATATAATGGCTGAACTCATTTAACGGATGCTTTGGCCAGTTGCTGACTGAACATACTGTAAATTGAGATTCTGAAAATATTTGTGACCAAAGGCTCTGGCTAAAAGTAAAAACTTCAGTTTGATTTATGGCAGTTTAATCAACATTCGAGTTTGGAACATAACAGAATAACCCTTAAAACACCTGATTTTGAAAAAGCGATGTTTTTTATGGATTGAAGTTTACCAGAACAAACCTCAAAACTCGGAATTTCCCTGACGAATTCAAGAATCCACCTGATTTCCCTGACTTTTCCCTGATTTCTCAGACTTGTACCAACGCTGTAATATTAATTACAATATTTCCAAAATTCCAGATTTCCATAAAACTTCCTTCAGTTTTCATTACATTGTAGCAAATCAAATATAAAGTAGGGTTTCAATTAACGGAGATTCGGCGTATTAATTTTACCTTACTTAAGATCTAAATATTCTTGTATGCAAGTTTGATATTATCCATGCTATGCTGAGAGAACCAAGAAGAAGTATATTACAAATACCACGCTCAAGTGTATTGGAGCACAAAAATATTTGTGCTGCATTCTTGAAATTTCTAAATCAGAAATAATGCTCAAAGGGAAATTCTGAAAAAGAAGTAACAGAAAAATCCATACTTTTTTCCCTTTAATATTGAAGGCTCTTGACCTGAACCCATTTTCTTCCAATGAGCAGTTCTTGATTTTCTACAAATAATTATCCAACAACAAAAAATTCTAGGAAATTGTCAAAAAAAATGTCAGATCAACTGAGCCTAAAGCATAAATTCCATAAGGTCTAAATTACTTATCAACAAAATTTAAAAAAACAACAAAAAAAAACCTTTTTTGATGGAACATTTTCAATGTTTCTGTGACACAAATAGGTTAGGATAGTATACCTCATTTTCCCAATGAGGATGGAGGCTTGACAACAGATTTCAGTACGCTTTTCAAGAGAAAGTAACAATTGCAGACATGATGTAGTACTTACTTTAATAGGTTCAACAGCTGCACCAATAATCAGAAAATCAGTGCGGAATTTCGTATTTGTGCGAACTCCAATTGGTACTTTTAATGTGCCAGCTTTAGAAGGTGTCCATGAAATCTTTAAAATTAATCCCTCTGCAGCAGGAACTTCAAAGTTTGTTGAGGATAATTCCAAGTTATGCTCAGCAAGTGACACCCTAGGCACCAGTTCAACCTAAAAACCAAACATCACGTACAAAATTTTTAAAAAAAAAAAAAAAATCATAAACTAGATGTGATGGCTTACCTGAATATTATTGTTAGTTGGGTTTTGAACTAATAAATCTTGCTCAACTGTATGTCCACGCTTCACATCTTGAAATATGATCTTTGGAATTCCTGTGAAAGGCGCCAAGACAAGAATTTCTGGCCCTTTAGTCTGAGTACTAGCCTTAGCTTTAGGTGAGTTTGGAATCTGTAAATTTAATATGACTAATGTGACGATCACCGCTTCATACACAGCTTACAAAGAAACATAGATAAAACATTTTCTACCATCTATAAAATAGGAAAACAGAACTTACTGTAAACGCTTCAAATGCAGCCATCTCGGCCAGTCAAACTCTTATATCTAACAATCCTGCAAACAAGAAACATCCATCAGCTTATATGAAAGCTTACAGAGAAAACTGCTGCATGCAGCATGAAAAGATAATATCAATGGTAATTATTCACAATTAATGGAATAGTGCTTATAAATATTGACAACAATTCTCTGAAAAGTAGAGAAGTTTTAGAGACCCTTCAGTTGGAGACTAAGTACCATTATCTAGAAACACTATATTTACTGACTGATGAAAATATGAGATCTTTCAACACCTGTCAAACTGGTATTGAACAAGAAAAAGCCTAGACCACGTTTCCAAAGTAGGTGTGAGATTTATGGTACTGACGAAGTTGGGCGAAGTTAGGCAAATTCTTGAAAGTCGGCCACATTTAGGGCACAATTACTGACTGATGAAAATATGAGATCTTTCAACACATGTCAAACTGGTATCGAACAAGAAAAAGGCTAGACCACGTTTCCGAAGTAGGTGTGAGATTTATGGTACCGGCGAAGTTAGGCGAATTCTTAAAAGTCGGCCACATTTAGGGCACAATTATTAAACCCACTGGCGAGCATAAAGGGAGGTAGACGGCGACTGTAGTGTTAAAGAAACAAATGGTTGGGGACTCATGACATGGAAATTCCTCCATGCTCAGGACCATAACTTATGAAAGCAATTACCTTGTTCAATGTTGAAACACATAAGAGATAAAATAAAATTTAAAAGCCATGGAAGGCTGCCTTATATAAAATCATGCACACATTACTGAAGCACGAATCACCACGACGCTGCGAAGAGAAGTTGTTAGGAAGTTGATTCAAAATTACAAAGCATGATGGGAGCCGCTCAGCTGTAGCCAATCAGCGTAAGGCTTTTGGCCACGGCCCGAAGGTTTCCGACAGAGCTAACTGGATTCAGCTCAAAGCAGGCTCAAAGCCGCTCAAAGCCAAGGTGACTCTATAACGGTGTACTCACCTGGTATACTCACTTCAGGCCTTATACCACACAGAATGAATGGGAGACGTTTTCTGACGCCGCTTGTTTGTGCGGGTGGCCTACTTACAGGGTTAGAGGCAGCTTGCTCGGGTAAGTCCGGAGGAGTTCGGCTTCGTTCGGCCCGAGAAAAGCCTGCCTCTCACCCAGCTCTCACCCGGTAAGTATAAATAGGCAACCCGCACAAACAAGTGGCGTCAAAGAACGTCTCCCGTTTTCGATGGGAGTGGTTACATCGTTATAAAGTCACCTTGCTCAAAGCAAAGACGGCTCAAAGTTTCGGTCAACTCGTGTTCGACGAGTCACCGAGTTGAGAGTCTCCGCCGACCAATCAGCTGCTGTGAACGTTCGTAGCCGTGCTTTTTGATTGACTGTCGCTGTCAACTATGCACGTCGATGCATTCCATGTAATGTAATAATAAGTAAGGTTTTTTTAACCCTAATAATAAGGACTGTATTTTAACTTAAAGGCCTCAGTTTGACCCAGATGTGTTAGATCTCCCAACCGCCCCAAGAGATCCCACGGGATCCATGGGACT
>Ga0058701_10006214_pt1 | contig 10045 bp, 7 predicted proteins | sample AgamicOrMae_FD_97039 | JGI IMG/M metagenome (GOLD analysis project Ga0058701, IMG submission 97039) | Agave microbial communities from Guanajuato, Mexico - Or.Ma.e | ecosystem: Host-associated > Plants > Phyllosphere > Phylloplane/Leaf | place: Guanajuato, Mexico | collected 2012-06-04 | reverse complement strand
TAGGTTAATAACTCTTTAGCTAAGTAAGTCTGTAATATTCAAAATGGATCATGTTTTAGTTTAAGAGTAATATTGCTTTTCTAGCGTAACGTATGAAATTATAATTTTAATTGCTGTTACCTAATATTCAAAATTAAGATAAAAAAGCAATCCAACGCATTTAATCTCAAATTTTAAAATTAAACAAAAAATAAAATTAGCAGGTGAATTTTAGGACGTAAATCGTTGAGTTACAATTTTCCAGTGACTTTATTTTATTGTAGCGAAAACCCCGGTTAATCCGAACCAAAAAATTAATGTTACAGTACCTACAAACCATCACCCCTGGTTTGAAAGCGTCAACCATAACTAAATTTTGTTTTCCATGCAAGCAATACTGAGTTCTGCTCGAATTGTGGAAGCGAGGCGCAGATTTAATTTTGATACTCGCATCTCGCAAAATTGATACTATCAAGCGATATTAGTTGAAACATGCCTTGCATTCAAGACAGGTTAAGAACCCTTTTTGACAATAGATACCCAGAGATTATCAATGTATAGCCGCTTCATAACAAATCCGTAGTCCTTGAAAAGTCAGCGCCTTCCTTGTCACAACGAACATAAAATTGTAGAACCATAGAATAAGAATAAAACATAAAGACCAATAATGGAGCCTCAGTACGAAAAACCCGGAGAAATAAACACGCAACTGTCGTTGGGATGAATTTCTCATAGTCCCTGGAAATTTCCCTGAGGAGAGAAAACTTACCTTCGCTTCTCTGATGAATCTTCCTCCGTCGACATTCACGGATTCTACTGGTTTGATATGCTCAACTGCTGTGCTATAGAGCGCCTGGAACATTGTTAATAAAGAAATAGTGGGGTTGTTATGAGAGATTAGTAGGTCGAACAAGTGTCTAATTCATTAGTCCAAATATGAGAAATTCTTCGCAAGAGAAAGAAAACTGGTAAGAGACAGTAGATTTTTCTCTCTTTCATAAACCGATTCCAATGTGCGAAAAAAATTGATTAACTTCGTTGAATTGCAAGTAAAATGAGAGACAAAATTCAAGTTTCTGATGTATCGTATTTGAATTAGACACTTCCTAAAATAACCCAGGGAATTCTGTTCCAGGCCATTGCAAGATAGCCGATTCTTATTGTAGTAAATTTTTCATACACATTCAATTAAAATAATTATTACAAGTGCGTGTTTTTTCATGCCACGGTGCTGTGCTCGACTTTACTTTCGAGTGCAAAATAATCTTCCACAAGATTTTCATCACTTTCTTAACAATACCTCAGTCTCTTCGAACATGCAACCATGCTCATCAAATAAGTGTTAGCCTACAACTCGAACGCTACGAATCGCGATAAAATAATACTCCATTAGGTATTTCATGCAGATATCTGTCACACTTTTAGAATATAATGTTCTCTGAACTAATTATGGTTACGCTGTTGAATACACCAGACTTCCACTGAAGTCATTCACCATTTGGGATTGACAGATTTTGAGAAATCGCTTCAAACCGTGATTATTTCTAAAACTAAGAGATAATTAAGCCTTTAATACCATTTTTCGAATGCGCTCTCAACAGGGATTCCAAAAATGGTGATATTTTCGAAGTTATCTCGATCGGTTTCCGAAATAAAGAAGGCTAAATTTAGCGATTCAGCAAAATCAGGCAAAACTGGACCTGTGATACCAACTTATTGATTCACTACTTAAGTGCAATGTTAGGACAAAACATGTGCAATCGTGCTTGATTTTCCGACCTCCGCTTAACCTAGATTTTAAGACATGCCGTGCTCATAACCTACATAAGACTTCATTAGAAAAGGTATTTCCTTGCAGTCTTACGCAGGGTAAGTACCACAATGCACAGCGTGGGGTTAGTTAGAATAATGGCTACAGAGTACCTACGGGTACCACGGAGTACCTACGCGTACAGTAAATGTCGAGACGATAAACCTGAAAACTTTTTCGAGACAACAGACACACAGACAACAAAACCGTGCTTAGTCTATCGGCGGCCAAACGCCGGTCGGGAAGTACCTTGGTGTTGTCCATCTGTTCCAGTGCCTTGTGCTTCGAGGGCGTCAGGTTGTTCAGCTGGCTGTAGCTCTCATCCACGAACTTCACTTCCGCTTCGTACGAGTTGGCGAACTTCTGGAGAAGGCCGTAGCCCGCTTCGCAGCTTCGTAGTCTGGAAACACAAAGGTTTGCGGAGCGAAGTAAGAACAAGTACAGATCAGGTGATGTAATAAACAGTTCTCGGCTATCACTTCGGTTAATGATAGATCTCCAGCCTGTATCAAGAAAGTCCTTACGTCAATTCGGTTTTTTAAGAGGAAATGACGCGAAGCTAAGTTGGGGAGGAATAGGAGAAGGTTGCGTTACGAGGAAGTAAGGTTCAGGAAACTAACGAGGGGAGTCCCTTAACTTGCCTCCGATTTTATTCAAACTTTCAAAACTTTAAGATAGTTGTATGAAAGGTTATCCAAGCCCAAAACTTGCAGCCAGAATGCATTTTTATACCTTAAAAACAGCGTTAAAAATTGAGCAAAAATGTAAAAAACACGAAGAATTGCCAATATTTAAAAAAACGGCTGGAAATATTGCAAAATCCTCAAAATTTCAGCCTAAAGCGCTGCTCTAAGTATTCTGCAAGGAATGATAGTTGGTTTTAAATTATATGTAAAAAACATTTTTTTGTTCGAAACTGAACGCTATTTTTGAGGTAGTAAAAATTAATTTCGGCAGCAAGCTTGGGTATCTTTCTATACCGCTATCTTGCAGTCCTGAAAATTTCAAGAAAATCTGGGGCGGACAGTTGTAGTACTCCCCTTGTAAGTTTAAGGAAGGTTAGGTTAAGGAAGTTTAGATCCAAGAGGGCTAGATTCAAAAAGATTAGACTGGATTCAGGAAGATGAGATTAGGTTAGGCGAAGAATATGTCAGGTAGAGTTTAGATCAACGGAAAGTTACGCTAGAAAAAAAGATGAGACATAGGCATATAAAACGCCTCTGAAATGATCCCACCGTGGTGGAAACCAAACACGTAAGCCTGAACTCAACAAGTTATTTTGTCGTCTAAACTTGATTTTCCACGAAAAAGAGTTGAGCCTCACCTGTCCACGAGCTGGTTGCAGACGTTGGCCCATCGCTTGGTGACCCTCTCGACGTCGGACTCCAGACGGTCGACATCCGGGTGACCCGCACCGCGGTGTCCGCTGGTGGCGCGCGACTTCTCCACCAGGCGGCGCGCGTTCACGGCGTCGTCGTTCAGCTGGTCGATGGCCGACTGCATCTTGCCGACGCGGCTCTGCAGGCTCAGGAGGTCCTCGTGGAGCTTCTGCAGGGAGTCGATGTCCGAAGGCATCTTCTCGTAAGACGCCAGTTTGTGCTCGAAATCGGACACCGCGTTCGTCGCCTCCTCCAGACCGGAAAGCACCACCTCCACGCATTTCAGCCTGAAAATATTCAAATTCATCTTACTTTAAGACAGCTTAAGGAATTAAGTCGAGAAATACGCCTTCCAATCCAGTCAAGGCTTAAAAATGTTCATTACTCCGAATCTCTTGTTGTCTGAAATTCTGTAAAATGGTATTTAAGAGGCTTTGGAATTATTCGTTTCTGCATAATTAGGGTCCACATTTTAATGTATATTCATATAAAACACTCGAAGAATTAAGAGATATTCAGATTTAGATAAAAATTTACTGGGAGGTAGAAAACGGCTCATAGGAAATATTCAGATATGAAACTGTCTTATATTCAAACGCAACATTTCTTGGGCATACGGTTGTTCTCCATTTTATCAGCGAGTTAAAACTTGGACTGAGACATAATGTCTTTGGCCAAAAAATTTGGGATTAAATCTGAGACTAAAGTCAGAAAAACGTTTCTCGAACTATCGGAAAAATTGGAATATGAATGTCTTATATTCAAAGCCACCATTTCTTGGGCATACGTTTCTCGACTTGACTTTCGAGCTTAAACTTGGACAGAGACATATTTTCTTTGGCTAAAAATTTTTGGGATTATGTATGAGACCACATGGCCAGAAAAACAATCCTCGGACGAAACGTTTGTTTCATCGTTGAGAGAAAGATCTAAAAGGCTTACCGTTCGATGTAAAGATGAGAAGCGTTCCACAATTGGTTCCACTTCTGAAGAATCTTGTCCAATTTCGTTTGAAGAGCAGGTGTCTTCCTAGCAACACTACGGAATGTTTCTTGGACTTGCTCCACATCAGGAGCCAGAGACTGCAAACAAGGACCAAGTTAAACCCCGCCAGTCTTGCCCGTTAGAGAATACCCGCGTTCACTTACCTGAAGCCTGTTTTCGAATTCCTTGTGTTCAATGACAAGATGCTCAAGTGAAACCAGGTCTCTCGGCAAGAAGGAGTTGATACGCTGGTTGAGGGTTCGCTCAGCATCATCTAACGCAGCTTGCAAAGCGTTGCATTGGTTGGCGAAACGCCGAGCGGCGTTTTTGCTCTCCTCTGAAAAGAACAAGGTTAGGATTCACAACGAACATTGTAAAAGGCTGTGGTTTATAGTTCATACCTTCCTCCCGAGCTCGGCGCTCGAACTCATCGAACAGGCGGTTCACTTCCTCCATCTCTCTCCTGAGACGACGCAGCTGTGGATCGTTCGGATCGCCTTCCGCGAGCAGTTTATCAGCATCCTCGTTCAGGGCCTTACGGATGGCGTTGCGCTGGTCTTGTCCCATGGACAAGAACTGAAAAAAAAAGGTTCGTGTAAGGATATGTGGTATACACATCCGTAAGATTCCTCTTGGTTCTATGTCTTTTCATCGCCCAGCGATGTTCGGCAACAGAATAACTCATTTTAGGGGATCTTTTCACTTCAGTATTGTCACAATTTAAAAAATATCACCCATCTGGAAACCTGAAATTTAATTATTTAGGCATTTCCCGAAGCGTAAAATTGCGTATTTTAATGGGAAAAAAAAACCTTTCTGTTTCTCTTAAGCTGAATTTCGCTCCAAATACTTTGGGCTGTTCCCACTACCGCCCAGCGATGCCGTTCGGCAATAGAAAACTTTAGTTTAGAGGATCTTTGCAGTGCAGTATTGGCACAATTCAAAATAGATCACTCTCTGGAAACCTGAAATTTAATTATTAAAGCATTTTCCAAAGTGTAAAATTGCGTATTTTAATGGAAAAAATCGTTTCAATTTCTCTTAAGCTGAGTTTCACTCCAAACACTTCGAGCTGTTTAACCTAACCATACTTCCAATAACCAAAGCTAACTTTCATCTAACCTTGAATCCTCTAGATTCTTTGAGTTACATCGATACCGTATTTGCTCATGTATAGGACGCACTTTTAAGCCCTCAAAATCTAGGTGGGTCCTATACACGGAACACCGTACACACGGGTTTAAATTGAAAGTTTTTCAAATTTCGCCTTCTGGAAACCCGGGTGCGTCCTGTACACGAGCAAATACGACGATTTCCAGGCATTTTACAGGTGTAAGGTAATCCTGTTAAGGTAAGCTTCCTGTACCTGGTCGAGATCCCAGCTCTTGACGACCTTGATGGTGGCAAAGATCATGTTCTGCCTGAGCCTCATCTGCTTTTTCTGCCAGAGCGCGACGGTGCGGTCGAACTGGCGACGCAGCCGCTCAATGGCTTCCAGCGCTTCTTTGTCCGGAGGGGGAATGAGGAAAGCTACGCCGGGCACTTGGGTCTCGATGCCCACACGGCTCCTGATGCGCCACTTGATGCGCCCAGAGTTGTCCAGGAGCACGCATGGATCTCCCTTATCGATGTTGGACTGCAAAACAAACACGATTCGCTCCAACCTCCGAAACTACCAAATTTTCGGGAACCAAATTTTGTCAAATAAGCTGTCGGAAGTGCTCCCAATTTTTTCGTATTTAAAAATTACCATAATTTTTGAGGCTTCAAATTTTGTTCCATGACAAGTTGGAAGAGCTTCAAATTTTCTCATTGTTTAAAATTGCCTAATTCAGTGGCTATAAATATGGTGGAATTACTTTTTGAAATTTTTGGGCTCCAAATTTTATCAGATGATCTGTCGGAGGTGCTCCCAAAGTTTCTCGTATTTAAAATTATCAAAATTTTTCGGCTTAAAATTTTGTTATATGATAAATCGGAAGAGCTCCAAATTTTCTCGTCCTTGAAAATTGACCAATTCAGTGGCTATAAATTTGGTGGCATTACTTTTTGAATGGAATCACATTCTGATCTAGCAATTTTCATTTTTTCGAAATTCGTATTGGCAATACTGATGCATTTAAATACGGCAGACCTCGCGCTCAGCCACGTGACTTCAACGGCAGTGCCAACACGTTAGAAACAAAAATTCCCAAAAGAATGCGACACGATTTTGGATCTCCACTGACTAAACTGTAAAAGCTACTGGTGAGAACAAGTTTTTAAAGAGTAGTTCTTTCACTCGCAGACGAGTTGAAATGACTTACGTTGGCTTGCTTGTAAGAGCAGATGGCGACGATGTTGGTAGCCTTGGTGACGGGCTGGCGTCGCATCTTGAGAGGCACCACTTCCTTGGCGCGGACGGCCAGCGCGGTGATCACGTCGCCGTACGCGTTCAGCTCCTCCCTCAACTCCTGCATGCCCTTCAGCAGGCGCTCGCCCTCGTCCAGGGTGAACTCAGAGTCGGAGTACACAGTGTTCAACTGCTCGTCGCGCCTGCAACCACACCCAACTTACTCTTCCGACTTCTTCCTCCTTGGCGCATTGGCCAGGCTTCAGCGACAGGTGGGTCTCGACAAGTGGGAAATCGTGGAATGGGAGGACTCGCGTGTGCCTTACAATTAGTTATCAAGGCCATACTTAAAGTTAACTATATAATGCTCGAAAAAAATATCTGCGATCAAAAAAAGAAGAAAAAGAAAAAATGAAAGAAAGAAACCACGGACACTGTAAAAGAAGCTCAAAAATGCCTAGGACGATTCTGAGGTGGGGATTCAACATTCCAATTTAGGAGTAATATATGGACGAAAAGGGGTATTAAACGATGGTTGTTATCATTTTTAGTTTCCCTTCACCAATTCCAACCGCCAAAAGTTAAATTTCTTAAAAAAAGGGGTCGAAATTTGAAAAAAAAGGCAAGGGGTACCCTTATGATTTCTTTAAATTTTTTGGCAATTTTTTTGGATGGGATCTTTATTTTACGACGTTTGGATCAGATTGAGGGACACTAAAAAATGCCAGAACCAAAGTCTGTTGGTCAATAATCCGATTTTAAACACACCGAGAGGGTGGAAGAGTTCGGGGGAAAAAGGTTGTGGAAGGCGTGAATTTTATGTTCCATTTTCGGAGCGATACGTCGACCAAGTGAGCAACCGACGACGGTGAAAACATTTTTTAGTTCCTCTCTATTAATTCCAACCATCAAACATTAAAAACTCGACAAAAAAAAAATTCAACTGAAAATTTAAAAAAAGGCAAGGGGGTTACACTAGGTTTTTTTTACAAAATTTTGGTCCGATTTTTTTTTCGAATCTATGGGTTTTGAAAATTGGATCTGATTGAGGGACACTAAAAATGGCCAGAACCGATGTCTGATGCTCAAATTATCGATTGTTCAACCAGAAGAGAGGCCAGTTCACAGCCGGGAGGTCGGAGGAGAAGGCGTAACTTACAACGCTCTCCTGCGCGAGGGCAGACCGCGAATTAGCGATCATATTTGAAGGTTATAGGTCTGCGCAAACACGATTTCTCGACAAACGAAGCAAGAAGAGATTTTTAAAGTAGTTCCAGAAGTGACAAAATTTATGAAAATTACGAAATTTGGAAAAGCGAAAAATAGTGACAGAAACTGGCAGCCCTGGGGCCTTTCAAGATCACAGACATTTCGTGTATCACACGAGGTCATCGAGTAGTTACGAAATGGGAGTCCAGACTTCTTCGTACGAAGGTATCGAAGTTAGGTCGACGATTTTGTTGAAAAATCAGATCCTTTTACGAAGACTTACTTGTTGATCCAGACTTCAGCCTCCTTGACGTCCTTGTAGAACTGGTGGTAGTTGCGGGCGTGCTTGAGGTGAGTTTCCAGGCAGAGGGTGAGTTGCAGGATCCACTCCCACTGCGTCTGCATGGCGGTCATGTAGGCCTTGATGCACTTGGTTGCCGGGTGCCTCTGCAGAACCAGGGACTCCCCGCGGTCTTGGACGGCACTGAACTGGATTTCACGCTTCTCCAGGTCGCTCATTAAGGTCTGCGAAAAACAAAGGACAAGTCAAATAAAACGTTTCCGGGAAGTGCTTTTCTTTTTTTAGAAACTGCATAATTTTTACGCTTCAATTTTTTTAAATGATTTGCCGGAAGTGCTTCAAAGTTCCTTAGTTTTAAATATTGCCCATTTGTAGGGCTCCAAACTTTGAAAAAATATTTGTAAGAAGTGCTAGAAAGTTTCTCAATGAAGAAAATGATCAAATTTTTGGGCCTCGAATTTTGTAAAATGATATGCCCGAAGTGCTCCAAAGTTTCTTATTTTTAAAAGTCACCACATTATAGGGCTCCAAAATTTTAAAAAGAGTTTGTCAGAAATGCTAAAAAAGTTTCTAATTTGAAAAAAATTACCAAATTTTTCGGCTTTAAATTTTGTGCAATGATTTGTCGAAGAAGCTCCCAAGTTTCTCGTCTTTAAAAATTACCAAAAATTTGTGGCTTCAGATTTAGTTATGTAATTTGTCGAAGTGTTTTAAAGTTGGTCATTCTTGAAAATAGCCAAATGTATTGGCAATAGATTTGGTAATATGTTGCTTTACAACGATTAAATTTCCTTGATACAGGCAAAACTAAGTTAGTGAACTTGATCAAAATCACAAATTAAATAAATTTTTGTGGGTGAATGAATATTTGCGGTGGGCAGAGAACAGCCCGCTGGGATGAATTGGAACAAAAACGATCGGAAGACTTGAGCGGTTAATGTTCAACCGATACCGCAACTTACCTCCCACGCAGATCCACAAAGATGCTTGCATCAAAACCAAAGAAATTTTTTAATCTGAGTGAAAAGTACTACTTGTTTTGAATGTTACAATACATATTCTAGTTTCCGCATCAAATCGGAAAAGTGATTATTTTTTTATGCAGGGATGTCGACAAGAGACGTCGAGTAATTTCACAGTCGACGGAAAATGTCCGTTCGACGTCCTAGAACTTCTAACGTAGTTCGAATTCCTTAAAAAATGGTTTCCTTTTTTTTTCGACCGATTTCAATTCCTCAATATGTTAAACACAGAGTAAGCCTTTAATAACAATGTCCACCCTCCAAACTATAAATCGGTCAAAAAATAAACAAACGGTAAACCTAAAACGATTTCATGGCAAACAAGGCAAACGTATACCGCATGATCATACAACCATAAAAATTGTCGACGCAACTTTATTCCTTAACCGATTTGAGTTTCTAAGAGTAGAAATTGACGGATAAACCCTTACGAATATATTCCACCCTCAAAACCTAAAATCGGTCAAAAAATAAACAAACGGAAGATCATGGAAGATTTTCCAGCAACGAGAACGTCACCATCTTTGATACCAAAAACAGTATCTATATCAGAAAGTGTTTTGATATCTAAACATCGTTTTTTTTTTTCTTCTGAAACTGTTCAACTCCGTTTCAAGGCCTGCATCTCCAGCAACTACTGTTTTTTACCTCGTAATACTGTTCAACAGATTGTAGATTGAGGTTCTTGTCGGCCCAATCTCTGGTAACTTCAACTTCTTCCTTCTCGTTGAGCCACATCAACTCGTTGGTGCAAGACTGCAGGAAGTCCTGAAGCGTCTCGAGATCTGCCATTCGCTGTTTCGACAGGACCACCAGGTCGGTGTACAACTTCTGCAGGACGCTCAGGTGCTGAGTGTACAACTGAAGTTCATCGCCATGGAAGTTACTCTGTAAAGTCAATAAAGTCAGATTGTTACTTCAGCGTTGCGGAGACTAGTTCCACTGACTGAGGGCAGGTCCTCAGATCCTTACCTTGGCTGAAACACACTGGTCCACCTTTGAACGGAACTGTTCGACGTTCTTGTATTC
>Ga0058701_10006213_pt1 | contig 10046 bp, 5 predicted proteins | sample AgamicOrMae_FD_97039 | JGI IMG/M metagenome (GOLD analysis project Ga0058701, IMG submission 97039) | Agave microbial communities from Guanajuato, Mexico - Or.Ma.e | ecosystem: Host-associated > Plants > Phyllosphere > Phylloplane/Leaf | place: Guanajuato, Mexico | collected 2012-06-04 | reverse complement strand
TTTGTAACTCGTTACTTTGCTCGTTACATTTTCTGAAAAGGTAACGCGTTACTTCGGCGTTACTCAAAAAAAGTAACTGTTACTGTAACGCGTTACTTGTAACGCGTTACTTAACAGCCCTGACCTCATTAAACGGTCGCTAAGCCTGATGCCGCTTACTTCTCGGCGGCCGATTTATGGCCGCCGTGAAGTATATGGCGACAGTCGAGCGGAGCGACAGCGAAGCGAGGCACAAGTGACTAACTAATCTTGGTAAATGGCAAAGGGCTTGGTTATGATAGGTTAAGTTAGGTTGGAAGCCTCTACCCTTGCTCCGCTGTCGTTTCACTCGATTTGGGGACGAAAGGTTGAACGAAAGGTTCAAATTGCTATCTTAAAAAAATAAGAATGCAAGTTGGATTAAATTCAGTTATGTTAAATCATACGTTTAAGGAGAGGGTTTGGTTCGACGATCACTGAAAAAAAAATCAAGTGACATAGTCTCCAGTGGTCTACCTAAAAGCACATACAGAGCGTTATAGGCTAATTAAGTTTTTTACTTTTACATGTTTATGTATTAATTAAGGTGAGATATTTATATTTTTTCGGTTGTAATTTACGCGTATAATACACATGCGTAAATGACTTAATCGGAAAATTCTAGACGCTTCCGCAAAAATAACACATACTTTATAACATAATTTTACAAAGTATTAGCAACTCTTCCGCCACGAGGAAATGTCTAAAAAGTTTAAAACACTTTGAAACAGAGAGGCTTCGGCTCATGTCGTCGCCATTCGCCGCTCAGCGTCGCGCCGCACCCTTGACATAACCTCAACCTTGCACCCGGTACAACGACCCCCGCAAACCACGAGATGACGCCTCGCAAAAGTAGTATATCATCAAAAAGCAATATTTACATAAAAGAATATCATAAAGCGTGAGGCGTTTCCTTTACAACCTTTTTGTGATGCTCTCTCTCTCACACAATCAGCTGATTCATTCATAAATGGAATGGGAAGATGCTCCGGAGAATTGAAGGTTACGGGCGTCTGATGCGCACCGCTTGGCGGCGCTCAGCACCGCTCGGCGGCGCTCAGCACCGCTCGGCGGCGCTCAGCACCGCTCGGCGACGCCTGGCACGTGCCTCGGATTTTATGGGAAGATGCTACCATTTTCCTATAGAGAAAAAATATACAGTTCTCCCTGAAATTTAAGTTATTTCGATTGCTTTTGGCTCGGTTTATTTTAACTTGGCTTAAAGCACAATAAATCAGCGTGTTTTTTTTTTGTTTTTTTAAGCATTAGTGAAATTTTGTAACGGGCCCTACCCATAAATTGCGTTGCGCAAAATAAGCCACATTTGGATCCCATCTTCCCCTTCGATTAAGCTTTCTCCCTTACCAATTCAAAGACGGTTACGCCTATGCCTTCGACACTCCTTCACCCCCGGCAGCGCAACAATGGAAGGCCCCTTCATGCTTCATATTTTGGGTAAAAAAAGAAATTTTGCGACCCAAAACAAAGTGACGGTCGCTAAGAGCGATCTCAACAGTCAAAGTTTTTATTAATATTTTTTCTGTAGGGGTCTAACATTAAGATTAGGTTAATTGGCTACAGAAACGTTCTAGGCCACGAAAAAGCTTCTCAATAACCGCCAAACTTTCTGCCGCTGGTAACAAATTAACCAATTTGTGCCCAGAGGAAGTTTCAAAAAAATTAATTTAAGGGAATAATCAAAACGTTATGGGTCAAAATTTTGCAAAATGGTGTTTTTGAAATGATCAAGTTTTTTAATTAGGCTGATTTAAGTTACCATTTTACTTAAAATAAGTGATTTGTGGAAGAATTTTGCATGAAGATTGATATTTTTGATGGGTCAATAACAGCCCAGTGAGCAAAAATCGGTTAATATGCGTCTCGGCTACCTTTGAAAAGCAGCCCCTAGGGTTACAGCCGACAGAAACAACGAAATCGTTCCGGTAAAGCCAGAAGAACTCAGACGACCTTGGCACTGATGCCCCACTCTCACAATCAGTTGCTCTTGAGGTTAAATATACTTCCTCTCAGTTCCACCAATGTTCAACCTTTACCGTATCGGTGTATTAAGGGCGCAACAGCGAGGGCTAGGTTCAGGTAAGGTACCTCACTTCCATGCTTGCCGTTCCGTTCCACGCCAGAAGCTCGACTTTAACCGCATATTCTTTATTGCCTCGTGCCTCTCTTCGATGGGACTCCACTCAACTGTCGCTAATGCTATAACCCCTTACCGGTTGCTGCCTAGAAGTACGCGGGACCAGACTTGGCTTCTATAGTTAGGTTAAAATAAGCTCGGATAAAATCCGTGTCATCCCAATGCGTTGCTCTCCACCACATGCCAACATTCATTCGATTACAGAAGACTATTCATAATGAACGAATTTTAAGTGATAAAGTAACCTTAGCCTTAAAAATGAATTATTAACCCATAACGGCCCAAAGTATTTGGAGTGAGATTTAGCTTAAGGGACATTGGAAGGATTTTTTCCGTTCAAATACGCAATTTTAAGCTCTAGTCTAGAAAATGTCTAAATTATTAAATTTCAGATTTCCTGAGAGGTGATACTTTTTAAATTGTGACAATACTGAACTAAAAAAATCCTCTAAAATAATTTTTTCTGTTTGCGAACGGCATTGCTGGGCGGTTGGGGGTTAACTTTTAAAATAGCAGTTCATGCAATAACTTTGGCCCAAATATTTCTACTCATTTGTTTGAATTACCATTTCTTAGCCTACCCTTGAAATTATCGGTCAAATGCTATTTCTCCACTCGTCTTTGGGACGAACATTAGAACGCAAGAACAGGGACATGAAACGTGTGGAGCTGAAAGTTGAACGCCAGCCCCTTGGGCCCCAGGCCCCACACTCTAATTTTTTAAGGTAGCAATTTTAGCCATTTGGTTCAACCTTTCGTCGTCAAATCGAGCGGAACATCTGAGCGAGGCAAGAGGTATCCAACCTAACATATCCTAACCAAGTCCCTTGCCGTTTACCAAGATAAGTAAAAGTCACTTGTGCCTCGCTTCGCTGCAACTCCGCTCAGCTGTCACCAAGCCTGACGCCGCTTACTTCTTGGCGGCCAAAAATCGGCCGCCGAGAAGTAAGCGGCATCATGCTTGGCGACCGTTTAATGAGGTAACCCTAAGTAAAGTAAGGTAAGGTTACGTGGCACATGCCTCGTTCCGCTATTGCTCCGATCGGCTTAACGTCGTTAGGGTTGAACCAAAAGGTTGAAAATGCTATCTTAAAAATTTAGAGTGCAACCAACTTAACCGAAATGGTTCCGGCAAGGCAAAGGAACTTGGGCGACCTTGGCAAGGATGCCGAGTCGATGTGTTCTGCCACTGCCTCCCACCGGTCTAAATCGATCGGCTGCCTTGCCCAAACCGAATGTAAACAATCAAAACGAGACCACGATGGAAGTAGGTACAGTCGGTCAGAGAAAAATGGTCACTTATCTCGTGGCGGCCTCTTGCGAACCACTTTTACTGGTGGGCGACGACGGCGGCCGAGTCCGCAACGGCCAAACATATTAATATCATTCCAGATTTTCGGCCAGTATTGCGAATCTCGAATCCTGACTTTTCATTAGGTTTTCGGCTCACAGGATAAGGAAAAGCCTATCCGAGTCCTTCAAGTATGGCGAGTTCAATACTCCAAAAGAAATGAAACTACCATTCAGTCAATGGTATGTCAGTCGCCTGTATTTTTACTATGTTTTTTTTTATTTTTATTAATAACTTTCTGCTTACGTGATGTCATCTTTTGTGAGTTGAATTCGATGTCAGATAAACTTGCCCAACTTAACAAGAACCCATTCCGACACCTTCATGACTAGCCTGAAAGCGTCGGGAAGAAACATCATACCATGTTGAAGATATATTCATAGCTAATGTGAACATTTCACCAAGCCAATATGAACAATATATCTCTCAATATGATTTTACGCCTCTGTTTAAAACAATAACCTCATTATTTTTTAATAACAATAACCTCAACCTCAACGAAGTTTTAAGTGACAATGTTTGCGTGTCAAAGCTTCCCCTAACAATCATTCCACAAGATCTGCGAGGAATCTTTCGGTGCGGATAAAATTATTTGTATGCACTCCAAATTATAACTTTGAAAGCTCACAGCTCAAGCATATTAAGCGCTGAGCCTTTCGTGCGCCAGGCCCATTCAAAATCGGGTTAGGCGCTTGAAAACTTACACAACATGAACTTTACAGTAAAGCTTGACATAAGTTAAGTTACAATCACGCGTAGAGGAGTGTTTCAGTCCTATACAAAAAGAACAAAGCGCATTCTAAATTGGAAAAGCCATGATTTAGAATATGTTTGTTTAGATATACGCGAGCCGCATAAGCGCGGCATTAGCTGCCGATTTTGAGATCGTCCTTTTTGCTACTGCTGCAAGTGCAGCAGGGGAGCATCAGCTGACGCTGAATTCGGAGCCTTCATGCTTCAGTTGTAATTGATGTTTTCAGAGCAATTGCGATTCAAGTCGGGTGGGATTTCTCAATGTGTCAATCTAACGATTCCATTAATATTGCTTTAGAAACTGGTTGTACCATTAATGGACTTGAGTCCAAAAAATCTCAGATTTGACTATTGATCTACCCAACGTGTTTTACTGTTTTTGAGGTTAACTGTGCATTATACACGTTGAATTTTCCACCCCTTGTTATCTTTCATTACACGGGAAAAAATAGCAGAGGCAGCTAACGCGTTAATTGATATAGCAAGTACAAATAGTTTTAGCAAACATGACTAACTTTTTAGCAGTCATTGCTAACGTTACATGTAGCTGCTAAAATGTTAGCAATGGCTGCTAAACAAACACATTTGCAAAATGTGTAGCCCCTGCTAACTTCTTACAATAGTATAGCTACGGCTAACGTTAGCAATGGCTGCTAAAAAGTTAGTGACGGCTGCTAAAATTAATAGCACCTGCTATATCAATTAACGCGTTAGCTGCCACGGCTAAATATTTTTTTCCGTGAACGAAGAGGGGATGAGCGAGGCACAAGCTACGTAACCTGATGTAACAGTCTTAAAAACTGATGTTGCTTTTATCTCGGCTGCAGCAGCATGCAGAAAGTTAGCAGACACTGAAGAGCTCGACTTCAACAACGCTATAAAAGCTGACCGAAACGACAGCGAAGCCACGGGTGCTCTACGAGACGCTTCCGAACGAAGAGGAATGGAGCGAACCACAACATACACGCACAACCGTAGGTTAGGTTAGTTTTGTGGTTTTGAGTCGTTAAGCCTCGTAATAAAAGGTTGAACCAGGGTGGAACACAAAAATCCAACCTGCAAAACTTCGTGAGTGTACTTGGTCATGAACTAGAAAACTTCAAGAAACGTAAAACCATTGAAACGCATTCTGCTAGCAGTTCTAGCTAGCATTAGCGCTCTAAAGCAGACTTTGGCCGTCAACTTGGGTTGACGTCTTCAACCCAAGTTGAAGTTGAGTTAGGCTTCAACGTCAGTAATTAAAAAATCGGGAGCCTCAGAAGTTCTCCGTTAGCTGAAGACCCGCACAGCAGCCATTGGTCATTCTTTCAGCACTTGAACATAAACCAACATTCATTTCAAAGGCCTATCTTTAACAGCTCTTGTTCATCAATATTGCAGACAAGAACGCAGTCATTTTTTTCATTTTTTTCATAATTTTTTTTCACAATTCGTTGTTTATCAGCGTTTGTTGGCTACTGGTGACTTTAAAGCATAGCAGTCTTTGGACTAGACCGAGGAAACACTGGTAATTAAAAAAAATTACAATGATGTTTCAAGTTTTGAGGTTTATCCAAGAGGGGCGACAATGGGTCACAACGAAGCGGGGCAAAATGCATTCAACTTGATCCAATTTGACCTAAGTTGAAAGTGATCGAGCCGAATGGCGCTTACTGCTCGGCAGCAGCCAGCTGCCGAGGCAAAGTAGCTCCATTGGCGTGCAGACGGTTGAGCGGACACGCATCGAAGCGAGGGTAAAAGATAAATAACCTCACGTTAATCCCAAGTTAAACATGACGTACGTGGTTGAAGATCATCAATCCAAACAGTGTAATGAACCGCTAAACCTGGGTGGTGAACAAAGTATCTTATGAAACTGAGAGGGCGGTCTATGTTGTCACAGTCCGGTCATACTTTTGATCGCTGCTAAAGCAAAGTCGGTAACTCATGGAGCAGATAAGGAACTTGGTAACTCGCGGATCCAATAAGAAAGTCGATTACTCAACGAAGGATTGAAACCTCGACTTTGCTCGTTTGTATATCAAATTTTAAATCGCTGGTAACGTCAACAAACCACATTCGGTGATATATCAACTCGACATATTAAACCAAAAACAATAGGATTTCGCTTTCTGCAGAATTTGTAGAAGGAGTTACAAACGAGCTAAGCCAAGGTTTCATTCATTCGTTGAGTTACAGACTTTCTTATTGGATCCGCGAGTTACCAGGTTTCCTATCAGCTCCGTGAGTTACCCACTTTGCTTTAACAGTAATCCGCTTCAGCCATTGATCATCCTATCAACACCGTGTGGAAACTTTAATGCTGGGCAAGCAGCCCTTGACATCCACTGCCACGGTGACTTCAACGCCCGTACTACATCTTCCCAAAGGCCTGCCTTAGGCAGCCCTTGGTGCACCACACAGACATTTGCCATCAACAACGATACTTAAATGCACGTCATACTTCAAGTCGCCTGCGAGATTCGATTGCAATCTTGGCACAAAAACGGCAGGGCGTAACGAGGTGGGAGAGAAGGTAGCAACCCCTGAGAATAATTTGTCACCCGGATATGCTTTTGCCATGGTCACCCAAACAGAGCAGAGGGCGCTCGAATCGGCAGTGGGAGGTTTTGATCGGTATAAGAGCGGCGGTCAGCCTGCATTCGGCATCAGTTCACTTGTAGCAACGGGTGCACAGACTCCACCATGCTCCTCAAGGTAAGCCGCGGAGCTGCATGTTCCGCCGCACCGCGCCGCACAGTCGCCCTCTTCCACCTCCGCGTCGGATGTGACAGTGACCCAGTGGCGTCTCACGGCACTCCACCCTTAACACGAGGCCCAGTTCCACCTTCCCGCCACTGGAACGGGAACTTCTGTGCCCATTAAAAGTGGGTGATGCCATTCGGACCATGGGAAATTTTCTTCATGAAAATTTTGAGAATGCTTAAATCAGTTCATGAAACCAGACGGCAAAATTTGGGTCTATAAAGAATTTTACTTGTGAAAGTGTCGGCGAAGGAAGGCAATCAGTCCTCGAAAACAAGTGCTAAAGTTGATGTTTATCAAGAATTTCGTTTGTGGACATTGGTCAATGGAATACGGCCGGTGGACGAAAAGAGGGAAAGTTCGTTTCTAAGAAATATCTTTCGAAGACAAATCGATTGGGATGTTCACAGATTCGTGCCCGAGAAATACGTGGCAAAATTTTAGATAAACGAAACATTGTAAGGCCCAAAATCTTGTGAAGTGGAGGTGAAAACTGATCGAATTTTTAAAAAGTACAGATTTTTTTCGTTCAAAAACATTTGCGATGGATGAATCGCAATTACTGATAGCTAATTAACAAAGAAGGAAAACTGTCAATCAATAGAAAACTGGCGAAGTTTAGAGGAAAACTGTCTGATTATCAAAAATGAGCGATTAAGTTCATAAAATAATATATATATCGTTTCGAAAATGGAGTGATACAGAATTTTTCTATAGGAAACTGGACCTTCATAAAAATTGAATTATAGATTTCAAATTGGAAGGAGGGGAGAAAATTTTAGGCAAATTCAAATTAATAGACAACTTTTAAATACTGCGGCTATGAGATAGGGGTCTCTGAATAAAAGCCCACTTAAAGATGTTTGATCCCTTCGGACCTGTTCAGGTAAGGCTTTAAAATAAATGTAGAAAATTTCGAAAAGCACTGAAAGCTCTTTCCTTTGCGCAAATAAATCGTCCCAATTTAAATCCGACCGAAAATCAAGATTACTTAAATTTTATACAGACGCAAGAGTTGTTGATTTGACTCATGTTCGCGCCAAAACGCGCTGGGTTAGAGTTTTATGCGATATTTCTGTTAAATGATCGATGAGGAATAAATTAATTTTAGCTCTGCGTGACAGCTATTATTTTTTAGTCCTACTAACGACTGAACCCGGTGACGGTTTAAGGAATCAACACTAACTCACTTCAGACATAGTACCGGTAAGTTACAAAACTATAAACATCGAAAATATTCTTCAAATACGAAAATGTTAAAAAAAACAGTAATAATTTTTTAGTAGTTTCATCAAGAAAGTGTACAAAACAAATAGTGGGCGAAAAGTCACTACGTTGTTTTTTTAAGAAAATAACAATTTAAGCCTTTAAGATGAAAGCACAAAAAAAAAAGAAAATTTATTAGAAAAAAATGCCATTCCGTGGCTGCTTGAAAAACTAACAGATTGATATGAACATTATCATTCAGTTGTCAGAAACAATTTTAGGTCGAAATGAAATCGTAACGAACAAATTAAAAAAGGGGCTTGAGCGCGGTAACATAACCTTGAGGAAGGTCCGGTAATGAGGTAATACCCCAAAAAATAAGAAGGTGTCAAAAAGACCGAGCACCTCAGTGCCGTCGGCTTGTAGGCGGATTAACATAAGGATGCTAGACCGTTTTCTTCGTAACTGTCGCTAAACTTTCGTAATACACCTGTCAAAACTTACTGACAAAATAATTAAAACCGTACAACACGTCATGTTTTAAGATAGGAAAATCGGTCGAGCTTACGCTGACAGGTTCACCGCGCAATTAATTTAATTTGTAATGCTGTGCTAAATTTGTGCAAAATGTATGGAAGAGGGTCAGGTGCACTTTTTGCTTAAATGTTAATTCGATATTTTTAACTGATGGCGCTGCTGAAATTTATGAGATGAAATACTCTGGTGCGCCGTTCATTCTGTTTTGAGCAAGGACGCGCAAAATTAATTGGTTCCAACTTGACCTTCTTCAAAACCAAACATTTCAAAAATATTGCACCTACAAAAAATTCAACCCTTTTTCTCTCACACTCAGATAACATGTATGTAAAAAAAAAAGTCCAAAACGACAAGCTGCATACTAAAAATGAACACTTTTTTGTATAATTTTTGAAAATATTGTTCATTTTTTAAGACGACAAACATTTTAAATCGGAAGAACATTTGCAAAATATTACCAAGAAAATAAGATATAACCAGATTAATTAAAAAAAATATGAAATAACGCGCAACTAATGGCAATAAAATGTTAACAACGATAATCGTGTCGACAGACAGCAAGTATGGCCGAGATTGTGAGATGTACTGTATTAATATTTAAAATATTAATACGCGCCTTTTTTTATTATTAGCAGGCTGAAAAGTGTAATTTACCGGTAATTAAAACCATAAAAATGGCGTCGGCGGCTTGTCACCGTAATTGATTGCTTGTATAATTGAATGAGAAGCAATGCAAGAAATGTGTACCAATTCCACTTTAGTTCAAGTGCAGTGTATGACAGCCATTTTTAGTAATCACGTTGTTTACGAATAAATCACCATTCATGACACGTGCTGTGACGTAAGTGACCACATGTTTACGTAGCGCATAGCTAGCTACCTAGTTAGCTAGAACACATCACCTTGTTAGGAGCGGTTTCTCTAAGGTAGATCACCTTCCACTTGCACACAATAAGTCCGACCCCCGGTCGTATGTCTGATATATGCGTCAACATATTGCGTCCAGACACGGCGTCGTTGATAAATGCTTTGCAAATATCATCATCAGTTAGTTATACTCAATACTTTAGAGTTTTAGAGCTAGTCTGCTGAAGATATGGTCACCGTAGAGCTTTATTTCGCCCAAACAGGCTCAGAAAGAGCTAAAACAGTTTCCACTGAAAAATATGCAGGCTATTTTCGGCTCAAATAAGATCGTGCTGAATATGTGCAAAAAGTCTTACTTTGGACAAAGGTGAGGGAACAATTTTACATAAAATGCAGAAATTGATTTTCGTCATT
>Ga0058701_10006212_pt1 | contig 10047 bp, 6 predicted proteins | sample AgamicOrMae_FD_97039 | JGI IMG/M metagenome (GOLD analysis project Ga0058701, IMG submission 97039) | Agave microbial communities from Guanajuato, Mexico - Or.Ma.e | ecosystem: Host-associated > Plants > Phyllosphere > Phylloplane/Leaf | place: Guanajuato, Mexico | collected 2012-06-04 | reverse complement strand
TTAACCGAAACACACATAGTTCCGACTGCAGCCGTAGGAGGTCGCCATGTTCGTACTTTGGCAACGCGTGTTAAGAATTGAATGAAAAGTCGCGGGGTGTGATTTCCGCGCCGAATCGTCTAGAGAAAACCCTGCCTCTGTCGTCCATAGTTTCGTCTATGATCAGGTTGGATAATCAAAATAATGTTGGCTTTTAGCGTGACATTGAAATTGGGTGTTCCCCAAAATAAACTTCGCGGTATAAATGGCGCGTTGGCATAGCGTTCTTGACCAGAGCTGAAAATTTCGCTGCGTATCGGATAGTGTACAGGATAAACAAGAATTATCTTTTAAGAGTGGGTTATTGAAAGGTTTAGGTAGGTGAAGCGACATCAGGTTTGGCGGGCTGAGCGGAGCAGCGTAACCCATTACAGCCTAAAGTATTTCTACTAAAATTTAGCCTAAGAGAAATTCGAGGGATTTTCCCTATTAAAATTACGCAATTTTAAGCTTTGGAAAATGCCTAAATTATTCAGTTTCAGGTTTCTAGAGGGGTGATATTTTTTTTAAATGTGACATTACTGAACTTAAGAGATCCAGTAAAATATTTGATTTCTGTTTCCAAACGGCATCGCTGAGCGGTAGTGGGCTAATGTAACGGAAGCTTAACCTTGTTCGCGGTTGTATGTCATTAGTGTTTATTAATGAAAAGTTTAATAAGGGTGAATTACATTGGATATAAACCGTCTGAATTTCTCTTGTGTTTTCCCGGTGCGAATGAACCTAAGTCAGTGGTATTATATGTACGATTTTAAGTCTTTATCGTCGACGGTCCCAACTCTTAGACGGGCCAAGGAACAAGTCCGCAATATGTGTTCGAACTGTCTGAGTTCATGTGTCCTGCAGTTCACATTCCGACACGCAGTTAGCTGCGTTTGTACATCTCACTCTCTTTGACCTTAAGAACCGATAAATTCGCGAAAAGAAAATTCGGATAACGGAATCTGATTAGCTCAGTCGGTTTATCGCGCGTACGATGGGATTTCAAATGTTGAGGGTGTTTCAGTACACCTGATTTTTTTTTCGCGCGGTGTGCGAATAAGTACGTCAGCTCAAGAGGTTTTGAGAGCTTAGAAACACTTTGCATAGTACTGAGAGCTGTGTATGGGTGCTTTACAGCTCTTTACGGGACTATTGCATAACAATTACATTCCTACGCTGCAATTTGACGTCTTTGTCACATTATCAAGTGAATACGACGCCCCGATAAGTCAATCTGGTATGTGCCCATTTTCGTAGAAGTTCTGTAGTATGAATCATTTACGAGGGAATAACCATGTTTTCAAGTCTAATACTACACCAAAAATCTCGAAGAACAAAGGTCAACCTCATTCATTATTTTATTTTTGTGTGTATGAGTAAACTAACAAGTAAAAAATGTTAACTTGATGTTTGCGTCTGTTTCGCAATGATATCTCGGCTAAATCGTGTAATATTTCTGCAACTGTCAAATCACAGTAAAAACGGAACACCCGTTTTAGGGAATATGCTATACCTTGTTTTGGGTGTAAACTGAAACGGGGTTAGTACGTATTTTGGTTATTTTTTAAGATAGACTCATGTTCAGCCACATTATTTGAAAGGACTCGGCGAGAGCTTTCCATTGATGTGGCTGAACATGGGTCTACCTTGAAAAATAACCAAAATACGTACCCCCGTTTAGTTTTACACCCTACAGAACTATCTGAAACGGGTGTTTAGCTTAAACTGTGATCTATTCGCAAATCGGAGAGTGTCCTTAACGCTTATATTTTTATCTTGCATTACACCCATTCCGTTGCTTTCGACTGCAAATAACAACCAAACCTTCTTTAAAAATATACATACGACCCTGAAATTCCTTAAATAAAAAAATCGATCAGTTTGGATATACTATTAATTTTCTAAGCGTAGAAAAATGTTCTCACAATTAAAAAAAATACTGGTGCAAGACAAAATAAAAAATATGAAGGGCGAAAGGAAGGACATACATTTATTTCGTCTAGAAGACCGTGTGCGCAACGTGGTTCAACTATGTGCAATCCTTGTTGCTGTTGGCAGGAACCAACTCCGTCCAACCACACCAAGTTTATCAGGTGTCGTCTTGTTCTATCTGGTTCTGTGTGTTACACCGCTTCAAGGTCACCGTTTTTCACCCAAGTCGCCACTTATCATATTCCGTTTATTAACAAAAACAGAGATTAGACTTCGTCGTTGAAGGGCAGCTTCGAGATGTTCTACGACTAATATACTGCGTAAACTAACCTCAGTTAACGAAAATTTATCATATTAAGCAAGCCTTAACCTAGCTTAAGCGAGCTATCACTTATTGTCCCTTAAAAGAATATCTGTCACTATTTGTCACTTTCCGTAATTTTTGTCACTATTTTAAAGATGCTTCTTTGTAAGTCTCACTTGATGATTTATTGTTTTAGCGCGGACCGATGATTTTGGAAATGATCGCTGATTCGCGTTCTGCCCTCACGCAGAAGAGCATTGTTAATTACGCGTCTTCCCCTGCAACCTCCCGGCTGTGACCTGCCGCCTCTCCTGGTGCCTTAAAATCGACAAATTGTGCAACACACATCGGTTGTAATCATTTTTAGTTTCTCTCAATCAGGTCCAATCTTCAATAGCCATGGATTCCAAAAAATGTATCGGTCCAAAAGATTGAAAAAAAACTAGGGGTACCCCTAGCCTTTTTTTTTTTAATTTTGAGCCCAAAACTATTTGTTGAATTTTTTACGTTTGATAGTTGGAATTGTTTAAGGGGAACTAAAAATGATGTTTACCGCCGTCGGTTGCTCATTTCGTCGATTTATCGCGTCATAAAGTGCGAAATATAAAATGTACGCCTTTCCCTCTAACCTCCCGGCCGTATACTGCCGCGTCTCCCGGTCCATTTAAAATCGAAAAATTGAGCAACACTCATCGTTTTTAATCAGTTTTAGTCTCCCTTAATCAGATCCAACCGTCAAAACAAATCTCTTAAAAAATTTAGGTTAAAAAATATCAAAAAACAAGGGTTAGGCCTACCCCTAGTATTAGTTATGGACGTCTATGGGTTCGGTTGACTTAAATAAATTCTTGTACATTACGCGCATTGAAGTCTCTCTTTTATAGATACTAACTTGTAAAGTACTTTACCTTTACGACGAATTAATAAACCGATGCAAAATACCCGCCTTGTTCTGGGTGTGGCTGTAAACTGGTATACGATATGAAATATTTTGGCTATAGTTTTTTAGTCTTATCAACGCACGTTCGGCGAACCCTTTCCTTATGACTACACCCTCGCGTGTCTCACCAACACCCAAACCACATGGCACATGACTAACCGCACTGATAAAAATCATGCCTTTGGCTGTCCCACCGTCTTATGGGCCGTAAAACTCATGTGCAGTATGCTCGATAGATAAATTTATCAATTTCAGACTGTAATATAGTTCATATGCTATTTTCAGCTAGAGTTAAGAGGAGTTTTGTTATAGTGTATTTGTTTACATTTATAGTGTCCGATGACAGTGAATAGACTGTCCGCTGTGTCGTGGTCCTGATCCTCGAGAGGTGATCGTTGATCGTCTTTGGGACCGGTTCGAGAAACACTAGGGACCCGGTACCAGGCTCAAGATGTTCAGACTCCGCGCTCGATTGTCCTTAACATCCTGTGTATTTTTCCGCTGCCGTAACACTTTTACAACTTAATAATTTTTGTTTCGAGGCGTGAAATAGGACCTCGCCGCCTGGACATTTCCGCGTAGGCAACACGCCTTACTCCGACGTAGTGCGTGTTGCCGAACCTTACGAGGGTATATAGGCAGTGTACCTACGGGTGCTTCAATGTATCCAGGGAAGTTGTATTCATATGAAGTTCTTATGTATCGATAAATTGGCGTCAACCTTGTCAATACTATCAACCATGCACCCTGCGCTTAACCCACAACCGCCCAGCGATGCCGTTCGCAAACAGAAAAATTTTGGTTTAGAGGATTTTTTCAGTTCAGTATTGTCACAATTTAAAAAATATCACCCCTCTGGAAGCCTGAAATTTTATGATTTAGGCATTTTCCAAATCTTAAAATTACATATTTTGATGAGAAAAATCCTTCCAATTTCTCTTGAGCTAAAATTTACTCCCAATAGTTTGGGCGGCTATCCGTTAAATACTTATTTTATTCATATTTCGCAGGGCAAACACCAAAGACACGGACCAAAGTTACACAAGGAATATTCAAGAGATTTGAAGTTCAGTAAGTTTAGGATTCAAAGGTGACTACTGCTAAATTTTCTGTCATTGTTTTTTTAATTTTTTTATTTTTGAAATATTTTTTTAGTAATCATTTTATTTCTTTTTTTTGGGAGGGGGGTTGAGGGGATTTGATGCTTTATTTTCCGCCTAAATAAATGTTTTCTCGTAAAAGACATGCGATACATTCATAGCATGTTTCAGCCCCGGATGCGTAGGCCAGAAGCAAGTGTGTATGCACGCACGCGTTGTGGGTTGCCTACCGTGTGTGGCTTCGAAATTGGGAGGCCCATTTGCCTGACTCTCCTGCCAGATTTCTACGCTCTGTCAGCCACAAAAGCAGCCAAACCCTCTGATCAGTAAAGATGTCCCAGTGAAATCATCATTTCTTTACATCTCTCAGTTGGCGATCGCTCCAATATGTTTCCTGTTGACCGCGGTTAAAAACGACCAAGTCGCGAAATCTGACAACACTGTTTTCTGGTTGTCCTCTGCGAAACAATCTTCCCTTAATCATCAAATTTGAGTGCCGTATCGCAAGTTAGATAACCCCAAATCAAATGTTTCAAGATCATTCCCCTGCGATGGGAGAATTTTAGTGATCACCGAGACAAAGTTTCGAATATTTGCGTCGGTAATTCGATATCCTGGAATCTCATAGTACATTTAATACTGAAGGTAGAGTTTTCCGCCTTAGGTTCGTCTCCTCCACCTTATGCTGAGGTTTAATGACAGGCGCGTCAGGTTAGGTTAACGTAGGTTTGGTTAGGTCATTTACCTTGTACATCGCTTCGTTACCGCAAGTGGCATTAGGCTTATCAATGAACCTGATGCCGCTGGCGGTAGGTACCGTTGCCGGAAAGTACGTGGTATCCATCTTGTTAGTTCTAACCTAGGTTAGATTAACCTAGCTTAGGTCACGCACATTGCGCCTTGCTTCGGTTAGTTTTTCGAAAAATAGGTGGAAAAATTTTCCTTCCTTATCTCCAATAAAAAATCTCAAACCCAAAATATTTTGCCAATTTTTTTGAAAAATATTTTTTTTTCTTAGAAATTTTCAATTACTTTTTTTTCTTCTTTTTCGTGGCTAAGTACCAAACATATTTACGCGTTGCGAAGCTCGCATCTGTCCTTGCTAGCCTTTCACAAGGTTATACATTATTCATTTTCAAAAGCTGTGCTTTCAAAATTTCGCGCCACGGATAAAGCACGCTTCACAGTGCGGAAGGTTGTGTCCTAACAAATCCACGCTTTTCGAACGGGAGAGCGCTTCGGCTTGGTCGTGGATCGCTTCGGCTATCTCCGTGGGATATCGGGCGCCATCGCGAGGGGGGGGGGAGGTTTGTCAGCCAAAGCAACTGCTGTGTTCGCATCGGAGTCGGGCGTTAAAGCACTGTGCGCTCGACTTTCGCGCGGGCCGGCAGCCAATTTCAAGCTTATACTAGTGCTTTCAGTTCTCGACAGTCCTTTCCTTAGTGAATTAGTGCACCCTTTGCAGTGACCATGGTTTCTGTACTGTATCCTTCCCGACCTGTGTTGTGATAATCGTGTTTACGGACTCGCGAATCGCTGTCCGTACGATTTTTGTGCTTCTCAGGCTTTTAAGTGAAGTGCGTCTGGAGGTGACAGTGCATCCACACAACCTCAAGAGCTTTAAAGGATTAACTTTTAAGGACTTAAATTAATTACAAAATGCCCGACGACAAGGTAAGAAAGATTACCGATTTGTTTGTTATGTAACCGATTTAAGCACAATTTTTCCTCATATGAGCCAGAATTGTTAACAATTTTGAAATATTGGTTAATTTTGAGATCGCGTTTTTCCTTAGCTTTGTCTCGGATTATCTCCGGTCAAGGACAGTCCTGGGCGACTAACAATAAGGGTCGCACTCTAAATTTGAATCAGTGAGAGCTCTGAGATTCAGTGGAAATCAGACTCACACTGATTCAAATTTAGAGTGATAAAATCTTACTCATAACTTGACATCATGCAAACCTAACCTAATCTAAGGCGGACTAAAGGCTAATGTGATAGAAGCATGTACATTCACTGCACGGTAAAGTTAACTTACCCCATAATTTAGCGACCTATAGTTTATTCGCGAATTTAGGCTGACGTCCGGCGATATATCCGTGCTTAGCGAAGATCGGTTTTTTGTTGAGGCCCCATGTGCTAAAGTTAGCAATTCTGGAAGCTCGTTGACATCTTTGGGGTCAAGTGTCATGTTGGCCCACCTGTCAGCAGGTTCCTTTCAGTCATCTGTCAATTCGGATTGGAATTTTCGTTTGCAGAAGTTGGCAGCGTGTGCAGACTGCCTTAGTACTCCCGACTTAAAAAATGTTCCCAGCGATTGGCAGGCCGACGCTGTGCTTATCCCATGTTTCTGATAAAGAAACAAAACGACATCAAAATCTGTCGACTGGTTTCGTTGTTTTCCGCCTGATTAAAGCAGATTTTCCTTTACGGAAAATCTCCCATCAGGCCGGAAAAGTTCTGATCTCTCCTACTCCAACATAACCTTACACCTAACTTGACCTCACGCAAACCTAATCCAAGGCATTCTTAATGTAATAGAACCAGGATCAACCTAGTCAAGAAATCTAACGAGCATTTTATAATGCTGGTTCGCTTTGAGGTGATTAGGAACTTGCCCTATAGGAAGAATAATTTGTCTGATGGTAAACGGGTTTAAATCAAGATTTAAATTCAAGAACATGAACTAAACGGGTCATTATTAATGGTTATTATCGGATTATCGAGTCAAACACAAAAGATTATGGGATGAGTCAGGTTCACATCTGACGTTTGGTCTAGAGTCCATGTGACCCATGACTTGCAAGGCCTGCTTATTCTTAATGGGCTAATCCATTTATTTGAAGTTCAAATCCATTCAGACTTCGGATTTTTTTTTAATAAGAGAATAGGGAAGGTACAGTGGTTAAGTGCTATTCTTAAATTGTTTTCAATTTTATTTCAGATTTTAAAAACATTGAATTTTAAATTAAGGAGTAGATTTTAACTTTTTTCTTTTTAAGCTTGAAATTAGGTAAGCAGAGCTGTTGACACGGATTCCGAACTATTCTTGGATGTTGGTCATCGGCGCAGAGCGGGAAATCTTATGGGCCGTTAACCACCAGTTACTTTAGGAGATACGTATTAAAAAGAATCTAAACTCTGTATTTGAATCAGTGAAAGTCTCTGAAAAAAATGAACTGAATCTGTGACTCTCACTGATTCAAATTTAGAGAGTGTACCTAGTTTACCAGCGGGCTGGGTACGTGAGTTGTTACAGACTTTAGAAAATCGGTTTGGCGAAGAAAGGTTTTTTATTTAAGAGGAAAGAAAATACAACCATTAACAAAACCTAAAGAGTGTAACTGAAAAATCTTTTGCTGTACTTCCGTGTTGGAGAACATCTTTCTTCGGCTTCCCTTTGATGCCTCCGTAGTTGAAACTCGCTTCTCCGTTTAATGTAAACGATTCGCGAAAAGTAATCATGGCGAATACAATGTAGCGGTGTATTCAATCTCTCCCAGTAAAATAAATCATTACCTACCAGGCTTGACAACGCATTCACGTAGGTTAACTAAGTGTTAGTCCGTACTATTATATTAGCTATTGTACCCTCTGCCTCGCTGTGTTGCCAATCCGCTCCCACCAAACCCGACGTTAGCTCGGCAACCTACCCCGAGGACTTGCTGCATCACTGTTAACCTACTACCGCCCAGCGATGCCGTTCGGAAACAGACACATTTATTTTTAAGGATCTTTTCAGTTCAGTACTGTCACAGTTCAAAGAATATCACCCCTCTGGAAACCTGAAATTCAATAATTTAGGCATTTCCCAAAGCTTAAAATTGCGTATTTTAGCGGAAAAATCCTTCCAATTTCTCTTAAGCTAAATTTCATTCCAAATACTTTGGGCTGTTATGGGTTAACCTACGCTAGGTTAGATCACCTGTTTTTTGCTTGGCGAAGGTGGAACTCGACAGGTAGAAACTTCCACCTTAAAAATTTTCAGTGCTCTGTACACACGTTTATTTTTCTCTGTGCATTGCGATAACTTGAAGTACAGTGTGTAAATTGGGGTCACTCCTCTGTACGGTGTCTTAAGTCAATAACGCATTGGGAAGTGAACCGTTGACAGAATTACAATATTTAATGAAGGTTTCAAACTCAAACGATCGTTTACTTTCAGGTTATTAACTTCGAAACAATGCCAATGTGTTCAGTACCTATACTGTTAGTGTACTTTTCGTCCATCCGTACGTTGACAAATCTTGATACGGAAGACTTGGAGGGAAGAGCCGAATATCGCCATTTCATTAAAATTTCTTTTCGTCCTCTGATTAACCCACCACCGCCCAGCGATGCCGTTCGGAAACAGAAAAACATATTTTAGAAGATCTTTTTAGTTTAGCATTGTCACAATTTAAAAAATATCACCCGTGGAACCTGAAATTTAATAATTCAGGCATTTTTCAAAGCTTAGAATTGCATATTTTATCGGGAAAAATTCTCCCAATTTCTCTTAAGCTAAATTTCACTTCAAATACTTTGGGCTCTTATGGGTTAAACCGGGTGTAGACCGAAAGGTTTTTCTTTGGTTACGATCCTCTAAGAGGCAGGGTTTATTTTATTTATTACTTGATAAAATCAAATTCCAATTGAGCCGTGGTTTGCGGCCACTTATTATTTAATCTGATTGGCTTTTCATTTTAATGACTTGATGAGCGAAACGGTCTAACCGCACCGCAAAACGGCTTTCATGATAATTTTCTGACATCTGAGTTGAGGACGTAATGATTACGTATCTCAAGTGTTTGAACATGATTTTGAAAGTACCAAGGATTAAGGACTTACCTTCGTGACGTCTGGTATTTATGCTAGAATTGACAGCGATAAATTCCGTAATGTGGATGTCATTAGGTTATTTTCTTCTTTACGGATTCGTGATTTGGAGAGGAGTATTTGCACTCGCAGTGGTCACTTCGCACGCACATTTTCATTTTTTTAAATGTGTTTTTTTTTAAATTTAGGCAGGTTTGATTTTTTAGCCATGTGCTCTAAAAATCCTTCTAAACGTCATGCCGGGACATGGAAAAACTCGATCTTAAACAATGTGGTCCACCCAAAACATGCGATATCGTTTTTTTTACCGAGGGGCCAACTAACTCTGAAATCCGGTGTGCAAATGTCCTGAAACCCGACCTAAAATCCCTGAAATCCAGCCTCAAATCCCTGCAATATGTGAAATATGACGAAAAAATCTCTGAAATCCGGCTTGAAAACCTTGAAATACGATGTAAAATCCCCGGAACCCTTACGTCCGACGTGAAATACTTTGAATATGGCCTGAAACCCTTCAAATCCCACCTGAAATCCCTATAATCTGGCCCAAAAACCATGAAACCCGACTTTAAAGCGCTGAAATCCGTGACACCCGACCTCCTTGAAATCGGGTCTATTACCGTTGATGTACTTTAAATCCTTAAAATCCGACTTATGATCTCTGCTGGACCAAGTAGGTGTGCACTTAAGGGCTAATACTTCTCGCCAATGTAACGGTACCCTTGTTTGAGGCTGTGAATGGTACCTGGAACGAAAGTTCCCGCAATCTGGATTAATCTGCTTCTTATTTTGATTCCGCTTTTGAGCCTGTTAAAAAACCAAACCGGTCCGCTATCGACTCTCGGAGTTGCAGGTCTCTATTGAGCACAAAGTCTCGCCGATAAACAGTGGCACACTCGCCTAGAATTGCCCCTCCCATCTAAACACACCG
>Ga0058701_10006211_pt1 | contig 10047 bp, 5 predicted proteins | sample AgamicOrMae_FD_97039 | JGI IMG/M metagenome (GOLD analysis project Ga0058701, IMG submission 97039) | Agave microbial communities from Guanajuato, Mexico - Or.Ma.e | ecosystem: Host-associated > Plants > Phyllosphere > Phylloplane/Leaf | place: Guanajuato, Mexico | collected 2012-06-04 | reverse complement strand
TAAGTCAAATAGTCAAATAACTACTAAGATGTGCCTTGCAGCAATAGTCCAATAGAGAAGTCATACAGCAGTAGGCATACAGTAACAAGAAAGAGCTATTTATTCTCAATTACTGAATTACCTATTTTAAGGGCTATTTTACCTATTTATTCCCTGCAATAGAGACATATTAGCATATAGCAGCTTAATAAATAATAATACTATTCGGCTATTCCATGCTGGCATAATGGTAATATGGTATTGAGGTATTCTCTGACTCTCTGTTAGTGTTCTCTGTTAGTATTCTATGTTGGTACTTGGTATTCTCTGTGTCGGCTGTCGAGTGAGTAATTGAAGTATTGAACAAGGATTAAGGAAACAAGTCAAACAACAACTCAAGAGACAAGAAGGCCCTTAAGTTCTAAAACAGAGCAAACAGCCAAATGGCCAAACCCAAACCACTGGGCACTGAAACCAGAAGGGCGAAGCCAGAAGCCCCTTAATTTCTAAAACAGAGGCAGAGCAGCAAGCTTTAATTTTTAAGCAATTTCACGAAACAGAGCAAACAAGATGCCAAGATGATTAGATGAACTCAAGAGTGAAGATTTACATTCGCAACAGAGCAATAAAGCAACAATCCAGGCCTACAACCGCAACAGAGCAAGGCAGGAAGGAAGCAAAAGAAACAGAGTACAACATACTGAACATAGCGTTTGTGATTAAAGTGCAAAACAGAGCCAACTTTCTCAAACCCGGTACTCCGACGATGGACTGAGGCGATCAGAATCGAGAGTTGGTGAGTCGGTGACAGTGTGAGGGATGAGACGCGGAGACAGAGACAGAGACATAGTCACACAAAATTGAGACTGTCAGAGGCAGAGACAGTCAGACAGAGCGAGGAGAGATTAGAAGAACTGAAGAAGTGGTGACTGGAGAGGGAGAATTAAGATTGAGAAGGCTAGGAGAAGAGAATCAGGTATAAATAGCATAGAGGCTTAGCCGCCATGTCCTTGCCCTTCGGGGCCTTAGCCGTCACAGAGATAGAGTCACAGAAGATGAGAATTTAGAAGGAGAATAGGATTAGCAATTAGAGTTAGACGAGAAGAAGGAAGAAGTCAAGGGCCAACCTATAAGCAAATCTTACATAGAATATGCACGGTCCATGGTCCAGTGGCGCTCAATGTCAGGCCCAACCTCCTAAAGCCCAAAACTGGAAAAAAGGCCTACATTTTCGGTCCACGGTCCAGCCGGTCCAACCCGGGACTGGACCAAAGACTGAATTTCACAAAATGCAGGACCGCCGACCGGACCGAATGGACCCGGTCCAGTCCAGCCCCGTCCGCGGTCCGGTTCTGACCCTTTCAATGAACAGCCCTAGGTACATGTAGTTAGTATATGACACACATTCATATATACTTTAATTTCAATAGAAATTCAGTGAGTAAATGATACCCAAACTTGAACAATCAATGTAAAATAAGTTACTCAAAAGTAACTCCAAAACTGAATAGATTTAATTAATTGAGTTCAACATAAGATAATGAGCGTAAAATGGATAAAAATGGAATAACTGAGTTTAAAATGGCAATGGCATTTGTCAAAATAAATGAAATATTAGCTTCTGACTTTTTTGAGATGAATCATAAGGGCTTATAGCCAATACTGGTACAACTCGATTTAGATAACACAGATTGCACTTGGTTAGCCGGATACAGACATTGGACATAATTAAAATGAGCAATAAAGATTTGAGGGCAAGAGAGAAATGTAGCTTGGTTCCAAGTGACATCAATAACTGCAACTTGGCCCAATAAACATGGTTTCTGAGTTATTACTCTCCTCACTCCTCACACTTCATCGCTAAGTCTAATAAATATGGTTTTTCACCCCAAATGAGTCATTGAACACAATGAAAGACATTAAGGTCACCAAACTTGATAATTTCATTATGAACTTAATAGTAAATCCAATACTCCTAATCAAGCTTGCAATGCTCAAGGTTTTCTCCTTTTCTCCCATACTTGAGGTAAAAGACTCTTCTAAAAAATGATTAATCATTAGTTCATTCCATACAGACCTCATTATGGCATAAATCCTTTAATTTCACATTGCGAACATACTTACACATTTTCAATATTTTCTTTGACATAATCACTGAAATTGCTCTCTTAAACTCACTTTCTTACTTAATTCATTCAATCCATCCATTTAGATCACACTTAGGGTTTGTCCATAATCCACCCACCAGGCAAAATTTCGACATACAATTTTCAAACAACTAAGACATCAAACCTTCATAAGTCATCTAAGTTAAGCTAACTAACCATATTTGATTCAAAAATCAAATAAAACCGAATGTGAACTTAAAATCCTAGATTATGGTTATATCACTTCTAATGCACATGTTACACTATCTCTCCGGAGAGGCACTTCTTTCCTTATTCCTTCATCCTGGTCAAGCTATTCTCCAACAATGTGGGTGAATGTCAAGCACTCATACTAGGCCTCCAAGTGGCAATTGGAATGGGAATCAAGGATCTACATGTCTATGGTGACTCATAACTAGTCATTAATCAACTCTTATAAGGGTTCGACGTTAAGAAAGATGATCTTATTTCACACCATAAAAATGCATTGCAATTGTTGGATAAACTGGAGACTATCAAGTTGGAGCATGTTCCTGGGAGTGCCAACAAGATGGATGATGCACTTGTAAACCTCGCAGCCACTTTGGCACTAGGGGCAGAAGAAAGCATTACTGTATCGGTCTGCGGTCAATGGGTCCGCACATCTTTAAAAGATGGAGATGAAGAAGAGGTCAAACAGTCTTTGTCTACAAAATAGATGGAGGGGATTGGCACCAAGTGCTCATTAATTACTTGGAACAAGGAAAATTGCCAAGCGAGTTAAGACATAAAATAGACGTCCAACAGAGAGCTTCATGTTTTCTCTATTACAAATGAACCTTGTAACGACGCTCTTTCCTCGATCTTTGGTTGCGATGTCTGGATAAGGAAGAAGGAAAACAAATGATGGAAGAAGCCCATGCCGGGGTATGTGGGGGTGCATCAGGTATGGCCAAAGTTACATGATCTTGTCCAAAGAATGGACTATTACTGGCCCACCATGGTGCGTGTTTGTATTGACTTCGCTAAAGGATGTGATGCATGTCAATTACATGATAAATTCATTCACCAACCTCCAGAGCCACTCCACCAAATCGTAGCATCCTAGCCTTTCAAGGCATGGGCAGTGGATGTGATAGGACCATTCACTCGAAAATCTTCCGCTGAGCATAAGTACATTTTAGCAGCCACTAATTATTTTTTCAAATGGGTAGAGGCGATCGCCCTAAGGGAAGTCAAGAAGAAGAACGTGGTTAATTTTATCCAAAGACATCATTTTTCCCTATGGTGTGCCTCAATATATTATTGTTGACAATGGTAAACCGTTTGTTAATAAGCTGATGACCAGTTTATGTGAGAAGTTCATGTTCGCCTAGCACAAATCATCAATGTATAACGCGCTTGGTACTGGTCTAGAAAAAGCATTTAATGAAACATTGTGCAACTTACTGAAGAAGATGGTGTCCAAATCCAAGTGAGACTGGCATAAAAAATTAAGGGAGGTCCTTTGGGCATCTTAGACATCATATAGGATACCAACACAGTCAACTCCTTATGCTCTAGTTTATGGCATAGAAGCCGTGTTGCCTTTAGGAATTTAAATCCCACCATTGTGCATTTCCATACACAAAGGGTTCCATAGGGGTGAAAATAACTAGCTCCGATTGGTAGAATTGGAGGCCCTGCATGAAAAAAGACTGTAGGCGCAGCAAAGGTTCGAATGCTACTAGGCTCGCTTGACCTGAGCATTTAACAAGAGGTTCAACCACGATCATTTCAAGTTATTGATCAGGTGCTAGTGCTAAGAAGACCTATCATCACGACCCATCACTACTAAAAAAATGTATCTACCCACAGTTGTTCTATAATATTTAAGAAAGTGTGAGGAGGACAATTACAATTATACCTAGTGTGGAGAATGTATAAACGTCTCTCTACACTTAATAAATGTTGGTGATGTATAACCTTATATCTACACATAGTACTAATTGTGAAAAATTAAAAGGAATATGTAAGTTAAAAATAATTTATATTATTAATAATTAGTGTGATCAATTGGAAGATATGATTTTTATATATATATTTATGATTTTATCAAAAACAAATTAAGTTTGATATTTCCCGGCCTGCTGATCATGTGGATATAAGAAAAAAAAATTAAGCGCCAATTCGCTCAACTTCACCAAAAGAAGGGTGCTCAATTCGCTGGATTTTCTTCTTCCTCTCGCTCGATCTTTTCCTTCCTTAGCTCGCTTAATTCGCTTGACCACGCTCGATCGTCTCCTTCGTCCCTCAATTCGCTTGATCTTCTCCTTCGTCGCTTGATTCACTGGATCTTCTCCACGGTAGCTCAAGCGGTTCCATAAAGGTGTGTTTGTCTCTCTCTCCCTTTCCCCCTCCCTCCCTCTATCTATTTCTTTCAATTTCTCCCAGCCGAAATCAAACAAGGTGACTTTGTTACATCGATTTCTTCCATTCACCCAATTTGCTGAATTTTTTTGGGGAGTTGTTTAGGTAGATTGTGCGAAGAACCCTATTTTGAATCTATCTCAATTTCGTGGCATACATTTGGTTGAAGTTTTAGTAGTAAGCCCATCGAGAGTGATGAATTACGTTTGTTATGTCTGAGTTTTCAACTAAAGAAACGTAAACCTAAAATTGTTTGATTCAGGTGGGTGAAAACTCAGAAGCAGCATCAATAACCTCTCAATCTGGACTGAAGCAATATACTAAAGTAGTTGGTGCACGTCGCTTTGAAATTCTTATATCTGTTTTCGAAACTCGAATTCAATTTTGTTAGTGAAATTCTATCAAGTGTGATTTGCAATATGTTGAAAATACCGAAGTACTAATCTATGAGTTAACTAATTTGCAATCAGTTGAATGATTTGGTGTAGTAATCTAATTTGGTATCTATAAGGTAACTGATTTGCAGTCCGTTAAATATACTGAAGTAGTTGATTTACACTAGTTATTGGTGAAATTTTGGGAGTGTATTTAAGTAGTTGGTGTAGTAATCTGATTTGCACTTGTTATTGGTGAAATTCTGGCAATATACTGAAGTAGTTGGTGTAGGATTCTGATTTACAATTTGTTGAATTTAACATCTACATCAATTATGTTTTTTGTTTTAAATGGAGTGAATGATTTGATATGTATGGTTAATTGCACAATTTTCAATGATTCAGATGATGAGGATGGAGATGCAAAGAGTTATAGCTTCCTTCTATTTTTGCTGCAAATCTGTGCACATAAGTAAAACCTTTTGATTTCTAGGAAATGTAGGTTAGGGATGATTTTTAATCTGTTAATTGTGATTGTGATTGATTAAATCTTTCCTAAGATTTTCAAGCGATAAAGTGAGCAACCAATGTGTTTTTAGGTACAAATATGATGGATATGGCTTGTGTGTAGATTCCAAGTAAGATTTTGATTCACATTGTTCATTTACTAAAATTTCCCAATGGCGAAGTTGATTATGATGTTCATAGTTGTATGAATTGACTCCAGATTTGGGTTTTGCAATCAGCATTTCATACCTGCTTTTCAGAAAGGAAAAATTGGTTGACTTTGTTATGTACTTTTGGATCATAACACATCTAAAATTGGATGCTAACATATAACATTTAAAGATGTTGAGAAAGTCCAAACATAGACATAGTTCCATTGTGAGATTGTACTCCTAGAGGCATAATACGTTATACTCTCTACGGTACAAGTAAGCTTAATGGATTAGTCTCTGGCTTTGAAATTTAAAAAAGAGACACCTTAGGTTGGAAAGGGGTGAAATTTAGGCCGGGAAAATCCAGAGATTGAATCGATAGTTCTCAAATTTAGGGAAGATTAAAACTCAGGTAAGTAGGAATATAGGATATAAGTAAAACTTAGGCAAGTAGGAGTATAAGATATAAGTGAAATTTAGGTAAGTGGGAGTATAATGCATTGTACTCCTTGAAGTGTAATCTAATTTTCAGACTTAGCTGATGTGTCAAGTAGCTATGTAGCACACTTGTTACAGATGAGAAATGTGACTATATTTGGTTTATTTAATTTCATCTTTTTTATGAACTTTCATAGTAGAAAAATTTAGAATCAGAAGAAATGGTTGGGCCTAAGATATTTGGTTGACATATGACTACTCACTTCGAGAAATTTCAACGTATTAATTTATGGACAATTTGTAGGAATGTGGTAATAAATCCCATAATTATGTCAAACACCGTGCCTATTTAAGGCCATATGCACAGTAATGAGTAATCCATTCAGGATTGATGTTTTTAAGTGAATTTTGATTTAGGAGGACTCAACATAATGGTACATTATGATAAGATTAAGATCCACAATGTTGTTGGTCTGGTGTTTTAATCAATTGGTGACCATAACAGGTGTGTCTAATTTGACTTTTTTTTTAGTTTAGTGGGACAAGCTAGCTTATCCCATGTAATTGATTGATGACAGGCACCTAATAATGACCTTGACTTAAATGTGTTCCTACTTAATATACGTTATCTGATGTTTCATCTTGTATATCTTACGTTTTCGAGCTAAGTTTTTATAATGATTCATGAATACTTAAGTTGTCACTGTTTTAACAATTTATGGATCCACCTATCCTCCAAGTTATCGTGAGGCAATGAGATTTAAAAACACTTAATGCACATTCCCATACCAGCTATGAGCCATGGTTTTTTAAATGATGATTACTATCGTTGATTGCTCTGCTTTTAATAATTATCTTATGCCCATGTTACTCCTTTAACCATGGATTCTTAATTACTTTTGCTATAATATATAGATCGAGTTCAGGAGCTAAGATTGTTTGATGCATAAACAAGGTTTGTCAATATGTTCATTGTGAATAATTTGTAATTATAGTGATGATTATGAGGACAATCAAAGAACTAACAGGTCGTTAGCTAGTGAACACATAATAGACACTCTGGCAACTGCACCTAGATTAAGCAACCACAATGCTCATATATCAAAGGGGTAGGTCAAATTGAAAATTCCACTATATTAAGAGATAAAGATGGAGTTGCTCCAACTTCTAGGTCATCTCTTCTTGTGAACTAAGTGAGTTTGGCATGCTCTAGACTCATAAATGTTCTTCTCTTATGGATAGTCTATTGTTTTGTTATTTTTTTTAAATCACTATCATACCTAATTTTTGTTGTTTATAGGTAAGTCAACAAGGAAGAAGGGTTGCATACAAAGAAAACATACAAGTTTGCTTATTAGGACTATTATAACTTGATAATTGGTCTTGCTTGTTTATGTTGTGTCTTAGTTCTTCATGTGAACCTATTTGTGTGCACTTGTGTCTTGACTGAGGCACCCTTAACAAATGGATAAAGCCATCACTACCTAGCAAGATGTTGTGTCTTAGTTCTTCATTTTGTTGGAGATGTTGTGATGTCAGGGTGTAAGTCCCGTGCTTCGGATGTGTACTCCATTAAGTTGTACCTTTAAGTTTTTCTTTTACTTAAAATTTTACAATTTAACTTATTCGGGCGTGTGCCCTATAGAGTTGTGATCTCCAACGTGTGGCTATTGAGTTGGTTAGGTTTGCACATTTTGTTTTACCATACAAGTACTAATTAATTGTAAGGCTTTAAGAATTGGTTAAGGCCAGTCTTCAGGCGAAACTCTATACGTTTCGTTCTAGAAATTTTAATAATTTGCTACACTTCTACCTATTTTAGGGGTGTTTGAGCACTTCTAGGTCGTATCTTGTTGTGAACCAAGTGAGTTGGCATTGTCTATACTCATAAATGGTCTTCTCTCATACACAGTTTGCTGTTTTGTTATGCTTTTTTTTAAATCACTATCGTACCTAATTTTCATTGTTTACAGGTGAGTTAGCAAAGAAGAAGGATTGCATGCAAAGAGAACATACAGGTTTGCTGATTAGGACTATTGTAACTTGATAATTGGTCATTTGTGTTTATGTTGTGTCTTAATTTTTCATATGAACCTATTTGTGTGGGTCGGTTATTAAGGAAAATTGCATTTGTGTGTGCATGTGTCTTGACTATGACTCCCTTAACAAATGGATAAAGCCATCACTTCCCAACAAGATGTTGTGTCTTAGTTCTTTATTTTGCTGGCGATGTTGTGATGTCGGGGTGTAGCTCCCGCGCTTCAGATGTGTACTCCGTTGAGTTGTACTTTTAAGTTTTTCTTTTACTCAATTTTAGAATTTAACTTATTTGGGCATGTGGGCTATTGAGTTGTGACTCCGACGTGTAGCCGTTGAGTTGGTTAGGTTTGCGCGTTGTGTTTTACCATGCAGGTACTACTTAATTGTAAGACTTTAAGTCTAGGTTAAGGTCACCTTTTAGGCGAAACTCCGCCCATGTCATTCTAGAAATTTTAAGAATTTGTTACACTTCCACCTATCTTGGGGGTGTTCGCTTCATATTTGAATACTAAACTTAATACTTTTTAAATTGTTCGTTGCAGCTAAGTCAGCAAAGAAGTACTGTTTAAGGCAAAGAGATTATACAGGCGCAAATAAAACTTAATCCCTTTGTTATTTCTTTCTATCCAATCATATAAGTATCTGACTATCAATTTTATTTAGCCGAATTCGCTTTAAGGGGTTAACAAGTCTTGTACAACTCAAGTTGGTAAGAAACCTGTTGATGTGCAAAATAAGATGGATAATTCCGCGATATTAGGTGATGGAAGTGTAAATCAGAATATCAGACTGCTACAATCCCATAATGTTGTACATCACATGAGTCTTTATTTTGCACACATATACATACTGTTATGGAGTTAACATCTGTCAATGCAAGAAACTTATTGTATTTCTCTAGCAGGTTGCAATTATGGAGTTAACATCTCTCAATGAAGAAAATGAAGTTGAAGATAACTTAGGCATTTTTTGGAATTATATTTTAATTAGCTAGTGATCATAGTTGATCGAACAACTTTTTCAATTTAGATGTTTCTCCACGTACAACAAACGAATTCAAATGATGGATATTCAAAAGCAATACAAAAATAGTTGACTTTGTTTTTCTTTAAATTTTGTTATTTACGTCTACTATCGATTATTTTTTTATGGACTAGTGCTATATATATAGTACTAGTTTTATGTTAATTTGATTTGTTTAATATGTTGGTTATAATTGTTATAGAATATATATTTGTGTTAAGTTTGATATGCTGGTAATTAATATAAATGCTATTATTTTAATAATAGAATGATTGTATAAAATTGTTCTATTTTTAAATTAATAGGATTTATATTAATTATCATCATTTTTATTTTTTAAATTAACACGACATTAGCAACACCTATAAGTGTGGAGAAAATTACGATTGTTTACATCTCCCAAAGTGGGCATATCATAAAATAACCACACTTTTATTGTGGATAATTAGTACTTACCCCACATTTATAAGTGTGGGCAATGGAGCTCTACCCACATTTTTTCACAAATGTGGGGAACAATTCCACAAACTTGAGTTTCCACACCTAGGTTAAATGTGGGAAACTGCTATTGCCACACTTATAAGTGAGGTTATTGGCAATATTAAATGTGGAGGTAAGTAATCTTTTTTGTAGTGCATAAGATAGGGGGCAAATTTACTTCTAAATGGGGGGCACCTTATCTCGCCTATAAGGTTTATACCAATGGTGCATACAAGGTAATTGATGGAGAGGGCTTTCGGCATGGCCCAATGAATGGAAAGTTCTTAATGTTACTTCCCTTAGAAGATGAATGCTTGGTTACGCTCTTAAATATTAGCCTGAACAGTTCATACACAAAAAAATACAAAAAATATGTTCCTAGCTGGCAAGAGTATAAACTGTGAAAGACAAAATCCAAAAAAAAAAAAAAAATTAACACTTCTGGCCTACTTGTTAATAAAAAAAATAAATTGAATAAATTTTTTATGACAAATGTCAAAACATAATTTCCTTCAAGAT
>Ga0058701_10006210_pt1 | contig 10048 bp, 10 predicted proteins | sample AgamicOrMae_FD_97039 | JGI IMG/M metagenome (GOLD analysis project Ga0058701, IMG submission 97039) | Agave microbial communities from Guanajuato, Mexico - Or.Ma.e | ecosystem: Host-associated > Plants > Phyllosphere > Phylloplane/Leaf | place: Guanajuato, Mexico | collected 2012-06-04 | reverse complement strand
TGGCAGAACCGTGTTCCGGCGCGCCGCATAAGAGCATATGCGGGCAAATGCCTTTCCCGAACTTTATAGGAGAATTATTACGTTAGGTACAACGTGATTCTTTACGTCTACGTGACAAAGGTAGCGCCCCCAAGCGGTGGAGGCACGTACTCCGCAGGCAGTGGAGAGAGAAAGAGAAGCACAGAGAAGGTTGCTCAAAGATAATGCTAGAAACCAAGCTTCGAATGCAACAGAAATAACGATAAGTAGGGAAGGTCTGTTTGTGCTTTTTCCGACCCTTTCAAATAAACCGCCAAGATCAGAGAACTACCCTTCCGTGCTTTGTTCCGCACGTTCGTTAGATTTTACGTCTCCCTCTCTCTTTGACGCCGACGAGTTTCTTTGCAGGTCAATTCGTCCTGCTGGCTTGTCTATTTAGTTCTTATGGTCGTCTGCTATCCTATCCGCTCTGCTATCTTTTTGTCTGCTGAGTTTACTTATCGTTGGATGTTTTGTTTAGCGCCGGTTTGCTTAAGTGATTAGCCGGCCCTCAAAATGTTCTGTCGCCTCAAAACTTACTTGTTAACCGACCATTCTGTTGAAAATGTAGAACTTCCTGAGAGTACAACGAGAAAAAAGGCCCGTGGATTTTTTGCCAAATTGCCGAGAGACCGACCAACCTGAATTAAACTCACTTCTTTCTCTTAAATAACTGAAGATAACACCTGTTCCATTTCAACGGACTGCTCACGTCTCTCACCAAATATTAACAAAAAAAAATAAAACCCGCTCAAAAAAACAACAACAAAAAAACAAACAAATAAAAGCTTTAAGTTCGATGGTCACAAAACTGATCAGATGCTCCTATTTTCGCAAGAGTGAATTTTGCTTGCCATTTGTTTAATTTTTCACCGACTTGGATTTCGGAGGATGGAAATGGATTACCTACGATTAAAATTCATTTTCCAATCCTAAAAATGCTAATCGACCAAAAAACAAACAGAACGCAAGCAAAAACCGTTCCGGTGAAAACGGGATTTTTGGTCGATTGGAACGAGTGTTAACATTTTGTTCTATCTTCGAATTTTGCACTGTTTAGGTGAAGGATTAAATACAACGTTAAGATTATCTACATCAAGAATTTAACCGATTACTGCCGATGTAATAATAAAAAGTATTATATTTTATAAGGAAACACCAAAATTTTTGGGGCCTAAAAAATCGAAAATTGTTCTCTAAAGGTGATTAAAATATTTGTTTTCATAAAAATTCGGTCGTAAGATACCTACTAACTAAAAAACAACAACAACATCTTAAAGGGATTTTCGTAGTTAAATTAACACCTCGCCGTAGATCGAGAACAGCCATATGTGAATAAAATAGATTCATTTTCCTCGCTATCCTCATGAAATTCCTCGCTGGAATAATTTACCAATAAATTCTTAACATCAAGTTAAGAGCATTTACTTCGCGGAAACCGATCAGACTAACATCGGCAGCGTACGTTAATTCATTAACAGTATATCCCCGAAATTGCCGTCTTCAACATAGGCAACCGCGTTACACACACATACTGCCGGTTGCCTACGCTGGTTTGTCTCAACAGCGTTGCCAAATTTCGTGATCTTGCATCTAACTCCGAAATAAAGAGATACCCAAACATATTTCATATGCTTAGATTGCTCCCAGGGTTAGCAACCGTCGTTCGTTTATGACGTTAATTACTTTTTTAAAAGTTAATCGCATTTGAATTTGACGAAGTCACGCAATCCGACAACACTGCGTCTCGAAGTAAAAACACTGATTTAAAGAAGTCAATTACGGCAACTTCACTCCCTACAGCAGTTGGCAGATAAGAAAGCAGAAGATAATAATTTAGTACTGTAAATGTTGGTCGACAATGGCGCTAAGTGCTCTGTCAATTAATCAGCTGTCGTCTTACAAGGTTGTAATTGTAGGGCATCCTATGGGGGCCGCAGCACCCCGCTGTCCGTTATCAGCACCTGCTTTCCGCGCTCGCTCGTTAGCCGCCTGTCCGTTCAGCTGTCCGATGGAGCGCGCTGCCCGCTGTCCACTCATCCGTGAATGGAGAGCCCAGTCTGACCCTTGCTTAACACGTCACAAAACACGGAATTACAGATTGCGAAGTTCGCCTACGCGGGATAGGATAATTAATCTACGAGGGACAAAAGACATTCGACTGGATGACTTCTAAATGGATTCTCATATTTTATTTGGCTTTCAGTGCGCTACCGAACTATAGGCGCCAGCTAGCGTTCCCATTCCACACACGGTGCGGCTTATGTCCCAAAGCAAATGTATTGCTGCAACTGCAACCTTGATTGGTTGCAAGGTCGCATGTAAAGAGAGCAAAATGAACATTTCAGGCACATCAATAAACTGAACCCATAACAGTCCAAAGTTTTAGGAGCAAAAGCTTTCTAGATTTTCGAAGGATTTTTGCCATTAAATAACGCAATTTTAAGCTTTGAAAAATGCCTAAATTATTAAATTTCAGGTTTTCGGAGGGGTGATATTTTTTAATTGTTACAATACTGAACTAAAAAGATCCTCTAAAATATTTTTTTCTGTCTCCGAACTGCATCGCTGGGCGGTAGTGGGTTAAGCCTGCTTTGGGAATAGATGTTTCCTGTACTCAAATCATGCAAGAGCGGATCGGAGCGAGGCGCTGTTGACCTAAAACAACTACGAAGCTGTCGTCACCAAGCCTGGTGAAGCTTACTTCTTACTTCTGCCGCCGAGACATTGGCATTATCAGGCTTAGCAACAGCCCAGCGGAGCGAGGTAAGGCCCATAACCTACTCGACTGTACCGTCGAGAGCGTAAACGGCTCGGGTTCATATTTTCCGATTTTTTACGATAGCAATGCATGGTTTCTTCATTGATGGTATTAATTACCACGAGGTACAATGAATCATGTCGTTTGCTTTAATTTCGAACAAAGACTACCAACACAAACTGAAAAATAATACCCTAAGACATTAATGCCCTTGATTGTATATGTCGTTCACCGTCATAAAGTATAGAAAAATCGGACGAGCTTAATAACGATATGAGGAAACTGAAAACTTCAACCCACTACCTCGCAGTGATGCCGTTAGGAAACAGAAAAATTTATTTTAGAGGATCTTTTCAGTTCAGCTTTGTCACAATTTAAAAAATATCACCCCTCTGGAAACCTAAAATTTAATAATTTAGGCATTTTTCAAAGCTTAAAATTGCGTATTTCAGTGGAAAAAATCCTTCCATTTTTCTTAAGCTAAAGTTCACTCCAAATAATTAGGGCTGTTATGGGCTAAGACACCGACTGTACAGTCGAGAAAAGTGTACCTACAGTCGAGCCAAAAGTCCCGAACCTACACACATGAGGTAACAGGTCGAGGGCACTTGCCCTTGACTGTACTGCGTGAGAGGTGGTGGCATTTACTTTGGCAGGCGGTGCACCACTAAAGTCTAGGCGCCACTCATCTGTTTTCACATAGGGCGCGCCGGCGGGCGTAAAGCCCCCCATCTCCACACATCCAGGCGGGCCGTCGTTGCTCGATCAATGGTCTAGTTACTAACCGCTAGTGACTGGCTGCTAGCGGGAAATATCTCCAACCTGGCTGCCCCTAGTCTCCCCCGGCCTCCTCTGGCAAGCGTCCATATAACTTGCACCGCCCTCACGAAACAATTTGTGCCGTCCCGTTTATCAAAAAAAATTGAACTTCCATGTTGCTGGCGCATAGCAGCGAATATGACACAAAAGCGAAACTTGTCCGACGCAGCGAAAGGACGCTGTATTGAGGTGCCTCTGCCTTGCATAGGAAAAGAGTTTCGGGAAATACAAGGGAAAACTTTTTGGATTTGCTTTTGTCGCCCCGAAAGGGTAGCTGTCATAAGCGCCAAAAACCACACCAAACGAGAAAAGTCGCAAACGCCAAAGGTCTTAACCGCAATACTAACCTTACCTAGCCTAACCAAGCTTAACCTAACTTAGCCTTACCTAACTTAACCTAACTTGACCTAACCTAACCTATACGAACTTTGGCTTTTGCGACTTTTCTCGTTTGGTGGTTACGGACTGGCGCTTGTGGCGTTGGCGCTTGTGGTTTTTGTCGCTACCGAATGCCCCCCGCCCCGAAACAGCGCTTTGGTCACGTTAAGTAGCGTAAGGTTAGCTCCGGTTAGTTCATGATAGATTGCGAGATTAGGTTGGTGAGTGCTGGGTTGGGTGACGTTACGTAACGTCAGAATGCCAAACCGACTCATAGTAATAAATAAGACAAGATTTCAACAACATTTGGCCCCTTAAAAATCTCGACCGGGAAATAACTTTACTTAGAAAAGTGGGTTAGAAAAATTTACCAAAAATTGATGAAAATAACTAAAAAATGCGACAGCTAAACTTGGCTAGTAAACGCCAACAGGTTTGCTGGTAAACATTACGGTTAGAGAGTACTAATGTGTTCTAGCAAATCTGGTAACGTTGACTAGCCGAGTTGGCTGTCGCGTTTTTTTTACTATTTTTTAGTAAACACAGTTTTTTGCGTATTTGAGAGCGTCAAAAAGTCCACTTGGAACACAATACAGCTGGAGGCATAGCTACCGACTGCCGACCTAAAAACTTCCCCAGCTGCCGACATAAAAATCATTGATACTCGACATTTACGGACAGTCCCCCGTTCCCGGTGTTGCCAGATAACTTGATTCTATACGCGGTTAACTCGACAACTGCAAAAGGTAATTAGCATACATTTAGTGTTTTGTATCGCTCTTGAGCCGAGTAATCCGACGATGGGGTTGATCATTTCATTACCTTTAAAAAGTTAACCGCGCTTAAATTGAATGAATCATAAAATCAGGCAGCACGGTTGGTCCCAGTAGGCAAGGGGAGGAGGATGCTTTCCCCGTTACTGAGGCCAAGTAACTGTCTCTTGTTTCAAGAATTATAAACGGCTAAGTGATTTTCCGAATGAGCGTCGCTGTGGAGCGACGCCGAAACGGAGCTTCCGAGAGTCCATCTTTCATTTCCGGGAGGGTGGGGGGGGGGCGTTCTTTCATTTCGAATAAGGCGCTTACCACGAAATTTACACTCCTTTTATTATTATTTTTTTTCTGAGGGGAAAGCCCTGATCAGACCGACAAAAATGGGGAATGTAACAGTAATGAATTAGCTTGATCTGAGAAAAATTGACGGTTCTCCTCTCATATTTAAGACTTACAGCTCGCCGTTTAGGACTTTTAAAAAAATCTAAACGGAAGGGGAAGATGGCTAGCAACGATGATAAAAACAACAAACTCCTTGTAATCTGATGTGCTTAACCTGCCGCTCACAAGAATCCTTAATCCTTTCCGGTATTCTTCCTCTTATCCTTCTTAAGCAATACTTCAAAATAAAATGAGTCACCGATGAGATTAGGCATTGAAAAATCGATTGAAATAAACACGTCTGAAGGCAAGGCGAGTGTTTCTCCCATGTAAAGTCATCACTACTTTCTCATGCCTATAGGCATGGACATCACTACTTTCCCATGCGTATAAGCATGGGCATCACTCCTTTCCCATGCGTATAAGCATGGGCATCACTACTTTCCCATGCCTATAAGCATGGGCATCACTACTTTCCCATGCCTATAAGCATGGGCATCACTACTTTCCCTTGCCTATAAGCATGGGCATCACTACTTTCCCATGCCTATAATCATGGGCATCACTACTTTCCCATGCCTATAAGCATGGGCATCACTACTTTCCCTTGCCTATAAGCATGGGCATCACTACTTTCCCTTGCCTATAAGCATGGGCATCACTACTTTCCCATGCCTATAAGCATGGGCATTACTACTTACTTTCCCATGCCTATAAGCATGGGCATCACTACCTTCCCATGCGTATGGGCATCAGAAAGTAGTGAAGGCAATCTGAATTATAAGTCAGAATAGTCAAAGACTATTCTGAGAGGTCACGGAGAAGATCGATCCGTACGTAAAGAGCGAGTCTCAAAGGACAAGTTTAGAGTTCCAGCTAACCTAGATATATTGTATCGAAAATCTAACTTTGTCGCAGTGTTGCAGTAAAACGTACCCGGTTGAAACGTAAAAGGCTTTCCACTGACGCGGAAGGAGTACTCCACCAGCTCGCGGAAAGTAAATATCTCACCTGGAAACAACGGAAGCAGAACATTAGCATTTTGACGAGCACTTCCTAAATTACTCGATCGCTTTCACAGTCTGTATCTATCTACTGCATCCAAAGGTAAATTACAGCATCCCTAGCTATAGTGAAACATCTATAGGAAAGCTGAAATAGCCACGAGCGAATTGTTGTAAAACGTTGACAAGTTGAAAACTTCTCTATCACGTGAGAAGGACTTTGATAAACCGTTGTGTTAAATTTATGATTGTTGTTTCGTGCGGGTTTGAGAAGTTTCTAGTCGTAGCTTTTATAATGAGGTCTTAGGTGCTTTCAATAAATTAACTAGGCTATAACGTTTTTTTTTGTTTTTTTTTTCAAGCTTAAATCTACTGATAATGTAAATTGGCTAACGAGATCGACGCAAAAAAAGATTTGACCGAAAGACAAAAATAACGAAGCCAGGTTTTATCCGGGTGATCAGCATTTTTTTGCCACTCAGGAAAATGTGTTCGGCTGAGAACCAAAAGAAGCTATGATTGGATTCTGGGAATCGACCTGTTAAAAATATCGACTTTTTCGAAATCAATACGATCAATATTGAATTCCATCTGATCTCATGATAACGGTTGCCTGCCATTTGAGATATTATTCCTTGTGTGATGTGGAGATCAAAAATAGTTTCACCTCTTGTAAGCGCTTTCCCATTAATAAAACTGACATGTTTGTTGATAACCTCTGTATCATAGGGAATCACAAATCAGATGAGTACTCCAAAGACTTTCCATGAAAAAAGGAGGCACTGTGAACTAAGGTCCATGCATATAAAACATTTCTGAAGTTATTATATCACATCGTTAAGTTACTTTATGTATTACGGCTGTTAGTTTTATATCATCAGGTACTGTGTTTCATATTAAATGAATGTCACGCATATCAGGAGGTATTTCACGTTCATTATAACGTTTTTATCTGCTCCCGTTACGTAATTATTACGCGTCAGCACACTCTATCTCATGAGCTCCCCGCCCCTCGCTCCTGAAATGATCAACGCTTCAGAGATGTTTACAGCCACTGTGGAAATGCTTTTAGTTATTTCAGAACAATACGATGCTCAGCCAAATTCGACAGTACATTAGTCTGGTTTTCGTTGAGGTCGAGCAAAAACCGTTGATGACCAATAAAATGATGGTTACCCTTGTCTAGCTCTCTGTCGTAAAAGCACGCAAAACGGCGCGGCCGACTCGGTGCGGCTGTGCATTGTCGCAACGTGTGTTGTAAAAAGCCTTGCATTTCGAATGGGAACCATACGAACTTCACCCAAGAAAATAAGAGCAGCGGTACGGATCATAAAGAGCCTTTATACCTGCGAGTATGAAAAATTGCATACTACACACATGTGATCAAAAAATGAAAAGTTTGCGACGGTATGATGGATTAGAAAATTAGGGACCAAGGCGCAATGTAACTTTTATGAGAAGCAAGTATTCAGAGTCTTGCTACTTTTTAGCCTCATCTGGTTTACTCCCAAGGGCGGGAATGTTTGAGTACTATCCCAGTTTTCAATATGTTGCATGTTTTTCATCTAGTGGTCTATCCTTCGGTTGGCTCAACCTGTCTTCGGGTTGCAACTGGATAGGTAAGGAAGTACCTTGTGCATCGATTCATTTTTACGAAGACTGATGTCGCTTAATTTCTGAAGGCAGTCACATCTTTCAAGAAGTAAACCGTATCAGGCTTGGTATCGATAGGTTAGGTGCTGTGTGATGCGCTCTACTATCTCTCCACAAGGTTTGGCGTCGGAGAGGTCGAAAGTCAGCTTCAAAATTCAGGTAGCACAATGCGAAGATTGCACCGATCCTCATTCACTGGACGTGGCTTGCGTCTTTTCTTCTTTCGAAAGAGTTCACTGTGGCCTCAAGGCAATCCGAAGGGAGTAGAAATCGTCAGGCTTCCTTTACTTTGAAAGAACGCCGCGTTGATGGAGTACGGAATGACCCGAAAAGTTCCGACTCCGCCGCTACTGCTGGTTCGGAGAAAACGCCGCCCTGGAGGGGGTAACGGAGAAAGCCGAGAAGTTCCGATTATGTCGCGACTGGCAGAGGAGAATCTGCGGGTTAACCAATCAGCAATAGGAGTGGGTTCCGAAGGTTGCCGAACGTTTGTTGCCTCGGTTTCTGATTGACTGACGTTACTCCAATCGGTGGCTCGTCAAACACGACGAAGACCTTCGGCCGCATGGAGTCAAGATGCATATAAGTTGGGAAAAATACCCCAAAAGCGTAAACTAATATCTTTAAGGCAATCTCCGACATATTCTGAGGGTTGTCGCTAAGGTTCCGGTCTGATATGAGCGCTTATGACAATGGAGCTTTTGAAGACAGCGAGCGTAGCGGCAAGATCTTCCGCGTTCGAAGAATCAAGCCATTGTGAGCAGAGGGTACCATCTCCGACCATTTCATTCACGTACAGAGAATCCCTTTCCATTTACTGTCCAGAACCCTCTGCGTTATCGGCTGCAACTTACTTCACTGGCTTCCAGACAGAAAAGTCTGAAAAATATTTGCTGGCGTCTTGAAGTCATTTAGACGACGTCTATGCATCCGATGTTAATGCGATATCGTCCCGTTGATTGAAACTATTTTTTCAAAATTATTTTCTCAAATAAACAAGACTTATTTGAAACAAAACTATATGAACTTTTATTAAAAACTTTTGAAAAGTCAGCTGCGTTGCACACAGCAACGACGCCATCCTCAGCAAATGTAAAAAGGCAAACCGCATAAGGGGATAAGAACCTTCTTAATCTGAGCGCGTGGGCCTGTTGCAACACGGGCGAGCTGAAGTCCCACTGAGAGATCTCAAAACAAAATCCTTCTTTTAAAGCCCTTCCCCAAACGGAATTTCAAACAGAATATCTTTAAAAGCTGAATTACTGGTACATTACCTAGCATGCAAAGTTTGCGAGAGCAGTTACTTTTTGTTCCACTTTTGTTTCTGTGCTTTTACCAAGTTTTTTTCTTCTTTTTTTTTCGGACGTGTTGCGGAAAATTTAAAGAGGGGGAAAAGTTTTCGGGAGGGCCTAACCGCATCGGCGTGACACCCCTAAAGGGACATTGCGACCAGGTATTTTTACCGGCTCAAATTTATCAGTGGCAAGACGGTGCGGCTTGGGGGACAAACAAAACTGCCCTCGGCGGCAATGCCGGAGCTACGGAGGAGTCTAGTCTGGCGCTTGTTGATTTTTCGTCGTGCACTGCGAAAGTTGAGGCCTTCAGGCCACGTGATGCGACGCTGGCGCCCAGCTTCTAGGAGTCAGTGCGGCAGCGCTGCTCGCTCCATCTCTGTCTCAGCCTCTCTCATTAGCCAGAAGCCGCTCCTCTACAAAGCACTACATCATCCACATATACAATCGCATCGCGAACAACTCTCGTACCGGAGGCTTGCGCGGAAAATTGACATTTATGACGAAGGCGCTGAATCTGATGCGGTTTCCTTTCTCCGATTAAGACGCACCCTCAGAATGATGGAAAGTCTCCCTCACGACACTGAAAGAAAAGCCTTTATAAAAAGCGAGAGGTTAATACTGTTTTTCAGAGGAATTCGTACATATTTTGATGCAGTTGTTGAGTTATTACTCTAATATGAAGAAGTTTTATTGAATTTATTTACTTATTTTTAAATGTTTTGGTTTTAGATTTCCAGGGTTGAAGTGTCCATGCAACATCCATGCCGAAAAATCCATATTAAAATACACGAATATCTACGTGTCCATGATATATCCATGCACCACGGATGTCCAATCGGGTATTTTTCAATGGGGGGGCATTCGATAGCGCCAAAAACCATAAGCGCCAACGCCGCAAGCGCCAGTCCGTAACCGCCAAACGAGAAAAGTCGCAAACGCCAGAGTTCGTATAGGTTAGGTTAGGTC
>Ga0058701_10006209_pt1 | contig 10048 bp, 5 predicted proteins | sample AgamicOrMae_FD_97039 | JGI IMG/M metagenome (GOLD analysis project Ga0058701, IMG submission 97039) | Agave microbial communities from Guanajuato, Mexico - Or.Ma.e | ecosystem: Host-associated > Plants > Phyllosphere > Phylloplane/Leaf | place: Guanajuato, Mexico | collected 2012-06-04 | reverse complement strand
AGTTAGGTTAGGTTAAGTTAGGTTAGGTTAAGTTAGGTTAGGTTAAGTTAGGTTAAGTTAGGTTAGGCAAGGTTAGTATTGCGGTTATGAAGTTTGGCGTTTGCGACTTTTCTCGTTTGGCGGTTACGGATAGGCGCTTGCGGCGTTGGCGCTTGTGGTTTTTGGCGCTTATGACAGCTACCCATTCTTTGCGCTGAATCACGCGCAAGCGCCTTTCGTCTCCTCGACCAACAGAACAGACTTAGGCTAATAAAAACCGTCTTTTCTTTTGAGGGATTGGATTATGGCAGTCGCCGTGGTACACCCCGTTCCGAGTAACGAAAATTTTGGACCTATAAAATCGACATCACGTCTAGACATCATCCCAAGTCGGAAGAAGTAAAAACAACCGCAGTTTTAGCCGCTAAAAATGAAGAAACAATTGAAAATCTCAATATCCGCATTTAAGCCGCGTTCAAAGCTTTGATTTTTGTGAATACACACTGTTTAAAATTGCTTAACTTTTTAACGATAGAAGATACGACTTCTCGTAATAGTCTTGCTCTCACTTCACATATGATTCGAGGCCGTTTATTTTCCGCCGTAAAAAGAGATGGACGAGTTTGCGGAGAGTGTGGACTTTAACAGCGTTCGTTATTTAATACGCAAGTATTAATACCCATAGACTCCCATATCGCCTTTTTCACCGTGTGTGTTTCATTTATGCCATGTTCACCTGGCTGCATGGTACAGTAAGTATGCCCAACTTCATGGTTCATGCGAGGTCGGCAGAAACTTAACACTCGGTTTTGAGGGTTGAATATTCTACCTCTAAGACCCGCCCTGGTTCAAGAAATACACTATGAGAATGACGTAAAACCGCGAACTCACTCTAAATCTGAATCAGTGAAAGTCTCTGAAATTAAGTGAAAATTCACTGAATTAGTCGACATAACTGAAAAAATTTAGTGGTACATTACTGACTGAAGTTCAATGAATTTTCACTAAATCTCAGGGACTCTCACTGATTCAAATTACGAGTGCTCTACTTCCGTTTAATAGTCGCTATAAGCTTGGAGCTATACTTCTCCGCGGCATAGTGACTGCCGCCAGAGAAGCAAGCACACTATGACCGGTAGGTTAGGTTACGTGCTTTCTGCCTCGCTGTGCTCGGAGTGGCGATGAGAGAACACACGAGGCGGTTAATTCAAATTTACAGTGAATAAGTTGTGCGAAGTTACTGCGGATGGTTTATATCCGGTGGACCCTCGAGTAGCTAAGCACACGAGGTTCAGGGCCCGCTATAAATCTCCCCTTTATATCGGAGGTACTAAAGTGATGTAGTTTAATTGAAAATGCTTAAGACGGCGCGAAGCAGAGACGAGAGCGAGCGCATGCGACCACTGAAAAACAGGCCTCTGTGGGTATTTGCCACAGAGCGAAAAAAAGCACAACTGTTAACCAACACTGGCTTTCACCGTCCCCCCTGCTGAAACGTTCGCACTACCTGTCATTCAGAACTTTTTTTCTCTCTCTTTATAAGACGTTACTGCATATTTCCTATGACAACCTCAGTCTCGTTCTTTTTTCCGCAGAGCGATTCCGTGCAAGAAAGGGCACTGAAAACCAATCGCAATGAAATCTCCAGATAAACGCGGGTATTAGATTAGGTAAAGACAGAACGTAAGGATCTACGTTTTTGACCTGGCTCCAATTTAAGACCAGGAAGTTTCAGGAGTGGAATCGAACGCGTAAGGTTGAATATTTTAAAATCAAAGACTTTGAAAAAAGAAAAAAAAAAGGTTCATTTGAAGGGCATAATATTCAGTTCAGCTAAAAGATTTGCTCAATACTCTTTTTTTATAGAAGACGGGGGTGGGTAATTTATTATTTTTACGATGTTGGGGTTGAATGGCAGATGGGAAATAGTTCTCTAGCCGATCAATGCTTGGTTTCGGTATGTCGCCTGTGATCGTCAAAAGCCACTGCGTCGGGTAGAACTTACCCTAAAATCCCTTACCCCTAGCTGAAAATAGAAATATCGCCCTGAAAAGAGGACCTTCTAAAAATAGAAATATCGCTCTAAAAAGAGGACTTTTTAAAAATAGAAATATCGCCCTAAAAAGGACCTTTTAAAAATAGAAACATCGCTCTAATAAGAAGACTTTCTAAAATTAGAATAAAAATACAAATATCGCCCTGAAAAGAAAAGCTTCTAAAAATAGAAACATAACTCTAAAAAAAGACCTTCTAAAAGTGGAAGTATCGCCCTGAAAAAGGACCTTCTAAAAATAGAAATATCGCCCTAAAAAGAAACACCTTTTAAAATTGAAACCTCTGACAAGGAAAATTTCCACCCCTAAAATTTAAACGCCCCTAAATTTAAGTAGGCCGTTAAAACAAACCCGCCCTAAAAGAAGAAACTATCTCAAACTAAAAACGGTCGGAAACACTAACAATGTAAGAGAGTCGATTTTGGAAAGGGGCCAGTCAATAATTAACAAGATGAATCAGTTGTCTGATAGACCAAATATTTAAGATCATTAAAAGAGGTGCAGAGGGATCAGAGCTAAAAAGGGTCAAATGCGAGTACTCTCCGAGATCAGTCATGCGGTAATGACGCCCCGTAATGACCTCCTCCTCATCTCCAAACATTCGATTCATCTGACGGCTGATAAATAGTTTAATTCACTCATTAACTCACCACGCTTCTGCATGAAGATGAACAAATCGTCCAGGAATTCTTTTCTCTTGGGCTCGTCACTAATTTCGTACAGCTGCAACAAAAGGAACATTCAATTAAGCAGAGCAAACGCAGTCATGTACCGGAGAGGTTAAAATGTTCTTGATTAAAACGAGTTGACGATTTTGAGGAAAAGTATCTTTTGACGCTGACAGGAAGACTGGTAACACCAAGAGCAAAGACATCGAAAAGATATATGCTTTAGTAATTAAAATCGGTGCTAATTAGGCTTTTACTCCGATGTCACTAATTCTGTAAAAAAGTCGCATCAGCGAGGTAAAATCTTCGAAGGCCGTGTTTTCCTAAGGCGAGTAAAAATCCATTGAAAATAAGTGCCAAAACTGATTTCGCTTCGTGCAGGTTTACATCGCCTATGTCCAAAAAAAACAACCCAGTAGAAATCGTATATAACGAGACCGGTTATAACGAGCAACCGGATATAACGAGTAGATTTGGTGCTGAAGTCCGGTCTCGTAGATGCACGTATATGATTATAGCGATATCGGTTAGAACGAGAACCTGTCATAACGTGCCAATTCGGCTTGATCTTGGTGCTCGTTATATACGATTCTACTGTAATGATAAAATAAATTGAATTGCCAATTGGACAGAAGCCGCCGCTTCCAATGAAGAGCGGAAAAAGGAAATAGAGGAACACCTGAAAAAAGGGACATTTTTTCCTGATTAAAATGAGCGCCAATAATTTGGTAGAGAAGATGCTGACGAAACGTTGCCAGACGAAGAGCTGTCAAAGATGAATCACTATGTGGGTGCTAACGACCAGAGAGAGCTGTTTGTTTTATAAAAGGGGGAGGATGCGGCTCAGGCCCGCTATCAATCGCTCACAATTTAAGGACCGCCCCCAAGCTAATCAATTTTCTCGTTTGTCTCACGAGATGGATCTCTCAGGGGCAATCCGAAAATTTCGGTTTCAATCAAATCGGAAACGAGATACTAACACGAAATTTACTTATTTCCATGAAACAAATTTTGCGAATACGGTTTTTACCCGCTTCATAATACTAAACTAATTACGTATTACGTCTTTTCAAAAATAAAAAAAGACATTTTTTAATTTTTTACTTATTTGGAATGACATGCTTTTGTTATGCATGTTAGTGAAACGGGGTTTTAAAAATATCCTACCAACATCTTTTTCCCTTACGTTATTGTAAAATCAGTCTCCCCGTACGAAGAGCATCCGATAGCGCTAAAAACCATAAGCCCCAACGCCGCAAGCGCCAGTCCGTAACCGCTAAACGGGTAAAGTCGCATTTTTAAACGCCAAAGTTCGTATAGGTTAGGTTAGGTAAAGTTAGGTTAGGCTAAGTTAGGTTAGGTTGAGTTAGGTTAGATAAGGTTAGTATTGCGGTTAAGACCTTTGGTGTTTGCGACTTTTCTCGTTTGGCGGTTACGGATTGGCGCTTGCGGCGTTGGCGTTTGTGGTTTTTGGCGCTTATGACAGCTACCCTCCCCCTACCACAATCAATAGCACAACCCTGGCGTCGAATTTTGTCCTCAAGTGTACACGATCATAAACCGCGTGTAACCCCTTTTAAGGTAAACATGGCGGCCGATAAAATGGCTGAGGGAGAAGTCCCCGCGAAAATTATGTCCGACTCGACAAACTAGTTTCGCAAAAACTAACAAAGGCGGTAAATGCGCCCCCTCTGAATGCGGATTAGCGTTTTGTGGCAAGGCGGTGGACCAGATGATGCTGCGCAACATATTCCATTCGAGCGGGCGCGCCTGGCCGATAAATAATATCCGACCCCAAAGATTTATATCAACAATGAACACGAGTCACGGCAAACACGCATGACCTTCAATAGCCAATCAAATTCGCACACTTCGATACTCTTGTCGTCAAGAGGAGCCAAACTCTTTCAAAATATTTATTCAAGCACTCTTAAATATGTAATGTTCACATTTCCGATACTGCTTTTGGTATATTCTTGTCCAAGAGACTCAGCCAAAAATCTGAAGTTAAACATAAAATATATCCATAAAAAGAAGTTTTTTTTAAAATTATTTTAATAAATTTCCAATTTTTATTCAATTCGCTGAAACCATCCATGTTTTCCTGAAATTTTATCAAGATGGCATAAAAAGAAAGGGTTATGTAATATATGGGCAGTGATTTACGATTTCAAATATTTCGCGAATATTTAAACTGTTATTAGCTATTAAATAAAATTATTTCAGTTTTGTGTCAGCGGATAATTGAATGTAAAAAAAATGGGGAAAAACCACGATGGAGCCATATTTCCTGGAAGATGAACCATGAAGATTTTGCTGAGTATCAGCGTGCAATGAGTTGGCAACCCTGTATGGCAGTTTGAACCTTAAGATGCGTTTTTTATCACTCGGTAATGTGGTACAATTGTATGCAGATGTTCAGCAAGTCAACTTAGGTGTAATTTATTAGTAAGGAAATTTTTTATTAGGCATTCCGGGTTCTTCGCTATTTTCTTCTTTTTTATCTTCATTTACATTTATCAGTGTCTATTTCACGTCATTAAATCGGTTATTATTCCACGCTTCAAAATCCCTTTCAAAAGAAACGCCTATTGTTTTTCAATGCGAGGATACTTTAATTAAATCAACCGTCTGTCTAAAAAAAGTCCTGAAATGAGAATCGGTGGATCCTCTCAGCAAAAGATATTTCCATAATTCAACACATTTAAGTGCACTTATGAAGCTATCACGGAACCCAGCGCCAACTTTATATATTGAAATATAATAATATTAAATATCCAGTACCGGTAATCAGCGTACATAATTCCCATATGGACTTCAAATTTATAGAAGATGAAAATTCAATATTCTAGAATTAAAACGACTGATTGAAACGGCAATCCGATGTGTATATTGAACCCAATAAAAAAATCATTAGTTAATGAATAATAATTAAAAAAAAAATAAAAATTAATAAAAAAACAAAACAAAAACATGCCTATTAAAATATCAAATGAAAATGAACTATCAAAATAACAGAATTTTTCGAAGATTGTGAGATGTCAAAACAGACTATTAATCGAGAGAGAAAAATAAAAACGGGAACAATCGAGAAAAAAATAGTTTATTCTTCACTATTTCTTTAAAGAAAAAAAATAAACCAAAAAATTAACATCATTTCAAAAATATTTCAGCAAAAAGCAGTAGTGTTTTAAAAAATTCATTTATTTTTTTAAAGAAAGGCTGTTGTTGACAAGTTTAGCAGACGACGTCGTCCGGCGGACTCGTTAAAATCAGTTCAACAATTGCAACCCCTTCCCCTCTCTTTCATTTTTATTTTATTAACAAAAAAGGTGTTTTAAAGGTGGTCAGAGATAGCCGGGCGCAAGGTGATTCGCGGCTCCAATGCTGCCCGTGGGCCTACCCGTGGTGCCCCGTTGGGCCTCGATTAATCCGAGCAGCAAGCCCGTCGTTGCAGCGCGCCCGGCGCAGCCCGCCACAGCGCAGCGCACTCGCGGCCGCCTTGTCTTATAATTGGGCAAAGGTGTCGATTTGATTTATGTTTATTAAGTCCATTTGATCGGGAAAAGAAGCCGGGGCTCTTGTCTTCTCGGTACTTGACACGTGGCCAGCCTTTCTAATAGCATTTAGCTCCTTCTTTGATCACGGGGAAAATGTGCCTTTTGGTAACATAAACAAACTTCACAACTTAAGGGGATACCAGAAGCCAGGGAAAGCACACGCAACATTGTTGCCGGAACAAAGAGGATGGCCTAGCCTAAGATGACCTAACCCACGATGACTAAACCCAAGATAACCTAATTCAAGATGACCAAACTCAAGACAACCTAACCTAACCTAGGATGACCTAACTTCAAAAGACCTCATCTAAGATACTTACCCTTAGATGAGCTAACCTAACCTAACGCAAAAGAACTAAAGATGACCTAACTTAAGATGACCCAATGAGATGACATGATCTACGATGACGTAAACTAAAAAGACCTAAGCTATGTAACAGACACACTTACTATGGAAAAGCAGCACATTTTCCCGTTTTCCTGTTACCCTCTGCTGTCTCGCATTTTCCGACCTTGCTTATCTTCAACCTATAAGTATTCATCCATACGCGACTATTCTTGGTTAAAAAAAATGCGTTTGCCTTGATAACTAGTACCTTTTTACATGCCCGACATATCGCAGTCAGTTGGGAGCCGACGGAAGTTTGCCGCCCCTGGGTAAGTTTTCAACAAGGCACTGCCTTGCGCGGCAATCAAAAAGGTTTTCGTGGATCTATGAAGTAAGACAATAAGGTGGAGTGGGCGGTGTGTGAATATTAGGTTAAAACTGATCATTCATCAAGAAGGTTGGTTTGGGCGTCTGGCCAACATAATTCATCATGTTAGAAAGAGAGAGAAAAAGACAGCAATCGATTCTAATATACATTACCGTCTCAAATATATAAATACCACTTTGGGATTTCTTCTCTGTCACTTGAATTGCGGTCGACATATGGTTTCAATAAATGACGCATCATCAGACAAGAAAAGGACTCACATTGGCATGTGCGATATCTGTTCCTATTACTAGCACTACAAGGTAAATGAAGATATAATTGAATCAAATTAAAACTTCTTAAATATTTCACAAAATCGCAAACGGGACAACATCGTTTGCTTCTTTAAAATTAACCTTTAACAACTATTTCCCCTATAAAAAAAACATCTAGGAGGAGAAAATAACGGCAGAGAAACTAATGTTAACATTTAGCAATTTTACATTTTTTTGGGCGGCAAGAATTCTTTTTTTTTTGACCCATATTGTCCTGATAAAAGCTTATCATTAAATCATAAAATACACTTTCATTTCAATCCAATACGCAAATACCTTTTATTTATTTTTAAAAAAATGGACGCTTAAAACGCGTTCTTAACGCAAATGAAAGATTCAAAATCACCTGATTCGAAAACTTTAAATACCCAGTAATGATTTTACCAACGCGCAGATGAAAATCTTTTGTATTGTAAAATAAGATTTTGCCCGATTGTATAAGTCTACTTGCGCTTAAAGGTTGATCAAATAAGGGTGGGAAAATGTATGCATCCCCCCCCCCTCGGAAGGGCCGTGTTGGGTAATTAACGAGGTTCGAAAGCGGCTCGCTTACGGCGTATAAATTCGAGGCAACCTTCAATAAGACCGATTAATGTTTTCATCTGGTTTTAGTTTTTTCATGTGGCTGCCCCAAGACAACACCAAATAAATGAGTTATAATCAGTTATAAATAATCACCATCCCATTGCGAACGCTGGGGTCGGACCGGCTACTTTTCATATCATCATAATCATCATCAATAATACCATCAGTCATCAACTCGTGATGCTTAATTCCCGTCCGCAAATCGAAGTATCCTTCAAAAGTTGGCCATCTATCCAACTCTAATAACCCTACTGCAGTGGTGCACAAGGAGAACATTATTCCGAAAAATTGCCTTCAATTATTTATTTTTATAAGACCGGGGAAAAAATTGAAAAATAAATGTTTAGAGTGCAGATAGATAAAAAGTTAAATCTAAAAAATCTTCTGAATTTCAATTTTTCATTTTTTTATCTTTGGATATGGAATGAATGCGATTGTAATAATTATAATTAACGACTACGTAATGATTTAAAACTGGGCGCGAGGTAATATTATCTGCAGATAGAGCCTAAATTCTGATTACATACCTAAATGCACATCTTATTTTATCTATCTTAAGTTTCTTTGTTAATGATAATTTAACAGTTTTCGAAAGTACGCAAAAATAAAAACTGCTGACACAGTATAACTATTACTAAATTTCACATTACATCGGAAAAGATTATTTTTTTTCCGCATAGGATTTTTTAATTATTTAAATCAAGGGATTCTTGGTTTTTCGTTGCTAAATGCTCCAAAAATGGACGCACGACAAAACCTAACTTCGTATTTTATTGGGCAAAAAGTTCGACGCAACGGCATCTGATCAAAACCCAAGCGGGCCCCCAGATTTCAGAGTAATCCGAGAACGAGCTCTCTTTATGACTACCCCTGCATTATGTCCAAAAATATTTTTCTCCGAAGAATATAAGGCGATTTTTTTTATTCTCATTTCCCTTTTATACTGCGTTTAACGATCTCTCCAAAGAGCAGGGCACAAAAGCAATTGCTTCAATGTCAAATATTAACGATTGCTGCCCCATACGATCCTCCTGAAAATCACGGACCTCATTTTATTGCGTCTACTTCCGCCCAGTAAATAGCTGTCTATCAAACTTAAAAAACTTGTCACTCTTCTATTCACTTGTGTTCTCCAAGATTCTGAAATATTTTAAGATATTTCAAGAGATAGCAATCGTATGAGACCATAATCGATTCCATGAACTTGATGAGATTCTCTGAGATTCCAAGGGATTCTGAGATGTTTTAATTAATGAAGAATACGAGAGATTTCCGCTGAGTGATTTCAGTGAGTTTTTAGTATTATCAACAGATATGAATTGTAGGCTCTCCCAAAGAGATTCCATCCAGAAATTCCACAGAGATTCCAACAGAATCTAGAAATTTCAGGTTACCCGTTCTCTCGATTCTAAGATCCAAAAATCCTCAGGGTTTCTATGGTGGACTTGAGTTGAGATTCTCGCAGTGTGGAAGAGTCCAAAATCGACAAGAAAAAAATAAAAAAATAAAAAAAAATTAAAAAATAAAAAAAATAAAAAAAATGCAAACAACGGAAAAGTCTAATAATTAATTAAGCCACAATCTAACCTTGCTGAGACAGTAAAATTATTCAGGCTTTTTTAAAAATATTAAACGGCTAAGAAAAAGTATTTGATGAAAGCACGTCGGAATCCGCCACTTGAAAAGATTTTCTACTAAAATGAAGCGTCTGCAGAGCTCCCCATTCTTTGATATAAAGTTAATTTTAGCTTTAAGGCCACCGCGGCGCGGCAGTCGGCTGCTCCCAGCGGCGTCGCATAAACGCTCCCGACCCGAACATCACTCATACACACAACCTCAACCAACACTAAATTAGGATAAATTCCTGGAAAAATAAGGCATTTTAAAAGAAAATCTCAGCCATATCAGCGAGTTAATGCCGATAAAGAAATTAAATAATGGCGAAAGTTTATGTCACACAACCAAAAATATTTCACATATTTTTTTATGCCAATTGATGACAATTTTCTTAAAATTTTAAAATATTCATGTTAATAAGATAGAGAATTCCTATTTAATAAAATCTTACAGATTAACTTTGCGATTCTGTTTTTTTTTTTTTTTTTTTTTTTTTTTTTTTATGTAAAAAAATTTTTTTTTTTTTTTTTTTTTTATTTTTTTTCTATTTTTTTT
>Ga0058701_10006208_pt1 | contig 10049 bp, 3 predicted proteins | sample AgamicOrMae_FD_97039 | JGI IMG/M metagenome (GOLD analysis project Ga0058701, IMG submission 97039) | Agave microbial communities from Guanajuato, Mexico - Or.Ma.e | ecosystem: Host-associated > Plants > Phyllosphere > Phylloplane/Leaf | place: Guanajuato, Mexico | collected 2012-06-04 | reverse complement strand
TTTTTTTTGTTTTGTACTTTTTTTTTTTTTTTTTTTTTTTTTTTTTTTTTTTTTTTTTTGGGCGTCGGTGAGGTTTTTAACAGCCTATAAGTCGGAAATATCATCGCTCAAATAGGTTAGGAGCTGTCAGTCAAGCTCAAACGAAATATCAGGCTTATAAATGTGTCTTCACAACCACTTCGTGTGCATCAGCGTTTGATCCCGTTTTCACAAGTAATGGGGTTATACTCTCCATTCCACAGATTCCATTTTCTACTTCTTAGGTTCCACCCTCCGTTGACGAGACACAAGGCACTCATGCCTGGTTAAACTTACGGCCGCCAAGCCTGATGCCGCTTACTTCTCCAAGAGCTTGCCGAGAAGTGGGCAGCATCCGCTTGGTGACAGCTAAAGCGCCAGCTGAGCGCAGCACAAGGCACCTCACCTAACTGAGGTTAGCCTGTTAGGTTACGGAATAGTTAAAGTTCGTCGTTTATCCCTATTATGTACTAAAAGGTTGACTAGGGGCACGAGAAGTAGATAATGCAATCTTTGTCGCCTCATGGTCAACATTACGCTTTCAAGCTTTCCCTATGTCACTACGCTGATGCAACGCGATATGGCTGTCGACTTTGTGGACAACTAGCGAAATATCAATCAATGTTCGTACATGCCTTTACAATGTTCTCTCTGGACCCAGGAGATTACGGAATTTGTATCATTTCTGTAATTCCCCCTCTGATTAGCGTAAAATATGGACCTTTTAAGGTGATAAACCTTTCAAAAAGATGATGACGCGCACAAAACATGTAGTGTTGCTGCTACCAGCCTTGGAAGAAAATTTCCATGTAGAATAGTAGAGCTATCGAATAACAGCTGCTTCGAGGGCAGTGCTACTCTGGCTGTGTCAAACGAAAAACAACCGTTTCAAAGAATCGCTTTGTTTTTTCTTATACAACATTTCTCTTGAAAGTCTTTCATGTTCATTGCCCTAAAAAAAAATTAGTGACTTCGCCAATTCCTCATTTGTTAGTGTAGCACTATCAGTGCTGTCATTTCTTCCAATTCGAGAAAAATCGCGCCAACCGGGTGACGCTATTCGATCAATCGACGCAACTAGGCGCTGAATCTAGCGGTAGTCGGACTTCCACAACTACAACACTTACTTTAGTTACGTTTCTGAATATCTATTTCTCGTAAATGAATGCCTACAAAATGAACAATTGAAACTTTAAATTGTATTAAACCTAACCTAAACTAAGATAATATTGAAACCTAAAGATTTGTAATATGCGATAGCAAGACTAAACTTTTTCAATATTCATATTTTGGGTAAAGTAATCGAAACGATTACGTTAATATCCAAGTTTGCATGACGACGAATGGCATGTAGTATTCCCGACTTCCGCTAGGTGGCGACAGATGCTACGTAAACACTTTCCTTCAAAAAAAGAGCGCAATTCGTTTTGGACTCGTGAGAAAAACATTGTCCCCATTGTCGTGATTCTCGAAACGGAAAGAAAGGAGCCAGAGTAGGACGCCCGATTGTACAGTACCTGGCTGTTGTTGTTGTTATTGTTGTTGTTTGTGTATCTACGCTTGAATATTGTTGTACCACCTACAAGGAGTAGGAGTCTGCTCAAGCCCATTAATGGTGGCTGTGCTCACGTCACTTTTGTACTATCCTATCGCTCAAGTCTTTTCTGCTGCTATAGGTTAGGGCGCTTCGTAGCTGTCCCAAGCAAATTAATTCATGGGTGGGAGTTTCCCTTTTTTTGGCAAACTTTGAGAGATAGCACCTTCCCTAAACACATTGAACGCGGGCCTTCGGTTATCTCAAAAGGACCGTCTCACTGTCGCAGCCGAATCATATCGCTGCAAACAGGGTTTAGCTACACTCCGATATAGAAACGCGTTGAGAAGCTCAAAAGTAAAATTCAATATTATCATATTAAAATAAATGAACTAAAATTCTTAAATATTAAATAACAATTGGGATTTTATCTGCGCAATTTAAGGATATTACCCCGCTGTGACAAGATGGAGACGAAAAGCTGAGATCGATATGGTTTGTAGCTACCATACACATCCTCGCAAAGTTATAAAATTAAAACAAGTTTCACCATCTAGTTTCCGAGTTTGAACTTGTCAAAAGTGACAAAAAATACACAGTGATATATGGAGACCTCATTAAAGAAAGTGCATAATCGAGAAATTTAGTTATACCTAATGAAGACAAGAGAGTAAAAAACTATTTCTTTCAGTTTAAAAACCATTACAAAATTACAAAACTTTTGAGCCAAAAAAATTGAAACTTCAGCGTTTAGTTTAAGAAAAATCCGAGGAAAACCTCAAAAGAATACACATTTTTCGTGAAAAGTGAATCAAATCAGCAACTGAAGAGTTTTTGAAAATCCGAAATGAACTGATGTAATTGTAGATAAATATTGGACCCGTATGTTAGTCTTGTCTCAAAGAGATTTTAAGCTCTTGATTATTTTTAAACATGCATTTAACAGTTCCAGGTGAACTTGACTAGTTTGCCACGGGGGTATATCCTTAAATGGTCAGAGATAGCGAGTCGAGCGGCCAACACAGTTTATGAAAAAATAATAATAACAGGAGGTCGTTAACGATCGCTGTAAAGACCAGTTGCAAAGCAGGCGATCGCTAGTTTCGATAACACTGTGTCCCGAGTAGAAAACCTACTAAATCGTAATGCTGTGTTAATCATACTGATTCGCGTCGCTACTTTTATTTATAAAAATGAAGTTAGACGCCTGATAAGCGTCGTTCGCAATTGGTTGTTAAAATTTTCGAAGTGACTGTTCACACGCTGCCCCGTTTAAAATGTATTGGGTTGGTTTCCGTGCGTTAAGTCACCTCCCATTTAAAATGTATTAGGTTTTCAAGCGTTAAAGTCTCCCTTGTATTACCGTAAGCGTGCGAATAGAACTGACCTAAAATATTTATGTAGCAAGCCCCAATCCCCCTCCCAAGCAGTTGTAGCCTTTTAGTCGTTCTGTCACTACCTTTTGCGGTTCTTGCGGTGTTCGATTCATAAGTTGTGCTGCTTACGAGATCGAATCGATTTCTAAAATAGAAATGATGCAACGAATCGATTAAATCGAATGTAAGTACAGCGCAGGATAGGGTATAAGAATTGTTTAAGTGGAAGGAAGGCCCGCTGCGCTGTGAAAACTAGTGAAAATCAATTTCTGCAAATCTGTGATACAAAAGCTCAAAGTTAACTGACAATAATTCTTGTACTTCTAGTAAATGTCAATTAAACGCCATGCTTTTCACTCGAGCATCGTTTGAGAGTCGATGAGCTACGGTTTTTAATGCCGATGTATTTATCAACATCTACATTCCACAAGATTATTCTTTTCTTTTACTTACGATTGATACCAAGTCAGACTGAGGGCTAAACGAACTGAGGCAGACATTAAATTTTCCTCCTAAATTAAAATTATACAAAACAAAACTGATCCGATCATCTGGGTCGATTTTTAAAACTTACGCAGTCTCCCCCGATCTGAAAACCTAAACATAAATCCATCTTTAAAATAAGACGCACAAAATGGAAGAAAAAGCCGAGTAAGTACGTATTATTTGCTGTGAAGTGTAAACGCGACTCGGGCATTCTAGCGACAGGAATTTCTTGCCGTCCTACTTATTTTCGGATTAGAGCGTCCAATTTTGTCCCGGATTCGGCGAGGAGATGGCCCGACTGAAAACGCTGTCTACGGAGCGGAAGTGCAGGCCTTCCCCTCCTCCCGTATAGGTGCTAGGTTAATGACGCTCCCTTCCTACCTGTTACCCAGCCCAGATTTTGTCTCGCGTTTCCTCCACTGTAAAGTTCACGGCCTTGATATCGTTACAACAGCCTACAAGGAGTCAGTAGGGTCGTGGATAATTTCATAGATCATATCATGCTTTAAATACTAATATGTTCATATGTTCCCATTAAGAGGTGCTGTCTCTCAGAGTGGGGGAAAGTGAAGTGCTATCATCTCTTTTCCCGTGAAGTGTTTCCACATATCAATAATTGCATCACTGGTCTCGGGTGGTAATCAATGTTCACATTGGACATGCAGCCTACTAAGCTAATACCTAGCTAACGCAATTTCTGTGGTGCGATTAATGCGAAGTGGCAATCTTTAAGTGTGCCTAAATGAAGCCTTCTTCATGAGAAAATGTCCAACATGGGAATATATCGACCAGCATTTATACACGGCCATAGACTAAGAACCCGTTACCAACAACGTGGACCCCTTGTTTTTTTACTTCAACAAGACTTACTCACCCTCTTCTGTCCGTCGTGAATCTCCGGCTCCTGTCGGCGTTCAGGGAAGACAAAGAATTCCTTAGCTGACCCTGCCAAATACAGTCTGTTAATCCACAAACAAAACCTCGCATTTGAAACCACAGTATGCAGTGCGTAAACATGAGACCTTGGTTTACACGAGGTTTCACTCATACAAAATGAGTTTCACTCATACTTTGCTTTTGCTATGTTCGACAAGAATGCGCTTTAAATCGATTTTGGTTTTAACAGGCAGATTCTACTTTCAGGATAAGGACGGGTTTCATTATTGGGGGAAAAGTTATTGTCTTAAGAGGCAATTTGCAGGTGATATTTTCCCATAGGATTTTTTGCTCCGATGTGAATGCGTCTTTTGTGTGATGCCGCTTAGATGTCGAGATACACCGTTCTGAGTGCAGTGCGTGCAAAAAGTAAAGCACACGTTGAAATCAACAAAGGGAAAAAAAGAAAAAAAAACGCGTCAGATACTTGAAAAAAAATCAAGGTTTTGACGAAATGACAATCTGGAGAAGTGGTCCATGTTGGATATTGGTTAATTATACAGAGCAAGACTATACGTCTGCAAACTTAACAGTACAAAAGCGTCTTTGCAGGAATAGCTGCAAACACATGCTCTTACGTCAGATGTAAACAAAGCTCATCTTTTGTAAGGGCCTAATTTATCTTTAAGGCCACTTCACATTTAACAGTTTCTGAGAAATAAAACGGTCGACCCTGCAAAGATCGTTGTAGGATGAGAAAGTTATCTGATTGACTTCGGACTTGGAATATTGCTTCTGATTGGCTCAGCTAGCGGCCATGTTACATTTGTCTGCGACTCTCTTCATCGGTTTCCCTAGAAATGCGCACAAGAGCGTGAACGTTATCTGAAATTTGCTACGTTAAATGTGAATGGCCCAAAACGGTATCAAAACAGACCAGTTATTTCAAAGGTCTGTCATTAATAATTCAGTATGTTTTCAATTCTGGTTTCAGGCCAGTAAAAATTCTTGAGCAAAGAATGCGCACACAGGGGCAATAGCCACAAGTAGTCGCTGACTTCTGTCCCCCTAGAAAAAATTAACCATCTGTTTAAAACACGACTGGCGAAAACATTCCTGTTTTGGGTAGTTCTCCTCAGGGTATGAAGATAAAACAAGTGAAAACACATTACGATTAGTTTTCAGGATAGATCTTGGTATCAAAAGCCGCACAGACAGCAATATCCAGGGCTGCCAGTCAAGTTTCATCTCCAGGAAGTAACTTAAGTGACATTCCAGCCAGACAAAAATGAGGACAAATTTTCCATTCGCGGCCGGGAGGTTGGACGGAAAGGTGTACACTTCATACTCTACTTTTTGACGCGATAAATCGACGAAAAGAGCAACCGACGACTATAAACATCGTTTTCAGTTCCCACTAAAAAATTCCAACTATCATAAGTTAAAATTCAACAACAAGTTTTTGGCTCAAAATTTTAAAAACGGCAAGGGGAACCCCCGAGGTTTTCTTTCAATGTTTTGGCGCAAAATTTTTTACGGCATTAATATTTTTCGCCGATGGGATCTGATTGAGAATAATCTAAAAATGGTTAGAACCGATGTCTGTTGCTCAATTTGTCGATTTGAAATGCATAAGGAGAGATGGCAGTTCACGACTTTGAGGTTGGAGGGAAGGCGTAACTCACAATGCTCTCCTGCGCGATGGTAGGCCGCGTATTAGCGATCATATTTAAGGGTCATCGGTCCGTGCAAAAACAATAATTCAACGAATGAGGGATAAAGAAGGATCTTTAAAACAGAGCCAAAAAGTGACAACGTTTACGGAACAGTGACAAAGAGTGGCAGAGAAGTGACAAAAAAGTGACTCGTTGGTAGCCCTGCGAGATCTCACCAAATTCTTTCGATTGATAGGTACTTTTATATCAGGTCTACCTGGAATATCAACCTAAAGACGACCTACACCCGTCTTCATACTTGAAATCTACGAGGAACAACTACCGAATTATTTCTTCAAGTGTTTTCAGCCCGCCTCCTTCAAAGAAAGAGAGGCTATTGTTCGAACGCACAAGTTGGCGTTTCGGCATGCCTGACTGCCAAGGATATAATTCTGGCAAACTAATTATAAGCTTAAAATTACAAGGAACGTAATGAGGGAAATGAAAGCACTGCCATGGCGAACGAAGGATTTGTTTGTGTGAAGACATTGGCTTGTAGTTAATTTCGCGATTCTAGATGTGTTCTGCGGTTCTACCTTTTGCCTTGCTTTCGATTTTAGATTCAAGTACACTAGTTGCTTACTTTGTTGCGCGCTTTCATAGCTTTCTAAGCCTTTGCCTGCCTGATAACGGAAAAAGGCTCTTAGTTACCAATTTTTGTCTTAAAAAGATTCGTTTCGCATATCTGAAAAAAAAAAAGCTTTGAAAAAATCCTTTATCTCCATCCGTATTCAACAGAAGTTGAAACGTCCCCTACCATTGAATTCAAATTTACAAAAGGCGCCAAACAGCGCATTTCTTTTTTATCATTAAAATTAAAACTACATGAACTTATTACTACACATACAGTTGAGGCACAAGCCTTACAAAAAACGTTGCGTTTAAGACGTTGATTGCTTCTAAAGCCAACAGAAACACGAGTCTATTCGGGGCAATTCGGACGCCGTCGTCGAAAGCCGATCGCTTCCGTTTGCCGCCGAAGAAGACCGAGACGAATCCAATGGCTCCCATCGCATTCCTTACCACAAGATCTTTATCGATACGTCAATCATATATCCATGATCATATCCTTAAATTAACAGGCAAAGTTACCGATTTTTATTTCTTTTAGGATGAACGAAAGACTTGAGAGCGCCTATTTTGTAGTCAGACAGAGGGAGGCTTCTTGCTTTCTAACTGTCCTGCCACTGTAGCCCTGTATAGCCTACTGTACTGTACCGTACCACTGCTTTTCAATGTGGTTGAGTGTATATCCCATGGTGTTTGGTATCTTGGGAGTTAGCCTAAATTTGATCAAGAACCGCTCCATTGTCATGAAATTTTCCTGAGTCTTTGATATCCAGCAGCGTTTAATGGAAACTCCCAACTAGAGGACCATGGGAATATGTTTATTTTCCGTACTTAAATTATATATTTTATAACTGTTGCTATCGTAAGAATAAAAGCGATCAACACATTTTGTAATCTAAAAGAATTCACGACACTCGGAGCTCCCACTTTGTATTGTACTTTTGTAATGGTGGATGTTAAAAATGTGAAGCGGTAATAAAAACAAACATGCCAAAGAGTGGTCTCTGATTTTCCGGTGCCTCTTATTGGAGGCCTGGACTAGAGAGGAGGCATTGAGGGTGATAAACCATGGGTGCCACCATCTTGTTTCCGAACTTTTTCCCTATGCAACAATGCATTCGATAGTCCCACAAGAAACAAAATGGCTGCCCAATACCTCCTCTCTAGTTTATCCAGTCTCTACCTCTTATATCGTTAATCCTCGTAATGTACGGAAAGATAAACCATGGTGAAACCATGAGAGTTCTCTCATGGTGGAACGCTACTAGTAGAGAATGATAAACTTTCAAATTTACGGGATGTCTCTGGACCTGTTTCCTAAATTTCTCTAAATTGCACTTTTGGAGGAATTGTAATAGCTTGAAAGCACTTAGAACATCCAGCGTTGCTCTCGATTTCCACGGATCATTAAGATTTCCAGTTTTAGATTTTCGTAGGTTTCAAGGTTGGTAGGAAGTACATCCGGTCGGTTGGTGCACTCAAATTGTAGAATACATCGCGAAGACATCAAAGGGAAATTTTTTGGCGATTTCAATCTGTAAAATATAATAATACCCCGCAACTACAACTAGACACCATCTTGAGTGAGGTTCAACCACAGAAAGGAACAACATTCGTTACCTCTTCCTTTTATTTTCACACGAATTAGCCTACATTATAACTTATTTCACACACGCTGATCGACTAAATAACAAACATAATGCGGTGTTACCACCATTATGAAACATACAAACCACATTAGGTGCTAATAAACTTAAAATAAATACTTATCAAGATTACTTGCAAATGGCGCTTAAACGATGTTTCTAAACTAAACAAAAATCACAGATATAAAAGTCTCATTAACAGAAAGAAGTAAAAGGGAAAGATGCACTTCATTATTCCGACATTGGCTAATTAAAAAAAAATCGATTAAGATTCTTTACTGATTCAGTCTTAGAAATGTCACTTATATTAGTCGTCCAGGTCCTGAAATAAATTAGAGACGTTCAAGAGAACATCAATACTTGAAAGAACCAAATAACTCCATTTGAGTTCTTAAAGTGAGATCCTTCAATTGCTTCTCCGCAGTCATTACTACCATAAGCGCAAATTTTAATGAGAAGCGTAACATGAAATTTCATCGCTTTGCAGTATACAGTAAATGAGATCTTCCAATAAATACCTTTGACAAAAAATATCGGTACTTCCTATATTATGCGATCTATTCTTCAGAATGGCGAATCCTTAAATAAAATTTCTGAACTGTAAAAAAACTGAGGCGAAATGTCCGAGCATAAAGGTTAAAATGATATGGCATTAAAATTTTCGGCGGAGCGCTGTAAAAATCATCTCGCTTTCTCCATTCTCGAACTAAATTTGACCAGGGAACATGGCTACGGACAAAAACGTCCAATAGGAGCGGGATCTATGTCACAGGCGCACAATGAATTTAAGGGCACTTGCACAAACATATTTATACAGCAATACCAAAGAATAACCCAAAAGGTAAGGTCTAATATTACAAAAAAAGTTCTTAATAATTAACAGAACGACATAGCGGCAGTAACAGGGTTCTGAAACGCACCAGAGACCGTGCAGAAAAATTCTAAAAAAATGTTCAGGAAACGGTAAGTGTCGACCACTTGACTGTTCCATAGCAAATGCAATATTAGGCAACAGAAGGAGATCTTCTTGAAGTCAAGACACTGTGTCCTGCTACATCGTACAGGTTTTTGAACCACTTTGCGAATATTTGATTGGCTCTAACGTGAGTGGTCGGATTGAGGTCACACTGTTTGTCGGGGAAGGAATATGTACGAAAACATACCTCAAACTATCCTCAATCTTTTTAGTTAGTATTTTTCACAGCCGGAAAAGATGTAGCGGTTCTAAGACAAATCCACAAACTCGACTATGGTAAGATTTGAACAAAGGGAAATTTTTGAGGATGCTAATGATAAGTAAGATATTTATTTTGAATTTTTTTTTCCTTGTTTTGGGAACTGACTGAGATAAAACGGGATTAAAACTTGTTTTTGTTAGTTTTTTGCAGTGCTGTCAATAGCCATATCATACGAAGGGGCTTACGTTGAGCTTTCCACTGACGAGGCAACGGTTAAGTCTATTCATAAAAGTGCTCGAAATTTGCATAAAATGCGTTTTTATCTTAATATTTAAAAGAGGTAGGAGACTAACGAGAGCTGGTATTATATGGCAGTCAGAGATAAAGAGAAAATTCCCGCAAAACTCGGGCAGCATCTTAGTCTTGATGTTACCCGTGATAGGCAGTTAATTAAAAGAGGTAATATTAGTGTAACAATGAAGTAACTTTTTATGAGAATCATGTAATTCAGGTGACAGATGAAACTCATAACTTGGCGACCAGATGGCGGTTAGATGTACGTGTCATTAACGAAAATATGTACGCTCAGAAAAGCGAACATCTATTAAAAAAAAAAAAAAAAAAAAAAAAAAAAAAAAAAAAAAAGTAGA
>Ga0058701_10006207_pt1 | contig 10050 bp, 4 predicted proteins | sample AgamicOrMae_FD_97039 | JGI IMG/M metagenome (GOLD analysis project Ga0058701, IMG submission 97039) | Agave microbial communities from Guanajuato, Mexico - Or.Ma.e | ecosystem: Host-associated > Plants > Phyllosphere > Phylloplane/Leaf | place: Guanajuato, Mexico | collected 2012-06-04 | reverse complement strand
TCTCGCTCCGCTCGGCTGTCGCCAAGCCTGATGCCGCTTACTTCTCGGCGGCCCTAAATCGGCCACGACCGAGAAGTAAGCGGCATCAGCCTTGGCGACTGTTTAATTAGGTAACCCTTAGTTAAGTTAGGTTATGTTACGTGGCTAGTGCCTCGCTACGCTACCGCTCCGCTCGGCTTAACGTCGTGGGGGTTCAACCAAAACGTTGAAAATGCGGGGGGCTTTCGATAACGCCAAAAACCACAAGCGCCAGTCCGTAACCGCCAAACGAGAAAAGTCGCAAACGCCAAAGTTCGAATAGGTTAGGTTAGGTCAAGTTAGGTTATGTTAGGTTAGGCTAAGTTTGGTTAAGTTAAGTTAGGTAAGGTTAGTATTGCGGTTAAGACCTTTGGCGTTTGCGACTTTTCTCGTTTGGCGTTTACGGATTGGCGCTTGTGGCGTTGGCGCTTGTGGTTTTTGGCGCTTATGACAGCTACCTGAAAATGCAACCTTAAAAATTTAGAGTGTACTCGCGGAGCCGTTTGTAAAGCGGAGCTGCATCCGCTTTTTGATACGCGACGTTCGATTGGGAAAAACACAGAACAAAGGTAATGAGGAAAATTCTCGTTGGCTGTATACAGCACGGAGAACATAATACATTATTCAGCGAAACCGTGCACCGTTTTTACCGTCCGTTAGTCTATAGTCCATGGAACCTCACTGAATTCGGAAACCTCAATGAATTCGGAAACCTCAATGATGATGCACGCTATCGACCGCTCGTTTAAACTCGGGCTACACAGAGCATGGATTTAAATAATTGAGCCTAATCCAGCTAGAGATAGAATTACGTATTCGTGGATATCTCTAAAGAACGGCACGATTCTATCGTCTCTTTGTATAGACCTTGTGACATACAAATCTTTCATTTTGTATTACTGTTCTCTGGTCTAGTGAAACCTTTACAAAGCGCCGCTAATTTTTCAAAATTTAGTTTTGGATGTTGCTATTGACCCGACATACATTAATATAGGGAGATTTTAACGCACTTAACCCAACTTAGCGATGCCGATCGGATACAGAAAAAAAAATTTAGAGGACATTTTTAGTTTAGTATTATCAAAATATAAAAAATATCACCCCTCTAGAAACCTGAAATTTAATAATTTAGGCTTTTTCCGAAGCTTAAAATTGCGTAAATTAATGAGAGAAATCCTTTGAATTTCTCTTAAGCTAAATGGCACTCCAAATACTTTGGGCTGCTATGGGTTAATCAACCTAACGCATTTTAAATGGGAGTTGATTTGAACGCACGGCACCCAACTTAGTACACTTTAAATAAGCAGTCAGGACAAAAGACACTCCGTTTATTTTTTGTTAGGTTAGTTCTTTTCGCTCGCCCTTAATTAGCTCGTATTTATGTGGGGAGACTTCAACGCACGTCAAGAGAGCTCAATGTATTTTGATTGAAAGGTAAGCGTGCAAATAGACACTTCGTGTTTCTTTTTTTGAGTGTGTACATATAAAGGTCGACGCAACTTTTAACTGGGACAATTTTTTAAACCTTCTTCCGCACACATTTTGATTATGGAAAGTCCGAAATGTGAGCTCTAGTTTTAGGGGACCCGCGGTGAGAGTAAGAGGTCTTGACCCCAAATTGAAGGGAGGCTCAGAGGGACGTCTCTCGGCGTTGGCCAACTTATGAAAGGTGGTTTACCTCATGGGATCTTAAATCTGGATCGCGTCGCGGGATAATTAAACAATCATAAAACATTAAAATAAGGAAGGTCTGTGTCAAAATGCGGACCGACAGTTAAACTTTCGTCTTGCCAATAAATTAATCAAAGCCGCGAAGGTGAGAGAGCCGTTAAAGAAGATGAATCCCCAGGAGAGCTGTGCCCAATCAAAGTCACAGAAAATAAAAGCGCTAGGAGTGATCTGCAAGGAAAAAAGTACCTAATCACGGTAAATAAACCGATACGTTTGGACTAGGTATGGTCGTTTAGATACGGTTAGCCCAGTTGAGACTAGTTTCGTTTAGATAAGTAGTACAAGCAGTCTTAAAAGTATCATTGATCGATCCAACTATTTCAACCCTCCGTAACTTTGGAACGGAAAAAGACAAGACAAAAAAGCTAATCAAATGAGGGCCTTTCACCAAAAAGAAAAAAAGAAGTTGCCTTAAAACAAACCGAGCCGTGACGAGTCAAGCCTGCCCCGGTGTAATACCTCGTCTATGGCCGGACCAGCCGATCCAAGGAACATGGCGGCTTTAACACAGTTCATCAGCAGTGCAATGCGTACTTTTTGGGCGTGGTTATGCTGTACGTGTTTTTTTGTTGTTGTTTTTCCTCCTTAAACCGTGACAATTAATAAAACAACAATGGGCGGCCGATCCGGCCATAGACGAGATATTACACCGGGGCAGGCTAGACTCGTCACGGCTCGGTTTGTTTTGAGGCAACATCTTTTTTTTTCTTTTTGGCGAAAGTCCCTCATTATTAGATTCCTTCAAGATGCAGCGTAGCGATTTTACTTTGAGCATATTTGCCGTATCTCTCTCCGTTTTAAAGTTACGATGGTTTGAAAAAAATAGAGCGATCAATACTTTTGACACTGATAGTACCTGATATATCAACTAACACATTGGCTGCCGCTGCCAAGTATTTAAAGAAAAAAAAAGAGCGTGCACGTTACGCCGAAAATTGTTTCAGATATGTTAACTCTAAATTTGAATCAGTGACAGTCTGAGAATCAGTAAAAATTCAGTGAATTTCAGGCAATATAGCACCACTGAGTTTTTTTCAGTTGTGCTACATGAAATTCGGCGAATTTTCACTGAATATCAGAGACTGTCACTGATTCAAATGTAGTGTTACATCGCCGTATTTACTACGCTTCGTTAAGTTCCCGCCCCTTAAGAAAAATGCCCTTGAACTGACCATTCAGCTAATACTAAACAGCCACTTTGAGCGGAAAGGTTAAGCGTGCCAGAGCAAAAATAAAAGCCGCACAAATTAGCTTTTGAACCCGCTAATAAGGCCAGATGCGGTTCAGCCGGCGATTCCCAGTGGAGTGAGAGAGAAGACGGTCCCTATAAAGGGACATTGTGTCGCGCGAACAGGGACAGACATAGGCGGCCAATTCTTTTCAAAGTGATACGGCGCTACGTTAAAATCACCTCAGCAGACGAAACGGCGGCGTTGCGAGGCGAAACGCTCCGGTATGAAACGACTGTTGGTAAAAGGACAGGCCTTGTGCAGCCATAACTGGCCGTAACAGGGTGACCTTGCTGCACTCACACAGTTCCGCAAAGTGGCGCTTGACGATGCTCTGAGCTTGATTTGGGATTTCCTGCAGATACTGGGACACTTCCCAATGGAGCCGAGACGTCTATTCAACTATTTGAAACGGTCTCTGAGTGTTCTGACGATTTGTTCGTTTGGGGAGAGGATTCTTTCATGTCTTCAGCCTATTCCCTATAAGATCACACCGCGAAAACTTATCCTTCTTCCCATACCTGTTTCAGGTAAAAAGGTAAAGCAAGGGAAAAGCCTAATTTCATTACAGTATTTCTAAAGATAAACCTGTCGTCAATAATGAAAAGGTCTCGACGAGAGTTCTTAAAATCGTGACAACGGCAATGCTCCGTTATCTTCTCGTTAAACAGTATCCTAAACCTTATATCCAACGGCAGGCACGTATCCAACACATTTTTGAAATACTTTTTAAGGGCGGAGGGCTGATGCACCACGTTAGATTCTCACGTAACGTTAAAATTATCTGGTTAAACTGAAATAAATAGATCAGTTGAGTTGGTTAAGGATATGTTGGGCTAAGTCAGTCCAAGCAGCTGGAACACCAGAGGTAAAAAAGGCTATCTTCCAACTGTCTATTACACAATGTACTATCATAGACAGAAAAAACGTCCCCCCCCCCTTGTAACCACCTGGACATCGGTGTGTTGCGGTTGCCTAACGTGACTCGGCATCAGCCAATCACCTGCCTGATTCCGAGCTAAAGTAGGCAACCGCAACGCACCGATATCCACGTGGTTGCGGGGGGGGGGTTCTGTCTATGATAGTACAAAGCAATCCTAGGTACTTTATTAGTGCGCCTAACTAAAGTTTTCTGAACTCCGAAATTTTTCAAAGAAACCTGCGAGCAAATCACTAAGATTGCAAACAAGTGAATACTAAAAGCTTCGCCTTTGAGGCGAAAGCTTATTTGAAAGTCCAGAATTTCCTAAAAGAATCTCACGAGGCTGCTGCCAGTAAAATACTAGCGCACAATCTCCTTCCTCGCGAAAGAAATCCATATCTATTGGCCCCCCTCGCCGAGTGCATATAATTGAAATCACCCCCTCCCCTCAAATTAAACCGTTTTGCGTGAAAACGCCCCCCCGGAAGACGTCTCCGCACGAGCGTACGCACCGCGTCGGTCGATATCGGGCTTAGCGCCGTTCGGCTACGCCGTGCCTACGCCCCTGCTCCTCCTAGCTACGCCGCTACGCTTCACGCTACGCGCTACGAATGATGCGAAGCATGGACCAAACGCATCACCTCTCAAAATGTGCTCAATTCTCATAGCAATAGTTCAACGATTGCAAATCGACCGCAAACCCAGTCTTTGGCGCGCTTTTTTCGCGCGCTTTTTTCCCGCGCTTTTTTCCCCGCCAAATTTTATTTTTCTTCCATTGCCTCCCGCGGAGCAACGCCGTGCCGAGTCGAGCAGGCGGCCTAAGTGCCCCAAGGATTTACTACCCTGCCGAAAAGTGGGCGAGGATCTTACCGATAGGCTTCATCGCGAATGGATTCCTTCGACTTGTAATAGACTTTTATGGGGGTTCCGACGATCCCTTTTTATTAACCCTTTACAAAACCTTCCAAAAAGTTATATTGTTTTCCAAAGGAACACTTTTTTAGCACGGGGATTTTAAAGTATAAGTTGGTCCTCTTTCGGAATAATCGTCAGAAAATTGGAAGTTGTTATTTTGTCTAGCTTTTGGTTTACCGTCTTACATTTAGGTGTTGTTCGCACCTAATCACCCAATCTAACTTACTTACATACCGGTAGTCTAATTGTAAACTAGCATAGGTTTGTCCCATTATAGAGTTAATATAAACCTCATGTTCACCCCTAGCCTGACCTTGCCTAACATGTGTTTGAGGTACTTTAATCTAACCTAAATTTATCACACCTAACCTAATAAAATATGGGTGAGTATTAGTTCCATGTCACATGGAGGTATTTTTTTTAAAGTAAACGTGAGCGCAAACTATGGTTTGTAAAGCTTAAAGCAGACTCTGAAAATCCTCTTCTTATGGAACCATTTCCAAAACAAAAAAGAAAAAAATTATGCGACACAAAATAATTACCGGTATAGTTTTCTTATCCAAGAACATCTCGTAATAAGTGACCCAAATTCCAGATATGCCTAGTATACGCTACCCCTGCCAAACGCCGGAATAAATGAAATCAAAAACACAGGTCTATTAGGATTCTCCAAAACATGCCTTTTATCAATGTACCCAAATGAGGTACTTTGTGCCTACCTTCCAAAATCACCTGACCAGGTTTGCCGCGAGCTCATTGCGTTTAGGAGCGAAGAAAAGTGTTGCTGGAATCCTTCTGCTAGCTGCTTCTCTATGTCCATTGAATGCCCTACCGAATACCGGCTCACACCCGGCTGCTGCGTTGCGCGTAGCTAAATTGCCTGCCAATCTGCTTCGGCAGCCAAAGCGGACTCCGAAGACGTCTTCATTCTCGTTAAGCGAATCTGGTGAGTGACCGTGACGATTTATTTTTATCCCCCCCTATTGGTGGGGGTAACACGGGCCGTGGGAGCCCCCGCGCCTGTATATTTTTCTCCTCATTGGATTTTGGATGAAATACGATTCCACGGGGAGAACACATTTGGATTTGGAAGGCACAGCGTTTTTTCAATCTCTCCGAGCCTTCGGGGAGATTGGAGGATAAAATGGACACTTGCGGCCTTAGGGGGTCCCACAAGTGCCCCTCTGACCGAGCGGGGGCCTCTCTGACAGGCCTGGGCCGGGCCGAGGCCGAACGGGGCCGGGCCGAGGCCGGGGTCCCATCCAACACCTGGGGCTTTTGTTCCTAACCGAAAAGAATACAATCCCTTTGCTCATTAGCTGTACAGTAGTTCCTGCATGCGGCCTTAAGCGCTGCGGACCGGAGGCGCTACTGTCCGGCCCGGGATCAGGGTCATCCGTCGCGGCAACCGCTTTGATCTCCAAGGGTGTGTCACTCACCTGCCGCCCTTTGCTGAGAAAACAAACAAAAGCCCGCTTAAATAAAGGCACTCTCTAATGAAATCGAAACCTCTGATTGGCTGAGAGCGTAATTTTTCGCAAAATCTGCCCAAGGGTGATTTCCTGCCATACTACTGGCTTTCGCTGGTCTGTGGACCCTAACTTTGGTCGCAGTACTGCCGAGGAGTAAGAAACGATACTCTTTTGAATCAGGGAAAATCTCTGAGATTCAGTGAAAATTCACTGAATTTCAGTCAATATATTGAATGTTTTCAGTGGTGCTATTGTGACTGAAATTCATTGAATTTTCACGAAATTATAGACTTTCACTGATTCAAATTTAGAGTGACAACTGATTGATTACCCACAATCGACTCGCGACTGGACAGCGAAGGCAAAAAGGAAATGGGAAATTCGGGTAGCTGTCATAAGTTCCAAAAACCACAAGCGCCAAACGAGAAAAGTCGCAAACGCGAAAGTTCGTAACCGCTGTACCAACCTAACATAACCTAACCGGGTAGCTGTCATAAGCGCCAAAAACCACAAGCGCCAACGCTGCCAGCGCCAATCCGTAACCGCCAAACGAGAAAAGTCGCAAACGCCGAAGATCTTAACCGCAATACTAACCTTATCTAACCTAACTTAGCCTAACCTAACTTAACCTAACTTGATCGAACTTTGGCGTTTGCAACTTTTTTCGTTTGGCGGTTACGGATTGGCGCTTGCGGTTTTTGGCGCTATCGAATGCATCCCGAAAATTCCAGCTCTCAAATCTACACAGCACAGTCTCTCACAGCCGCTCAAAGCCTCTGGAATATTCCGATTCCCCTTAAGACAGAGCGGCCGAGCCGATAAAATAAGAGGACGCAGTAAATACACGGCCTCATTTGGTAAAAGTTTGTAAAATATTTCAAGCTCTCGATAAAGTTTGGTCGTCTAAGGAGCGCCTTAAGGTCCCGTGGTGCGGCGGCGGCGCCTTCGGGGCGCCAATCGCGCCCGCCGGAGCGCGTCCCGCGGTACCGCATCACTTACCGCCGCGTTAGGCGCGCTTGGCACCGCCGTCGCTTCGCCTTCGCTTATTCGCCCGCCGGCCCAGGGGCGCCTTCTTCCAGCCAATGTGACGGAAGCCATTTTCCAGCACATGTGCTTCAAATTTAAGCCCCAACAGATGGCTCGGCGTTTCTGGCTCGGTCGAGTCGCGACAAAGCCCCCCTTGGTCCCCATAACCCTTTCATTCGTCGATGGACGCGCCTTGCACCTTGCTCTTCACCGATCTCTTTTCGAATGGACAGTTTTTCAAAAGATATTATTACGGACGGACTTATGAAAACACCCCTGCTTGCACTAAATTTGACTTCATCCTGACAACTATAGCTCCTGACAACTATAGCTCGGGTCTTCCCAGAAGTACAATGGATGAGATATTTTCGATCCCTCCAATTAAAAAAGGATCAAGTAAAAACGCACTATTCAAAAAACGATCAAGTGAAAAGGTATGTTTGAAAAAGCGATCAACTGCTATTCTTACACATTGCAGTTGATCGCTTTTTCAGAAGTACGATTTCACTTGATCGATTTTTGAAACACGCCCTTCAACTTGATCGTTTTTTCTTTGGTGGGATCGATGTGGCATTTACTGGTGACTTTTCTTTTTTCGTAAGGTAATTTGTTTTGGTAACACTGATACATTTAAATACGCAGGGCCTTATGGTTGGTTAGCTTATTTCAGTGGTATTGCCAACACAAATTTCTAGAAGGAAAAAGTCACTAGATATGAATGCGACACGGACCTTTGATCTCCACTGTTCAATATTCCTGCCTGACCTGTAGAACAATATTTATGACTGACAAAAATTATCGTAGGTGGTCGAAACGATGGCGATGCTGATATTACTCGTGTATGAGTCAACGTTATCATCATTAGGTAAGCGACGGACCAATTGGCATTGGCAATGTTATTTCTTTTTTCTTTTTCTTTTCTCTTTTTTTTTGGTCATTATTTTTATCAGCAAAATTGAAGAAAAAAATTCTGCAAGAAATATTATTGCTGATTTCCGGGATTCCTCTATTTTTTATTTCTTTATTCATTTTCATACATTTCAAAGAACCGATTCTTTGGAGGATTTCAGCGTTTCAGAGTTTAATGGCCCACTCTTCAATAAAAATCCTCATTCCAGTTGCTAAAAAAAAGAAAAAGAAAAAAGAAAAAAAAGGACAGTGGGAATGTTTGGGGGGAATTCGATAGCGCCAAAAACCACAAGCGCCAACGTCGCAAGCGCCAGTCCGTAACCGCCAAATGAGAAAAGTCGCAAACGCCAAAGTTCGTAGTTGTTAGGTTAGGACAAGTTAGGTTAAGTTGGGTTAGGATAAGTTAGGTTAGGTTAAGTTAGGTTTGGTTAGGTAAGGTTAGTGTTGCGTTTAAGACCTTTGGCGTTTGCGACTTTTCTCATTTGGCGGTTACGGATTGGCGCTTGCGGCGTTGGCGCTTGTGGTTTTTGGCGCTTATGACAGCTACCCGTGATGTTTTTCAGAGGCTTGACAAGGTTGCGATATTTCCCCTAATGTCGCGTTTTACGGTGATACGTTTGAAGAGCTTAGGCGATTTTCTGATCTTCTTTAACACAACGACTTTCTAGCTACAACGAAGCATCTTCGTTATAGTTTTGAGACAACTGTAACAACTGTAACTGAGTCAAAAACAGTCACAGACAAAATTTCAAACTCCGTTCTAGTTGTTAAAGCTAATCCAAGAAAGGTTAGAAGAAAAACAGCTGGTTGGTAACATAAAAGCGGCCTGATTTTTGATCTGGACTGTGGTTCACGTTCGGGTCTTTTATTGCGATTAGGATGACGTTTCTCGGTTCAGTTCCTGCACCGCCTTTTCCTGTTCCTTTTAGCCTCTGTCAGCAAGTGAAACGTTACTTAAAATATCGCTTGAAAGAAATTCAAGCATTTTTGCGAACCGCTAACACATGCCAGGCAAATAGTTAAGCGCGAGCTGGCGCCCCTCACATCTTTCCTTCGCCTTGTTTCACACACCTACATCATTCACGGTATGTGCTCTTTATTTCATAACTACGAAGTGGAATTCAATTCATGAGCTCAAAAGTTTGCTTCTCCATCCGCGGGCATACAAAAATAATATCTGTTTCACTAACTGTAAGGGTGGCAATTTTCACTTATATGATCGATTCTCTCTTACCACGCCGAGCGGGAAGACGACGGAGTGACAGGAACTGCCCAAACCTGAGAATATTAACTTCGCCAAGCCTGATGCCGCTTACTGCAGCAAGAAGATGAAGGCAGCAGACTGAAGTCCCCTAAAATACAAACTGATCGGGCCCTGATATATATAATAATGTTTGATCAGGAAATAGTTAATTCTGGATCAGAATCAGAGTCTGATTAGGAACTAATTAAGACCAAATAAAAAAATTACGAGGTAACTATTCACACGCTGCTCCATTTACAATGTACAAGGTTGGTTGTCGTGCGTTCAAGTGGGGGGCATTCGATAGCGCCAAAAACCATAAGCGCCAACGCCGCAAGCGCCAGTCCGTAACCGCCAAACGAGCAAAGTCGCAAACGCCAAAGTTCGTACAGGTTAGGTTAGGTCAAGTTAGGTTATGTTGGGTTAGGCTAAGTTAGGTTAGGCTAGGTTAGATTAAGTTAGGTTAGGTTAGGTAAGGTCAGTATTGCGGTTAAGACCTTTGGCGTTTGCGACTTTTCTCGTTTGGCGGTTACGGATTGGCGCTTGCGGCGTTGGCGCTTGTGGTTTTTGGCGCTTATGACAGCT
>Ga0058701_10006206_pt1 | contig 10050 bp, 3 predicted proteins | sample AgamicOrMae_FD_97039 | JGI IMG/M metagenome (GOLD analysis project Ga0058701, IMG submission 97039) | Agave microbial communities from Guanajuato, Mexico - Or.Ma.e | ecosystem: Host-associated > Plants > Phyllosphere > Phylloplane/Leaf | place: Guanajuato, Mexico | collected 2012-06-04 | reverse complement strand
TAAAAAAAATATTTTTTGAAAATGCGTAAATAGGTATTTAAGAGTGGAAAGGTTTCAAAACACAATATCTATTCTACACTGTATTTCCTACATTGATTTTGGGAATGCATGCTCCACAGTTTAGCGCGAATCGCAAACACCATCAAAATTCGCAGCGCAGTGCAAATATACGCCGCATTCACGCATATTAATAATCAAAATAATATCCGCCGCTCAAGGCAAATGGTATAGCTAAAAATAGAGAATTTAGCTGGTCCTAAAGAAACGCAGGTTGAATCGACAGTAAAAACTAACGTCTAACTTACGCTGGTTTACCCATAACAATCCAAAACATTTGGAGTGAAATTTAGATTCAGAGAAATTGAAAAGATTTTTTTCCACCGAAATAGGCAATTTTAAGCTTCGGAAAATGCCTAAATTATCAAATTTAAGGTTTCCTGAGGGGTGATATTTTTTTTAAATCGTGTCTATACTGAACTGAAAAGATCCTCAAAATACTTTTCTCTGTTTCCGAACGGCATCGCTCGGCGGTTATGGGTTAAAGACAGACACAAGGAAACAGACGCAGACGGACAGACAGACAGACAGACACAGATGGACGAACACCATAAGGAGCGGAACAACAATAAAAATCCAAATTAATTGCATACTAACTTCTACGAGAGGCTGCCGCATGCCCGGGATCGCTCGGCTATCTGTATCTACACGGAAACTCCCGGGCGAGCATGCGGTCACCTGGTATTTACATCGTTTCAGTAACAAAATGGTATCTTTAGCAGAGCGACAAACCGCAACGGCGACAAGCATGCGGCACGCGCCGAGCGCACGCGCGCGTGCACGTGACCTCCCCCGAGGGGGGGGGGAGTGATTCGATTTGGGCCACTCAGCAAGGCGCTACGCATTCCAGCCGCAGCCGCCGACTTGCGATCAGCGTGACATGAAACCCAGTTTTCGTGCTTCTCTGGACCAGCGCTGGTCTAATTGGCTGTATAATGGAGTTTTCCGTTCGAGAGCAGAAGATGAGGGAGAAGAGTAGGCCTAATCGGTCGGATATTATTTTAGGAGAATTTTGATGAAAGGTTTACGGTACTATTGCGTTTGTCTTCAGTTGTCTCCTGTAAATTTTCGAGGTTGCATCTTCAACTTCCTGCGTACCACCCTGGTTCGAACTCTAATAAAATAATTTGCGTAATAAGGAATGGTAAACACTTATAGTTTTGTAGAATTTTTAAAACTTTGTAACTCACAAAAATGTAAACTGACAGACTTAGTGCGATCGGTAATATGTTTATAATTATGATGTAGGTTTAACAGTTCTTAAAATAAGTCCGTGGGATAAAATGAATCATGTTGATCAACAAAGTTTGGCTGCTTTTTTTTCATTCTTTTATTAGACAAAGCAAACATTGTATTTATACATTGGTCTGAAAACGATGCATCTCAAAAATAGATATTTGAAAAGTTTTCAACATAAACCTACGATTAATGTGCCTCCAAAAAAACAGGCCAAGCGCATTTCTTTTTGGCCGCACACTAGTTACATGAACACAATGTGTACTTAAGCATGCCTCTTAAATGCGCGCGCAATCGACCCAGGAGACGTTTGTGAACCTGTTGAGGCATTGAATGGCATATTTACCGTCTAGATGTCTCACCGGATGAACTCTTTTAACTCGGCCTGCTCTCTTTCAACGGGCTCAGAGTTAATGTTAGCTTTGCTCAGGTCTTCTTTTCGCTCGTTCTTTACCTCTCCCTACCCTCCGTTTCAGAGGTAGGACGAGTATGGCGCAACGCGGATGATATCCGTTAGCCAACAGGTATCACAGCCCAAACAAAAGGATATACGGGGAAAAATCTTAGGCAAGAAATTAAGCTCCTTATGCCGAGGTGCGAATAGGAAAGTTACATCAAAACACAACACGCCGTACAGCACTTAGGGTCGTGAACATTTTAACATACAGAGAGAAATACTCTTGGGCTTCGTATATAGGGTTAAAACACACAAATTCCTTTGTGCTTATGAGAGATACTGATGTGTCACATTTCATTGAAAATGTCTTTAAAACTTTGGAAATCAACGCACGAATATTAACAGATATGCGTGCAGCGCAACAAGGGCCTAAGCAAAAATCCATTTAAGATTGAAATATTTATTAAAACATTCGGTCACGCTGTGAAAGTCGACGAGCGAAAAATAATGAAGAACTAATCGATAGATTTTACAGAGATGTTATTCTTTTGCCGCGGTTGAACTTAAAAAAAATGCAGGCGCACTGCGATGGCTGATAGTGCAACAGATTGAGAAGTGATTATTGTCGTCAATAGGTGTGTCTATCAAGAAAATGTAATTTATTAGATGGAAGTTGGATATTCTTTTGTCCTGATGATATGACTGGGAAAGGTGCATGTGGAAATGAAGGGTGTTTCCAGGGCGCTACATCCTGATGCGTACTTCGTCAGAGTAAAGTTGGTAGGTCAATTTAGCGGCGACGTGGAAGGCGAGGTATTACCCAGCCGGCCAGTTTTCAAGGATATTTGCGATTTTGCGAGACTGCCCACAGCATTGTAATTTTGAATCGCGGATTTGAACCACGAAGCTCTAACCTCTACTACAGGTATCTACAACAGCATAAAGAAACTTGAAAAAACATCTACCCATGGTTAAGCCCCTCCTTAACTTCCCATAGGTCAGTCGGGATGGGGTGTTTGAGAGGCTAACTGTCTGACGCGCAATTCGTCAGATCTGAAGCCAGGTCAACTCAGCATGAGTCGATATAAGATCAAAATATTCAGAGAAAAATTCGGTTTCTTTGGAGAACGAGGACTTTTTACCAGGGCGTAGCTCTTGCTTCTTTGCGTCATGTTAAAACTGAATTTAATACGGTAGTGTTGTTGAATTTTGTTCGTGTGGAATTCCCTGGTTTCTCAGATTTTACCTCGAGCAAGACAAAGTTGTTTGATATTTTTTTTACAACGAATAGTTAAGTTCGTCTGATAACTATGAGCCAAAGAAACTTACCCATACAGTTAGCCAAGGCTTTTAAAATATCTGACCTGATTCAACCTCGGTTCAAAAATCTATGAGTCCGAAAATTCTTAACCCACTACCGCCCAGCGAAGTCGTTGAGAAACAAAAAATAATAATATTTTAGTGGATTTTTTCAGTCCAGTATTTTTACAATTTAAAAAAAAATCGCCCTTCTGGAAACCTGAAATGTAATAATTTAGGCATTTTCCAAAGCTTGAGATTACGTAATTTGATAGGAAAAATCCTTCAAATTTCTCTTAAGCTAAATTTCACTCCAAATACTTCGGGCTGTTATGGGTTAAGATCACTTTTTGCACAAAATCAAATCACTTTTGAAAGTGTAAAACAAAGTTTCCCAAGTCTTCAAAACACAAGAAGTTTCTTGGTTCACCAATTACGTCTCAATCCAGTCATCCCTCCTGTCTTAACCCTTCTCAACCCATTCCCAAAGGGGGGGGGGCAACTATTCGGAAAATAAGAGCGCCATCTCCTCCAACATCCACGATTTTCCTCGGAAAATCCGAGTGAAAAGTCATTTTATTTTGAGGCTTGGTTTCCTGAATGACCGCATCCACCCTTGTAAGTGGGGAGAAGCTGAGCTTCTAAACTAGACCGACTTGTCGTGAATCGGGTTGACTCCCTCAAGGCTCTGGTAAGGCCCTTGCGGCGCAGCGCGCCAGCGAGACGGGCGGAGAGAACCAGTGGAGCAGTCTTAATGGAGTGACTTTCAGTGTGTTAAGAGTGAAAATGTGCTGAGGGGTTGGCTGGCCCGAGATCTTCCCCCTCCGTTGTCTAATGCGGCTCCGTGGATTGATTCTGTTTGTCTCCCGAAAGAGAAGAGGGTGACGGCCGAGGCCGAGCCTTCGCCCCGAACCACTCAGGTGGTTAGCGCCCTCTGCCGGAATGCTGGCGTCGCCTAAGGAGTCGCTTTCATGCGGCGAGCTAACACGTTTAAACGGCTAATTCCCTTCGGCTCCCTTCGGCTCTTTTCGGCGATGCGAGATTTTGGCGCCAAATTAGGGGGATAAGTAGCTTATCATTTAAAAAATGAGGTACAATAAACTCTTTTTTTTCCATTTACAGAATGAGGGTGAGGGTTTATACCATCAAGAGACTGTACTAGAAGGACAGAAATATACTTTCTTAACTCTCTAGACTTTTATGAATGATGAATAAGAAGCTCACAGTCGAACATGACGTGGAATATGTTATTAACTCCCGAAACATTTGAGTAATGTGTTCTTCGTTTATTAGCAGTCTCAAAATTTGAAAACCCCAATTTTTGACCTCCCTAACTTTGAAACGGAGAAAGATAATCCAGAAACGAGCGGGATGAAATAGCTAGATCGTTAAAAGATCTATCAATCAAATCTTTGCATTTTTTTAGTATCTCTTTCCGTTTCAAACCTGGATATTTGCAAAAGTGAAAGCGTTCATGACTTTTGAGACTGCTTGCTAGGACATGCTCGTTCATTAAATTTTTATGTAATTTTTATTCGGACCGAAAAAGGATCGCGCCGCATTTCTGACGCCCAAGGTCAAAAGTTATAACTTACCACACGTTAATTAAAAAAACTCAAGCGTTCTGGGTAACCAATGTATGGTAATAACGCGCATTAAAGAAAAAAAGGTGAATATTTACACACTGCCCCATTTTAAATGTAATAAGGGTGTTTTCCGTGCGTTGAAGTCTCCGTAATATTAACAAAGGCGTGCGAATAGAACAGACCTAAAAACAATCGTGCATCACACACTCGTTTATGACATTCTGCCAAATAATTGTAGATTTTGTGCATGCGAAAAAAATCAAAAATATTTTGTATTTGAAATTTTCTTAAAACCTTTGCCCAAATGTAAAAAAAAAAAAACGCTTTTATTTACTGAAGTAAGACAGAATCCTCCAGTGCTAAAAATGGCGGTGCCATTCGGGCTATTAGGATGAACCTACGAAAAATGCGTACCTCGGGGAAATGACCTACCCCATTGTGACCTGAGGGGTTACACAATTAAGGTGAAAAATATGTTGTTTGACAGGCAATCTAAATAAAACGCTCCGTTTTCAGTTGACGATAGTGGAATTGATAAGCCGGCGGGGATCGCCACCGCCAACAGACAATCTGGTAGCTAAATCGGCCGATTAAAACATCCTACCCCCTCCTTCTACCCCCAGAAAAAAAGTAAAAAAGGTTAGTCACCTGCACACTCGCGGCCTCGGCCCACGTCGCTGCACCTGTACAGGCCGGCGAGTTCGCCCAGAGGTCCTCTCCTCAACCGCTCTGGGACGCGTTCGAAAACGGCACCCGGGGATGTTCTATCTCTGTCTAACACATGTAGCTCTCATAAGAGAGAAGGACAGAATACCCTTTGAGTGGTGTTTTCGAACGTAGCCTTGATTTACCCATCTGCCTTTAAAAGATCGCCCGGCGCTTCTAAACATGCCTTTGGTGACGAAATCGGACGATCGAAGACACAGGGAACTGCGTTTGCTTGTCCGCGGAGGGAGGAAGAGAGATGAATGTCATAACCTTTGTGTTTACCGTGAATGCTCACTTCGCATAGCGTGTTTCCAGATGTCACTTTAAAAAGGGGAAGAGAGAATTTAGGCTTTTCTCTCAGTTTTTGCGCGCCTAAAATTTTTGGACGCACTCTATAAGACGGCTTTCTCTCAGCCGCTATTCGCAACAAGGCGTAAACTTCAGGTACAGTGCGTTAACTCAGGGTCCCCCACCTGAAGCTAGGTTTGGCGGGGGTCAGGTTAGGTGTAGTTAAGTGAGAGGTTAGTTATGAGTTTAAAGGTTACGTTATGGGGTATGCTTAGGGATAACCCCAGGTTGGAGTTAGTTTATCTACGTTAGGTGAGGTTATGAGGTAAAATACGCTCTACGCAGTAAAAACAAAACACCCGTTTTGGGGAATGCTATACCTGTTTTGGGTGTGAAACAAAAACGGGGGGAGAACGTATTTTGGCTATTTTTCAAGATAGGCCTATGGTTCAGCCATATCATTCGAAAGGTCTCGGCGAAAGCTTTCCATAGATGTGGCTATACATAGATCTATGTTGAAAAAATACCAAAATACGTACTAACCCCGTTTTAGTTTCACATTTAAATCAGGTATAGCATTCCCCAAAACGGTTTTTTTTACTGTGTATATTTCTAGATCTCAACTTCTAAGGCGCGCATTAATAGGTGCGTGGATGTCAAGACACAAAAAGAAAAAGAGGGGGAAAACACGGAGGAAGTAAAAGGTAAACTTAAGAGCTAACATTTTGTTGTTACAAGCTGACTAGCCCACAGAGCGCAGAGTCCTCTTCGGCGGAACGAGGGGGCAGCTTGTTTCATTTTTCTGATACAAGTTGTCTCAATCGAATTCCGAGAATCGAGTTACTGTATGGCTGCGGGCGAGCCGGACAGAACCGGCCAAGACAACCCCGCTATGATCGTCTTTCCAGAAACGTCAAAATCCTTGTCTGAGCCTGGAATATACAACGAAGCGAGGCACAGGGCATCTATTCGAGCCTATGTTAGCCTAACCTACACCCGGTTGCAAGTCGGTAGATCTTAGGGTAATGGAAGACTGAATATCCGTGTTGAAATGGAGTTGGAAAATACTAAGCTCATAAGTTACAAGAGAGAAAAATAATTACTTGGGTAGAGAAGCTAGCTCCGCATAACTGACCTCATGCCAAAAGTCGTTAGAAGACATGCACGGGGTTCTCCGAAAAAGGCTCTAAGGCACTTTGGGACTTCCAAAAATGTGCATACCCTATGTCATAAAACTTTCCGTTTTCCAAAATGACAGGAGAGGTCCCTTTTTCTTGACGGAACAAGAAGTCCAACAGGGGATGAAGTTTTTTTTATATAAAAAAGGAGGTGCATGAAAGGATTGTATGAATTTTCGTTGTTTTTATGTTTTGGTTTGGACACGTTTAGATCCGGTGAAATCAGGTTAGAATCGGTTATGCCTAATTAGTCTCGATGAAGCAAGCTTAGGTTAGACTAACATTGTAAGATAGATTTGGTTGGGTCCGGCAAGGTTAGGTTAGGGTGTGAAACGTGGTTGAAATGTATAGTTGGAATCTCCTTGTCGTTTCAAAAAAAAGGCGCCTTCAACAAAATTCAATAATGCTTTCGAACATTTAAGAATCTCTCTGAAAGTTTACGAAGTAACGCTCAAGCGAGCAATTTCCAGCTGCATCGGCCTTGCGGCGGCCCCGCAGCTATCTCACAAAAGCTGACAAAAGTGTGCTTTCTTATTCGTTCTTTACCTCTCCCTACCTACCTTCAATTGAAGAGGTAGAAAGAACGAGTGTGCGCTCATCGCGGATGACGTCCGTTAGCCAACAGGTATCACTGACGAAACCAAAGGATATACAGGGAAAAGTCCTAGGCAAGAAATGAAGCAGGTATGAATACGAAAATTACGTCACAAACACAACACGCCGTACAGCACTTAATGGCGTTCACATTTTAACTTAAGAAGGGAAGTACTCTTATGGAGCTTCGTATAGGGTTAGAACGTTTAAACACGCAAATTCCTTTGTACGCTTATGAGAGATACTGATGTGCCGCATTTCACTGAAATTTCAAGATAGAAAATACCTTTCAAAACCTTGAAAATAAACGCACAAATGATGCGTGCAGCGGAACAAGGGCCTAAGCCAGAATCGATACAAGATTGAAATATCCATTAAAACATACGGTTACTCTGTAAAATTCGACGTGCGTAAAAAAAAGGAAAAATCAAGGGTTTTAAAAACATGTTATCCTTTTCCGCGGTTGGACTTGGAAAAATCCTTATTCACTGCGATAGCTTAGTGCAACAGACTGAGAAGTGATTATTGTTCCAAAAAGCTGCGTCGAGAAAGTGTGCATGTTAGATGAAAAGTGGCATTCTTTTGTCCTGAAGGTATGACTGGGGAAGGTGCATGAGGAAACTGAAGGGCGTTTCCAGGCGCTATCTCCTGACGCGTACTTCGTCAGAGTGAGGTTGGGTAGGTCCACTCAGCTGCTCCGTGTTACCCATACGACCAGATTCCATTCGTGATTTTGCCAGGCTGGCCACGGCATTTGATCGCGGATTTGAACGAAGAAACTCTAACCTGTACTACCGGTATCTACAAAAGCATTAACAAACTTGAAAAAAAACAATACTTAAAAAGTTTTCTTTCTCCGAGTATGTTATTGAAAAAAAAATACCATTTTTTCTCCGAGCTACAAAGAGATTAAGGACATGAAACTCATGAGTGGGCAGCCCGCACAGCTCGTTGATATGACGTATTGAAAGTACGTCTGTAACCAGTCAGTACCAAATATAATCTCTATAAAACTTGTTGCCAGAAATCTACGTCGCTTAAGCACGATTTTTATCCCTTCCTCAACTGTATTGTGTCTTCAGCCGAAAGAAAAGACCTCAGACTTGTCTAAAGTAAGTATTGTTCAGTTCAAACACAGGCTACTTTTATCGTAAATCTCTGAGCAAAAAATGTACTTGCTATTTTTTTTTTTTAATTTGCAAGGCTTTTATCGTCTTCACACCTCTCATCAAAATGAACGTCAGCAGTTCATTTTTTTTTTCAAACCGGTGTTTTGAGGGGGGAAAACGGCTCGGTATGGGTACTCAAAACATTCTGAGCGAGAAAAAAGAGTGTAGCAACGAAGTGGATCAATCAGCACCGCGTGACGCTAAAGGAGGGAATCGTCGACCATCCTTTCATCATCAATGAAAAGTAGGAACAAACCCCCAATCGCAACGCTGCGGACTGTGAGTGGGTAGCTAGACGTTTTTTCGGTGTCCGCTGCTCCCCCTTCCCCCCCCCCCCCCGACCAAATTGCACCTTTTTGCCTTTCGCCCATTTCACGCGCCTTTGAGTCACCAGATCACGTCGCGATCGCCAATAGAGCCACAGAGACAGAAGACGGCCGGATTAGGGGAAGCCATCCCACGTCAGTGTTGCAACTTTATCTTCAAAGCCGAGCGCTCCGGTCGACCGGCGCGGCGGCCGGCTCCGGGCGGGCTAGCGGACGCTAGCGGACGCGCGGGCCGGACTCTCTCAATAACGATGCTCGGACATCCCTCGGTGACGTCATCGTGAACCTGATCGGCCGCGCGAGGCGGCCACGACCCGGTGCCATAGTACTCAGTAAACGGGATTGCGCAGTTAACCCATAACAGCCCAAACTTTTTGGAGTGAAAGTTGGCTTAAGAGAAATTGGAAGGATTTTTTCCATTACATTACGCGATTTTAAGCTATGGAAAATGCCGAAATTGGTAAATTTCAGGTTTTCAGAGGGGTGATATTTTTTTTAAATTGTGACAATACTGAACTAAAAAGATCCTCGAAAATATTTTTTTCTGTTTCCGAACAACATCGCTGGGCGGTAGTGAGTTAAGAGAGCATCCACATCTTTGTTCTGATCCAGTCCACACAAAAAACTTATTTTACCTGTAAAACTCGTGTTCTTAACTCCTGTTTTCGGGACATACCTATTTTGCACGTAGAAAAAAAATATTGCTACAACGTATTCGGAAATTTTTCAAGATAGATCTATACTCAGCCATAAAATTAAATTGGTATTGGAGACGTTTGAAGGTGACGAGCCGTTATTCCTTCCTTTATATTGCCCTCGGCCTCTTGATGTTAAGGAGTCTCGTCGGCGACCTCTACCGTGCGATGGTGGTCGATTCAACTCTGTTTGTTGGTATGTTTGGCGAGGGGCTGCAGTCGACGTACTAGGCTCAGCAGGGTAAAATGCGGCTTGTTGATGTTGGTTTGTGGACACTCTGGGTACATGTGCGACTTTTGTCGAGTTAACATCGGCGTACCGTACTTTCTTAGTTGGCGGGACTTCTATGGCGGCACTGGCAGTAACGAGTTCAAGGGCAAAATCGAGTGTTTTAACTGGGGCGTATTTACAGAAAAGTTGACATTAAGGATCAAGGAGGCCTTTGACGAACAATTCAAAAATATTTTTCTGTATGAACTTCTTGGGGACATCAGCAAAGTATGCTCTTCCAGCTTG
>Ga0058701_10006205_pt1 | contig 10050 bp, 11 predicted proteins | sample AgamicOrMae_FD_97039 | JGI IMG/M metagenome (GOLD analysis project Ga0058701, IMG submission 97039) | Agave microbial communities from Guanajuato, Mexico - Or.Ma.e | ecosystem: Host-associated > Plants > Phyllosphere > Phylloplane/Leaf | place: Guanajuato, Mexico | collected 2012-06-04 | reverse complement strand
ATTTTAAAATGTAAAATTAAAATTTAAAGAAAAAATTCAAGCAAAAATTTTTTTAGGTTTCGAAAAATTTAGGCAAATATTTGAAGATATATATTTTTTTAGAAAGGATTTTTGAACAATTAGAAAAGAAGACCAAAAACAACCAAAGTCACCTTGTCGTTTGGAATTCATCCTTGGTAGAAATAACTCGCGCCTCATATGGGACCTATCCTCTAGAATTTGTCTTTGGTGGAAATAGCTGGCGTCTCATATTGGCCCTATCCTCTGGACTTCGTCTTTGGTGGAAATAGCGGGGGTCTGATATGGCCTCTATCCTCTGGAATTCGTCAGTGGTGGAAATAGATGGCATCTAGCGTGTCATATAAGCCCTATCCTCTAGAATTCGTCCGTGGTGGAAATAGCTGGTTCGCCGGCTAGATAAACATCTCGGGGACTATTAGGCGGGCCGCCACGCACAGCGGCTCGACGTGTTTGGCTGGATGCTTCAAGCAGGACGTGAGCACAGCTCCAAAAATGACACAAATTCAATTCATTTTCATACAAACCGACGAACCGCATGGCCTTAGCAGAATCCACAAACTGGCAACGAGGTCAAAAACGGCGCTCGTAAATACTCCCGAAAAGTAAATAAAAACGTCAAGACTTTTGGAAGCAGGACCCGGGGGACTGCCTGTGGTTATAAATGCGATTTTTGAATGTCTGCTGCGGTTAAGGAGAGACCCCGTTTCTTGACTAATAATTGCGTGTTTTCGGCAAGTGGCACGTGGTTTGGTTAGTTCACGAGTTCGAACCATAAAAAATCCTCACCAAACGAAAAGGTTTACGGAGCCCATAGATATATCTCAAAAACTAACCAAAATATTTCAGCTGCAAATAGTGAACTTCCTCGTTTGAGACAATAACGAAATGTTTTTTTACAGAGTAGGCAAGGAGTCACCTCTTCTCTGAAGATACCTTTGAACAAGCTACCTGTATCACAGCATCCCATTGAGAAGTATCGTAGAAGGAGTATCGAGTTTCCACTGTTCGAAAACAAAAGAGAGCAAACACAAGAGTCAAAAGAGAGTTGATCGACAGACCCGCGCTTTTATCGGATATCAACCTGACTTCTTATCACAACTCAGCCACCTAAGAGGCTCCCCGTGGCCTAAACTGCGAGACGGTGCGGAGACTGAGGGGAGACGGCGGGGAGAGAGCAAGCAACGCACGCCGAAGTGCGATAGACCGAGTGGTGCCGATAGCAAACATGCGCTTAGAGCTATTGCAACTCGCCACGCAGGAATTTAAATGACGCCGCCGTAAAAAATTGGAAAGTCGCTCAAACCACGATCCGCTAATCAAGGCTAATCGCACGAATCGTGTCCATAGCGCCCTTAGCTTCTTTCGACTCTACACAAGCTATGGCCTATCGTATAGACACCTATGTGGTTATTAACACTTCAGAAATGAATCAGTGCAACTTGATATGATTCGGGGACACTGATAACATACAGGTATGATTCTTCACTGAATTCTTCACTATGAAACGTTGCTAATAATTTCTCAAAGAAATACTTTGTCTTTAGTTTCAAAAGTTTGCTTCAAACATTCCAGTTCGAATAAGTTTAGAGGCATTTTTTAAATTATTTTTTAGGAGAAGAATTTTGGACAGTCTAGGAAAAGTTTGAATGAAGACGAAAACAATATTTCTCATCAACATTTTTAAACCGAAAATTTGAAGTTTCCACAGACTATTTTATCATATAAGCAGTGTACTTTTATTTTTGTTTCATGAACATTTTTGGGCAGAACCGCCCCCCTTATTCTCATAAACAAACGTGCAGCAGACTGCATTTCCTCCTTTGAAATATGAGTTTTCGTTTGAAAAACAGACAAGTGCAATTTTTCTTATGATAGAAGACATGCGATTTAATGAGAATAAAATACAAACCGAGCGATCATTGTAGTTGGGGGCATAAGTAATTTTTTGTTCTTCCGAATTTAGGTTTGCAACACAATTGAGATCGATTGAAACGCGGGAGCACTTCCCTATATCTAAATTCATGAGTACCAACACAAATTGGAAAAATATAAAATGAATTGTCAGCCATTTATGCCCTTACACAAAAGCTAGAGCAGGCGCAATCTTAAAGAAGAAAAAGGCGAGATATTTTCAACGCAGAGGGTAGAAAAATGGCGATTTTTAAGGACAAAGTAGTGTTGTCATGTTTGCCAGTTGAAGGCGGCGGCCAAGCGAGCTCTGTTCCGATCTGGCGCGTGCAGTAATCGCTGGGCCCGCTCCTCTCCTCTTGTACTCGGCGAAGTACTCGCCGAGGTACTCGCTTTATGGTACAAAGCAGTGTTTGCATAAGGCGGTCATGTCCGGCGCGCGGCCCTGTCCGGCGCCTGCCCTGTCCGGCGCCTGCCCTGTCCGCTGTCCCGGAGACCCTGTCATTTCGAGAGCATCAAAGCGTCACTCGACAAAGCATCTCCAGCGTAGCGCTTCGTTGCGACTAGCGGACTGCAGTTGAACTAGTCTGCCGAAACCTCACTTCATCTGATCAGCTTCTTAATTTGATCGCTAGATTTTATCGAAACTACTTCCGACCAAGGACTTTAATTTGTCCACAAATTACAGCCAAAAGTCTCCGAGGAGATACCTACTTTTTCTTTTTCTGTTTTTCCTTCTTTTTCTTCATTTTTCTGTCTTTTTATTTCCTTTTTTTCTACTTCTTTTCTTATTCTTCACCAAGTTTTTTCTTTCCTTTCTAGCCCCTTTTTTGTTTCCTTTTTCTTCTTAGTTTCCTTTTTTCCTCCTTTCTTTCTTTTTTATTTTTATTTTATTTCCTTTTTTCTTCTTTGCTTTCTTCTTTTTTCTTCTTTTTTGTTTCCTTTTTCTTCTTTTCTGTTTCCTTTTTTCTTCTTAGTTTCTTTTTTTCCTCCTTTCTTTCGTTTCATTTTTCTTTTTTCTTCCTTTTTTCTTCTTAGTTTCTTTTTTCCCTCCTTTCTTTCTTTTTTAATTTTCTTTTTTGTTTCGTTTTTTCTTCTTTACTTTCTTTTTTTCTTCTTAGTTTCTTTTTTTTCCCTCCCTTCTTTTTTATTTTTATTTTCTTTTTTCTTCTTTACTTTCTTCTTTCTGTCCTTTTCTTCTTTTTTTCCTTCTTTTAATTCCTTTTCTACTAAATTTTCTTCTTTTCTCGTCCTCTTTTCTTTCTTCTTTTACATCCCTTTTTCCCGGAGGTACAAACCTAACCCATAAGTTTGGGTTAAAAAAATTTGGAATCGGTGAATCGGAGGTGAGCAGAATTTCATCTTTTTCTCGTTTTTCTGTTTGATTTTTTCTCTTCATTTCCATTTTTTTCCTTCATTTTTCTTTTTATTTCCTTATCTTCTACTTTATTTCCTTCTTTTTCTCCTTAAGATGTGAATGTGAAACTTAAGGACATGATCAAGGTGGACTCCTCAAACAAATATAGTCGGAAGCATTAAAATGCCGGGTGTACCAGGACATTGAGTCCTTCTCATCATATACTAACAACTCGGATGATCCTGAGGATGCTAGGAATCTTACCAGCGGATCCGCTCCGAGAGGCTTCGTGAAAATAAAGAAGAAAAGTGTTGGATGTTCTGCAATGAGTGAAAGTTCAGATGGGGCGAATTCGAGCGCAAAAGTGTCCTACATGGCCACTAAGCGGATTCGCACAGCGCGCCTCAGACGCGTCGCATGTCAACAGCTAGTTCCGCCGTCAACGTCCACGACGCAAGCTCGTCAGAGAAATTTCTGCTTACCTCCGATTCACGGATTCTTAAATTTTCCAACCCGTACTCCTGTTAGTTTACACAGTAAAAACAAACCACCCTTTTGGGGAATGCTATACCTGTTTCGGGTACGAAACCAAAACGGGGGTAGTACGTATTTTAGTAATTTTTCAACATAGACCTATGTTCAGCCACATCAATGGAAAGCTCTCGCCGAGACCTTTCGAATGATATGGCTGAACATAGGTCTACCTTGAAAATTCGCCAAAATACGTACCAACCCCGTTTTGGTTTCACACCCAAAACAGGTATAGCATTCCCCAAAACGAGGGTTTTACTGTACTGTGAGTCTTCTGCGAGCATACTTGGATTCTGTTGCAGCGGAAGCTTCGACTCGACTAAGGAGATACAACAGAAGCCGTGTGGATAAAGCGCCGTTGAGCAGTTATTAAGCGGCCTGCACAAAGCGATTACCAACGGGACATGACCCACTAATAGCTTCAAAGATGAACTGTCGACACGTGCAACTCGGCCCACATAACTCGAGGCTGGGCATTGTGCCACAAAAGGGTGCTGCGATGAGCTGATTCTTCCTTCGAGTCCCGTAAAGTCCCGTAAAAAAAGGTCGGCGAAAGGTTTAGGGCATCAAAGGGTGCGAGTGGGGCAGAGCGAGCTGGCGGACAGTTGGACACAAACGCCCTCCAATCGGACACTTTGACAAGAGAATCAAAGGCGTGACACTGTGTCAATAATATCGCGGGCGGTGACACTGGGCCCAAGGACCCTTGTGTCGGGATCCGATATCGGTTCGGACGAGAATAGAGGGGGAAAAACTACAGCGGAAATGGAGGAGACTGTCACCTCGGCCAAGATTCTAATTGCGTTTTGAGAGAGGCACAGCTAGCGTTAATAAGTCTGCCATCGATTCTGACCAATCACACTTCTCAAAACCAAACCTGGTTTGTTTGAAGAAACCCCTTAAACAAAAAGTACTTGCACTCAAAAAAGTATTGACCATTTTTTTCAAACCTCCGTAAATTTGGAACGAACAGAGATACATCAGAGAAGATAAAAATATTGGCTTTTTTTCTTTCTTTTTGTATCTCTATTCATTTCAAAGTTACGGAGTTAAAAAAAATGGAGCGGTCAATACTTTTTTGGCTGCTAGTACAGTACATCCGTCGAGCTTCCGACTAGTCGAGTTCATCGAAACATTTAGAAAGGGCGATAAAAAATCTGAAAATATAGAAAATTATCGCTTTTGTCGAGAATTTACCCAAGCTGTTCTTTGATTTTACTTTCACAATGATAAAATTTTTATTTCTTACGTTTACCCTGTACCGTCCAGCGATGCCGTTCGGAAACAGAAAAAAAATATTTTAGAGGATCTCTCCAGTTTAGTACTGTCACAATTTACCAAAATATCATCCCTCTGGAAACCTACAATTTGATAATTTAGGCATTTTCCAAAGCTCAAAATTGCGTATTTTATTGGAAAAAATCCTTCCAATTTCTCTTAAGCTAAATTTCACTCCAAACACTTTGGGCTGATATGGGTTAAAAAGCCATTAAGTAGCTGATTAAGCGCTTTTGCTAGCGTTTAGATTTAAGGTCAAGGGTTGCGCATCGTGCGCTAACTTCAATCGCTTCTCGATCCGCCACAATATAAACTGATTTAGGCCAAATTTTTGAGCTCAAACTAGTCATGGGCATCGGCTGGCTGCCGGGTTAAGCTGAGCGGTGCCTTAAATGGAGTGATTAATCAGCGAGTACAAGCAAACTCACTCCGATCTCGTTAACACAATAAGGGAGGGGCGTTGCATCACTCGTGAGTGGAATATGGTCCATATCGCACGCTGCTGTGTGAAAGCCTTTTCAAGTACCTTACGGAGTATTTTCCGAAAATTGCATAAACAAACGCGCTAACTCAAAGAATATCGACAACTTCATCGCTGAAATAATTCGTCAATCTTGGTTTGAATGTTAGCATAACATTTACAATGACATATCGTAATGTAATCTTAAGATGGAAAATCACCAATGGGTTTTTTCCAGCACTGAGAGAAAGGTATCGCAATTTTCAAGGTTAACCTAAGTTAGGTTAGGTGTCCTCTGCCTCACTCCTCTTCAACATCCAGAAAAGAAATAGATTAAAAAGAGAATCGTGAATTCAGATGAAAAAAAAATTCGAAGTACTTGAAAACAGGTCGTGGCTATTCACAAGCCATTGCGAATATGGGTTGATTGAGCGCACGGAAACTAGCCTAATACACTTTATATGAAGGAGTCGTGCGAATAGCCACTTCGATAAAAAAATCAGTTCAATGAACTTTAGACATGATGTTTTAATTTCTATAAATTTAAGAACGATCTGAGAGTGAATATTGGGACTACAAAAAATTGATTTGATTTTTCAAATTTGCATTGATTTGCAAGATTGCATCTGAAATGAAGATTCTCTTTATAAACGGTTCAAATACTTATTGCTTCGCTCCTCTCGGCTTGTCGACGAAAAGGGGAAAACGAGTAGAATACGCAATCTTGGGAGTTACAGAGAAGTAAGTGCAAAGAACGAGTGCCGAAAAAAGGGGTAGAACGAGCTACTGAGGTCTGGTAAGATTGAACCGCTGAGAAATGGGGTTTGGATGCTCGTTAATACAGTGCCACCAGCGTAGTTGGCTACTGAGCCCAGCCAATCCAGAAACGAAATAAATAAAAAAGATCGGAAGAGGAATCATAAAAGATGTGCGTCTCACAGGTCATTAATAAGTTTCTCAAGACATGAAACATGATGTCAGCATCCCAACGATTCGATAATGTTTTCAACACCACCGAGATCATAAAAATATCCCATCAATGACCGTCTTGTGCAGCAAGTCCTCTATCAATGACAAACTTCGTCATTACACTCCAATTTACATCTTATTCCTTTTATAACTGATCTCAAATTAAGAACTCTTTACGACCCCAGACATTTTCGCAAGCGGTATCTTACTCGCGCTGATTTCTTAGCATAAGACCAACTGCACTCTCAAATAAATTTGGATTTACCTGTAAGTACCTCGGAAAAGTAATTAAGTCAATCCTGTTTTGGGTGCTCCTATACATGTTTGGGATATGATGGTAAAATTTGGGGAGAGCGTAATGACGTTATTTTTAAAGATTAACTTTTGAAGAACCGTATCAATGAAAATGTCTCGTCGAGAGCTCTCAATTATTATGGTTATTTATGGATTTATCTTTAAAATAAGCAAATTACGCTCTTTACCTGTTTTTCCTTCATACCCAAAACACGTATGGAACTACCTAAACAAGGATTTTTTTACTGTGTTTAATTTATGTATTAACCCATAACAGCCCAAAGTATTTCCAGTGAAATTCTGCTTTAGAGAAATTAAAAGGAGTTTTCCATTAAAATATACGCAATTTTAAGCTTTGGGAAATGCCTAAATAATTAAATTTGAGGTTTCCAGAGGGGTTATATTTCTTCAGTTGTGACAATACTAAACTGAAAAGATCCTCTGAAATATTTTTTTTTTCTGTTGCCGGACGGCATCGCTGGGCGCTAGTGGGTTAAGGTTCTGTGCTAATTTTTAAGGAGACATTAAAGTCGAACAGGATTTAGTTAAGATATGGTTAAGTTTGAGATGTGTAGGTAAATGTTACGTTAGGTTAAACTGCACAATAAAATCCAACCCCTGTTTTAAGTATGAAGGTAAAACAGGGAAAGAGCGTACTTGATTATTTTTAAAGATACCCCTATAAATAACCATATCAATGGAGAGCTCTCAACGAGACCTTTTCATTGATATGATTTATCTTCAATAACAGCCAAATTACGCTCTCCCCCAGTTTCTCTTCATGCCCGAAACAGGGACTACCTAGGACACGGGTTTAAGGACTGTCTTTGGTAGTTTAGGGGTTAGTGGAAAGATATGAACTACAGTTGAGTTAAAGGTTACGTTCGGACGTTAAACTAGATTAACGCGGTCGCTAAGTTTCGTCATATATAAAGTTACGTTGAAATTGTAGCAGGTAACGTTAACGTTAAACGAGGTGCTATTTAATGGATCGGACTAATGAGAGGGTTCCAAATGGTGACACGTTACAAGGAAAAGTTACAAAAACAGTGTCACATCTTAAGTTTGAATTATCCCGCGCACTCCATCATATCCCATGTTTTACGTCCATAACAAGTGACATCGGGCCGAGATGAGAAATTGACAAGTCGGGTGGCGTCCCGACGCGAGGCGATGCGACGCCCGCCAGCCTGCCTGCCTGGCAGTATGAGAAGAGTAATCGCTCAGAGCGACCTGTTGACAAGGTCTGTGACAAGACGGCTTGTGCTGTAATACACGCGCGCAGCTTACTCTTTTACCTGCACGACATTTTTGTTTTCGTTTCTAGCAGACCAAAACGCCGAGAAAACTTTCTGTTCACGCAGTTAACTTTTACGCGGCGCGAACGAAAATCCCAACACCCTATGCTTACTTTTATCCAACCCAATTTGGTTTCAGCTTCCTTGGTCTATTAAAAATAAGCGTGGAAACTATTTTTAAAAAATCGCGATTTTAAATGCAAAATAAAATATATACGCTCGTATTAAATGAATAAAGCTCATAAGAACAGTTAAATATATATCAAAAACTTTCAAATCTGCCTCCAAATTTTGGGTTTTCAGTTTTTGAATTTTCTATCGGGTTGGTCTATTTTTTTATTTTTTTGTTCATGATTATTTTATTCTTAGTTATTTATCATTAATTTTAAACGTAACTTAAAAATAGCAAGTATCGATTTAGGTTGCTGCTTGTCTGGGTCAAAACCTTTCTTGGTGTCCCAAAACCTGGGAGAATGTCAGCCTGATCGGAAAGAGCCAAACTTGTGGATGTTCCTTCTTGGAAAGTCCCCATTTAGGTTAATTTATCTCTTACGTAACTTTGCCAAACCTAGCCTACAGGAAAGTCCCCATTTAAGTTAGCCTATCTTTCGCGTAACTTCGCCAAACCTAAAAATTTTCCTCTTAGTCGAATGTTTTATCTTTGAAATGGCTGAGAGAGCGATTTGATTGCTGTTGTGGCACAAAAAATGTTTACTTCACTGTATTGAGATGGAGCTCTTCTGGACCAATTTCACAATATTTGTTCGAATCACCTTGCAAACAATGTTTTCTGCACCAGTTTGACCAAGATCAAAGTTCGTAGAGTAACGTACCGAAAATCTCCAAAATAAATCGTCATATTAAAAAAATGTGTTGAGACTTTTTTCCTTAAAAAAATAAATAATATTATCACAACACAACAAAATGTCATATTAAAGAAAAAAAATGGCATTCCTCACATCGAAAACTCCAAGGAAATCCCAAACAGAAACTCGAAAAGTACTCAAATAAAAATACTTGTGAGTGTAACCAAAGTTGCAATCCAATAATCCGAAACAGTTAACGATTCTTTTCATACTACTAGTTTCAACTACGTTATCTCTACTCAATTCCCTTGGAGTCGTATTTCACTCCGAAAAAAAAAGTTGTTTTCACTTCTTAAAAGTCTTCAGCGTGTGTATCTTGAGCGAGACGCTGCATCTCCCGGAAAAAAATCTTTTCATGAGACTCAAACCCTCTCAAAAGTCGCGTCCTCTGTATAAGACACCAAAAACGTCTCGAAATGAGAGTGCATTTCGATGAAATATCTTCTTAACGTGTGCGCTTTCCAATTCCTCATCACGCAAAAAAATGACTTTGTCACCGTAACAAATATCTGTGACACAATCGCGCATTGTTCCTACACAGACTACCATCGTATCTGTTGAAATAACAATCATTTTTTGCTGCCGTTACTATTTTCTTGTCACCATTACAATTTTTTTAGTAATTGTAACCGTAACCAAATATAAAGTGTCGTTTAAACATTGTGATTTTGAATAAGTCTTTTTTTTGGGGGGGTGCATTCCTTACTCCAATGGCGTCCACAATGAAGTCACGCTCCTCCGTTGAGATCCAAGGGTGAACATCGGGACTGTCCGCGCACAGAATAAACCAAAAAATTGCAATGACTGCAGTCAATGCACCGAAAATATAAAACACGCTCGGCCATCCCAAACTTTCGGTGAGAAAACCAGAAAGGCCCATCGCGATGGCTATACCGGCTGCGTGAGCTGCAAGCAGAGGAAATTACATCAGGAGTGCAGCTGGCACAGTTTTTTTTTTGAGTTTCCCTTAAGGCCAAAAAAATGTGGTGTAGGGCTATCAAGAAAGAAAATATGCACTCCTATTGTTAGTTTAAAAAGTTGGACTTTCCACCAGTGGCCCACTTGGGT
>Ga0058701_10006204_pt1 | contig 10050 bp, 4 predicted proteins | sample AgamicOrMae_FD_97039 | JGI IMG/M metagenome (GOLD analysis project Ga0058701, IMG submission 97039) | Agave microbial communities from Guanajuato, Mexico - Or.Ma.e | ecosystem: Host-associated > Plants > Phyllosphere > Phylloplane/Leaf | place: Guanajuato, Mexico | collected 2012-06-04 | reverse complement strand
GTGCAGATTCAAGATAAACGAGTCCCAATTTCGTGGGCAAGTTGACAAAATGAGACGTAATTTACGAAATTTGATTGCAGATTATCTTTAGCTTTTCTCCGATTAAAATGATGGTCGCTTCAATCTTTCCGAAATCGCTTCAACAACCGAAAAAATAAACAAGGCAGTAACAACGGCCATAAAATGCTTTCTCATGGCGACTTCTGACCTGCATTTCGACACAGTAAAAATAACGGTATTGAAATTTTAAACACGAACCACCGGTACCCTTTTTCGGGTATGAAGGTAAAGAAGGCAAAGAGCGTAATTTGGTTATTCTTGAAGAAAAAAAAGAAAATAACTATAACAATGAAAAGGTTTCGTTGAGAGCTCTTCATTATTGTTATTCATAAGGTTTAAAAAATAACCAAATTACGGTCTACCCGTATTTCACCTTCGTACATACAGCAGGTATGAGACTACTCATACAGGGATTAATTTTTAATATGCAGGGAAGGGCTTACTTGTATATCCTCCCGTAACCCATATCTAGGTCTGCTCTCGACTCCGCGCAAATATGAAATCAAAGATCTGACCAAAAACGTGCACGTAATATGGGTATATTAACCCACTACCGCCCTACGATGCTGTTCGGAACCAGCCATAACTATTTTAAAGGGTTTTTTCAGTTCAGTATTGTCACAATTTGAAAAATATCACCCCTCTGGAAACTTAAAATTTAATAATTTAATCATTTCCCAAAACTAAAAATTGCGTATTCTTATGAAAAAAAAATCCCTCCAATTTCTCTTTAGTTAAATTTCTCTCCAAATACTTTGGGCTATGGGTGTGGTAAAAATACGAGCTTAGCTTCGCCTTAATCAAGAAGTAGATCCTTCTCAAAATACTTTTTTGCAAAATTTTAACCCCCCCCCCAAAAAGCATATTTTTTTTTAAATTCAAATTCGCAGCACTTTTTTGGTTTATATCTTTCTGTAAGTAATTGATGCGGTCGAAATCAAATCGATGCTGTATTATTATTCCGTTGGCCGAGTCTCACTGGGGAGCTGATAAAGTAGGGTCTTTGGCCGATAAGGCGAGTACCGGACTGACCTTGAGGAGCAAGGGAGAGGGAGCAGGGGGGCTGACTCATTTCTTGTCCTTGTTTTTCTTGATTCCTTGTGTTAATTGGTGGTACATACTAAATGTGACCTGCTATGACGTGCTTACGAGGGCGAAACGAGGGGAAAGAGGGGGGTGAATGCTAAAGAGCTAAAGGTCTCATTGTTTAGGAGGTTAATCAACGTCCTTAAATGTTCCAGACAAGGGCACAGAGGCGGCTCAAAAGCTTTCACCTCGATTTTTTTTTGGGGGGGGGGGGAATTTGTTTATCCTTAATTTTGAAAGTTGCGTTTTTAACGCATGAGTTTCTACCCTCGGTTTAATATTTTATCGCATTATGATTGATTAATAAATATTTATTCGTCCATTTTACCAAAATTATATTTTGGCATCGTCATTTTTAGGGGAGGACTTTAACTTTAGGTTAATGAGAATTTGCGATCGGAAACGCGTTGGTTAGGTTAGATTAACCTAGGTTAGGTGCTTGTGCCTTCTTTCGCTATCGCTGTGGTCATTTTATCGCTGTGGTCAACTATTTTTAATGAGCCTGATGCCGCTTACTTCTCGGGAGCTTGGATTAGCATAAATTTTCTACCCCAAGTCTGCATGCAGCAGGCTGTCACTGTCATTGAGTAAGCAGCATTTGGTGACAGGTATTTTTCTTGTTACAAGATTTTTTCCTGCAGTAAGGAAAAATTTCTTTTTGCAAGAAAAAAAATCTTGCGGCAAGGAAAAAAAATTTCTGTAACTATATTAAGAAAAATTTCTTGGCATCAGAAATCGGGAGATTTCTATCGGTCAAATAATAATTGTTGGTAATCAATGACAGCCAATAAAAACGCATAGGACTTCAGTCGGAGAAAAGAAAAATCGCTGCGGAGGCTAGAAATGCGCAAGAATTGCTAGATATTTTTATTTTCCAAAAAACAACTATTTAAAACATTCTGGAATTTTCCCAGACAGCTTTTCTATCCATGCTATGGGTTAATCTTGCAGTGACAGCTGTAAATTAGAGATTTTGTTTGTGTTTGAAGCATTCATTACAAACCAGCGTGTGGGAAAAAAAAAGTTTCCTTACTGTAGTTTCACGCAAAATTTGTATAATTTTTAAAAGAATAAAACTATTTTGCTATCTTTAGAGGTGACCCAAATAATTCGTCGATCGAGCCTCATGACAAATAGATCATAAGGTGACAAGAATATCTTATCAATATTTTTGAATAATCTCACCACGATTCCTCTTTTGTTCATGGTTATACTCGTTACATAATTTTCACTTCCATGTTCGTCGAATGAATAATTGCAGTTATTAGACAGTTATTATTTGTTTATGAGAGAGTGCAAAAAAGAAAATTCAAAAAAGTTGTCTTCCGAAAAATTAGACCTCTCCGGAAGAAATTTTGCCTGAAATTGCAATTACTCTCAAAACGATAACCTGTAACTGCCCGCGGATACGATCCGAGAAATATTTCCCCAAAACTTCGAAGAGGAGGAAGGGTGTCTCCTACGTTAAAAACTCGTCCACCTTGACAACAGTTAAAGATATCAAAATGGGTAGGGAAGCCGTTTATTGCAAAATAGAGGTGTTAGCCGCGAGCATAGTCTTACGAAAATAGAAGTATGCAGAGTATATTTCGCATTCAAATCTAGTGACTTTTGGTCGAAATTTGTGGTGGCCATACTATTGAAATTATTTGGCTGAACGAGAGGCCCTCCGTATTCAAATGCATGGTATTACCAACACAAATTTTAGAAAAAAATAAAATCATTAGATTCAAACGACTTATGTGTGATCTCGATTGTACAGTCGAGGGATGGTTGATAAGTGATTGATCTTTCAAATTTAGGTTGACAACACATTTGAAATCGACTGAACCGCAGGAGCACTTTCTTATCTTAATTATATTAGTAATACCAACAAAAATTGGAAAAAAAATCACTTGTCAGCCATTTATACCCTGGACTGTACTTTATTCGGTCTTCTTGTGGCCCTGTTCCTTTTTAAAAAAAATCAGTTATCTTATCATCTGTCTCCGTGTGTTTTATGATTTACTTTCGATAGCGAAAGTCTTACGAAGGAGTTGCCAAAGTTTACTGAAATAATTATGCCAAAAAAGAAATATGGAGGTCGTGTCCCTGCAACATCGAACATACATCATCCGTCAAAATACCTTTCTCCGAAGGAGAACATTTTGGGATTTTGATTTTCTTATCGGAGCTCTTTCTAATCACAGATCCTCTTTCTAATCAAATTCTTATCGCAGATGTTGATGCTCGATTAGGATTTACGCCAATCGGTTTAATTTTCGCGCGTCTGACGCAGCTCATATTTCATAACTAGGTTTGGAGCATTTTATTATGTTGTTATCTGCTTTTCTGCCCTTACTAAACTTGCATTTTTTATACATTATTTACTTTAATTTACCGCACTGGAGCCCGTTTGTGACCCTCTGCTAATATTTTTGAAATCAAAATATGTGCTGAGTTTGTGTATTTTGAAATGAAATGCGATCTCAACATTGGTGATACCATGAATTGGAACATTTTTTTAAAAAAATCGATTTTATAATTTTAAAAGACACGAAATGAAATATCGCCAATAAAAAAGCAATTGGTAGGCACTATTTCCTTGAGACGATGGTAATAATTATTAATTATTTGGGTATACTTTTATTTACAATATGTTTGGAGTATGATGTTAACAGAGTATACTTCGTACTTTGGCTAGTTTTCACGATAGGTCTCAGAAAATATTTGAAACGAAAGGTCTTGGTGAGAAGTTTCCATTGACATGGCTATTAATAGCTGTATCTTGAAAACTTGCGTGATTACCTTTATATCTGAAACGTACAGATATCTAACACGGGTATTCTTTCCATCATGCTTTTAAAAATTCTCTGAAAAAACATATCTATTCCATAACAAGTTTTGAGGCACATATTCTTCGCAGTTTATGGATTGTAATATTCATGATTGAGATCAACTTGTTAGTATAGCCCATGCGAGTCACTCCCAAAAATGGGGCCTTCGGCTGTCCCCTGAGCATCAGGCAACCCGTTATGCAAATTCGGATCGGTCGACTGACCCGGTCAAACGTTGCCCTTGACCCCTGTAGGCAGGCAACCTGCACGCGAGCACTAAATGTCGAGATCGAAGGTAGGCTAAGCCACGCACGGTATATTTTATTACTTGAGAACACGAATTGAAAAAGTTTAAAGACCAAAATAGAGGTTGCCTCAAGGTCACCGGGTAACCCAGAGGGACGGATAGGGGTGGAATAAACAGGTAATTCGTCCCTCTTTGATCGTATCTCTGTCCGAGAGGTGGTTAGCTTCCATTCATTGCTGTTGTTTTGAAGCATATGCAAAGTTGATTCAAAAACATATCTAAAAAATAAAAAAAGCAAAATATTTATTTGAATCAGTTTTTAAAACGCTTTTGTGATCAAAATGATTTTTATAAATGTTGTGTTTATTGCTGGAAACATATGAATAACATTTATTTTTTGTGATACGATATTGTTACAAGTTCTGTCTAACAAATCTATGTTTATCAAGGATTTTACGCACTTTAAATAAAGAGGGGGGGAGTGAAAATTCATGCCATTTCTTCTAAAAAATTAAAATAAAAAATAAAAAGATTTTTAAGGCATTATCACTGATAAAATAAATGTCCCTTTTTGGTCGTCCTTTGGGTCTACATCTGCTGTCTTCGATCTTGAGGTACATACAAATTTTACTGAATCTATTTTTCAAAATATTCTTACTTGCCGTTTCAAACAAAAGCGCTCTGGGAAGCCTACAACTGATTCATCTTTTGAAAAGTTTTGCTTGAAAATTACTAAAAAAAAATTATTCACGGTACATCCCAATCAGGTAGGTGTAACTACCCAAAACCAAGCTTTTAATGATAAAATATGTCTAAAAATTTTCGTTTAACGAAGATCTTAGGAATGTTTTAGCGTTTCATCTGTAACTTTTGAAAATTTTCTCGTAAGAGGAACGCTCTGTGACACCATACAGAAAACATATAGGACTACCTAAAATCAGATTTTCTTGTTTTGGAATAAAAACAATAACCTTGCCAAAGAAAGAAATCAGGAGCACTACGAGATCACAAAAAAAATGTAACCAATAGACGAGGCAAATTTCCGAGGTTGTATATTTTTTTGTGATGTTTACCATTGCTTTATCTTTCAACGCAATTTTTTGAAGGGGTCTCTGGGGATGATTTCAGAAAGTTATTAGAAGAGGCAGTTTCACAAAGGGCTGGAACTAAGAATCGTGGGCGCGAAACTAGACGCTCCAACAGAGCAGCCTAGACCCAGTCCACTAGAGCTCGCTAGCGGAAGAGGGGGGGGGGGAGCACGTGGCGTTGTCTGAGTTTAGTGACTCTCCATCGCATTGCCAAGGACAGTTCCTTGCCCCCCCCCCCTCTTCGGTGATCGTAGTGGCTGAAGGGCCGGCGGTTCACCTATTTGCGCAATTCAGTTTTGTCATTTTCGGAAAATCTTTCGTTGCCTCTTTGACACCACCTGAATCTTAAAATGGCAATCTCAGATCGGTTGCGAATGTTTCCGTCTTCTTTCTTGCCCTTCAGAAAATTTGATTTGGTTTTGAAATTATTGAGCAGGTGTTGGGGTTTTGTGAAAAGAGATTGCTTTAATATGAAACCGTACCTGCATAGAACGTTCCTTGGGGAATGTATAAACTCAAATCTGATACTCCAAAAATATTTTTTTTGTAGTTTTGATTTTTTGTTTGGTTTATTTGGATATGAAATTTTTGGTAGTTTATGCTTATTTAATATTTACTTAAATTTGAAATTAATCCCAAAATTCCTTTTTTTTAAATATTTTCTTTGTTTAATTTGTACGCGTAGTTCTGAGGGCGCACCAATAATAATATATATGTCATTTCAAAGGCTTCTTGGGACATACGCAGATGGTTAAGATGAGTCAAAATGGAAAAAAGGCCGATTTTCGTAGTTTTAGGCTCTAGTTTGAGTTGATATTGAGTTAATATTGAGTTGATATGATCACGCAGTTTCGGAAAAAGTGTATTAAGATTTTTATTTATTTTTTTATTTTAGTAAATCTAAACAGCCTCTTTCATAGCCATTTTCTCAGTCATTTTTCTTTGATTTTTTACGTAATTTTGGGAGGTACGCCTCTGGGCTCAAGTATGCCAACTTATAGGTCCTTCCATTTACAGTGCGTACGTTTATAGTCTATACGTCGGCGCGCCTTTGATTACGTATGATGACATCATTTATTGGTAATCCCTGGAATGGTGCGACATTGTTACAGAGACGCAATTTAAGAGGCTTAGCGCTCGCTTCCACCTCTCTAGCCTAGTTCACTATTTCTCGTTCTAACATCGAGCCACCGGGGCGGGCGAGCCACCGGGGTTGGCGAGCCGCCGCGCCGTGGCGGCAGGCAAGATGGCCAAGTTCAAGTTCAAGGCTGGTCACAGCCAAATAGGAAATTCTCCTAGATGGCGCTCTAGCCTCTTGCGCTAGCATCTTAGCACTCATGTAAGTTGCGCAATTAATGACAGAGATATTTGTCTAATAATTATGTTGGTTAGCATTGTTTTAAGATCATTCAGCATTTGCCTTTGCGAAGATGGGTAAAGGACTTTAACCAACTTCGAGCGCTAGTTGAATATGTTGACAAACATTTTTAGGGGAACTTTTCCTTTGAGAATTTGCTTTATCTTTGCTGTTGAAAAAAAAAATTAATTTAACGACAAAAAATGAACGAGTGAGGATCACCGCTTTATTATGGAAAATGGCGTTAGTTTTGAATCTTGTTTTTCCCGCATTTCTTTTCTTTCATTCCTGTTATTTGAATGCTCTCATTATTTCACATCTGCATAGTCTAAGTATCCCTAATGTGTGTTGATTTAAAACAATTGATGTGCTTCTAGGTGCATTACAAAAAGAAATCAGTATTAGGAGACTACATGAAAAGTTTAAATTTGATGGATTAGTAAAAACTATTGGCTCAAAACTTTTTAATTAATGAATGGTTTTAGGAGTGCTCAAATCTCTTAGAACTATTTTTAATTTTCTGAAGCTTTTGTAAATTCTTATTTTTCTTTTTTTCCGCTTTAGAATGTTTTGATTTCGGGCAAGCGCTTTTAGATAAGTCATTAAAATGCACTTAGTAGCCACAGAACATATAAACAGATCATACTACATTTGCAAACTGTACATTCTGTCTTTAAATTATGCGATTCAGCAATTTGAAACGAATAAAAATACAATATCAAACCTAAAACATTTTTTGATACTTATATCAGTTTTCAATAATGATAGAAGTTTTGAATAAAATTATATTTTATTCAAAAGTTCCTTGAAGAAATTACTCGTTTTAGCTTTCCTTTCATCCCTTTAATGTCAACTTAGGGACGCATTTTCCTTATAAAAACCATGAAAAGTTTTGTTTGTTTACTAAGCTTTTGATATGTACGGATCCCAAAAAGTATCGCACATCTATTTATAAGTTACTTTTTTTTAAGGGCCGTGTTGACACTTGGCGGTTTCCAAGAAAGGACTTCGGTTCACATCACGGGATCATCACTCTTGACTCTCCATAATATGTTTCAATACTTTGCATATCATTTCTATGCTTGAACGCTAGCTCTGTTCCGTGGTGGTGAATAAGTTGGCAGGTCTGAGGTTGCCTGTACAGTTGGGCCTCTTTGGGGGAAACGGTGACCGATATATTAGTACATAATAGCGAGCCGTATTATTTTAGTTGCTAGTTCTCCTTCGTCGTCGTGTTTCCCAAGGACAAGGCCCCTCAGGCCTTGGACTTGCCTAGAGGAGGCGGACGATGCTATGCTTTTGCTAGAGTGGGGATTTGTCTAAAAGTACCTTCAATGGCACCGTCCTTGTGTTTAGTTTCTCCAAAGTCAAAGCCAAGGACCTCCAAAATTCGAATCCTGGGTCACGCAATCTTCCAATTTTATTTCCACTTTAGTTCCTCCGTGAAGTTTGAGGAAAGACTTATGAGATTCGAGCTTGGATCTGTAAAACGACACTGAGGACTCCTCAGGGTCACCCAACGATCGTATATTGATTTCCGAGAAGTTTAAATAAAAATCGTGATGTTTCGAAAATAAATTACTCTTAGATCGAGATGCGGAAGATGTTTTGGCTCATGCAACTATTATTGTTCAATGAAATTCGTGAGTTTGGGAATTTGGGCAGTTAGCATTAGAACAAAAATTTTATATTTTCAGTAAAAAGTTCGATTACGACTTCGAAACATCATGCACAACACGATGCAGTTTAAGCTCGCCTAAAAAATTGCTGCTATTAAAAAAGAATTTAAAAAAAACCTGTTGGACGAATTTCAAAGTTCTGAACCATATTAAAGTTTGAGGATAAAAATCGTAAAAAAATGAACGGTTAATTTGTGCGTATTTTATTCTAAATCTGGAAAACGCGCACATTGTGGTAGACTCTTTAAAAGCTGTTAAAACGGAAATCCAAAAATTCTTGTAGGTGAAAAAAATAAGCAGATTTTCAAAAATAATTCATGATGCATATTCAAATAAAAGAAACTAAAATTTAACGGGTTTCAGCGCGAGAAATCTTTTGTTCTACTTTTAAAAGCATTTGCGAAACTGTCACCCACGGGGAATTTGATTGAATATTACCGTAACATGAACTCATATTTCTTACAAAAATATTTTTATAAAAAATATGAAAAAAAATAAAAAAAGACTATTGAACATGAACGAACATGGTCTTCTACTATTCTATTTTCTGGATGCTCGGCGAAAAACTGATCCAAAACATGTTTGGTTTCTTACAACAATGCTCGAGTTAACAGATGTGAAGTCATTTTATCCAGAATGTTCTCGATCCAATGCGTATATTTAAACACAATGTCCTCCTCTATCAATGTATTTTAAGGACCGTAAATCGGCAGGCATTATTTACAAAGCACGTGCACGGAAAAAAATGGTTTTGTTACGGCAACAAAATTAGGTATAACAAATAAATTTATTGTTGTTGCAACCAAAAATTTGGTGTAGTAACCAATCATTTTGTTGATAGATCTAAACATTTTGCTGTTGTAACAAAATAGTTTTGTCATCCCTATTTTAAAAAATGATTATTTTGTTGGTATAATAAACCTTTTATACCGTGTGAAGGGTGCGAAACCCGCATTCCTTACTTTTACGCGTGTCGAGACACCATGCACAATATCGCAAAACCTGGAAACTTTTCACGGAGAAAATGGTTTTGTTACGGCAACAAACTTAGGGACAACAAAAAAATGTTGTTGCTGCAACCAAAAATCTTGCTGCAGCAACCAAACGTTTTGTTGATAGAACTAAACATTTTGTTGTTGTAACAATTTTTTTTTGTTATCCCTATTTTAACAAATGATTTTGTTGGTATAACAAAACCTTTTATACCGTGTGTACGCACCCTTTCGACAAAACAAGTCAATACAAACATTTTATTCGTTTTTACCGCCTTTTTCTAACCTATATTGCATTTCCCGAATGTAATTCGTCACTAGGTCAAGATTGACTTTGGAGTTGGTTGTCGGACTTCTGGTAAGCGTGGCGCGAGACGCACTCCGGAACCACCCTCTGAGCACGTGGCGTGATGACTACCGGGTGTGAGTCACCCCCCAGTGCCATCACCACCCTAAGGGCTTCCCCGATATGACGTCACTACCGCGACCTAGACCGAAAATATACGCAAAAATAGTCTACGTACAATGACTAAATCTAGATGAGTCAGTTACTGAGTTTCCCGGAAAATTGCTAAGCCCTGCTATTACTTGTTAGCTAGCGTAAGCGACTGGAGGAAACTCAGCCATTACACCTTTAAGTTCTTCTCGAACTTTCTGAGATAGCACTTTGAGAGGAGAACCTCTTCTACGTGAAAAATCACAAACATCGCCGGTGCGCATAATAT
>Ga0058701_10006203_pt1 | contig 10051 bp, 7 predicted proteins | sample AgamicOrMae_FD_97039 | JGI IMG/M metagenome (GOLD analysis project Ga0058701, IMG submission 97039) | Agave microbial communities from Guanajuato, Mexico - Or.Ma.e | ecosystem: Host-associated > Plants > Phyllosphere > Phylloplane/Leaf | place: Guanajuato, Mexico | collected 2012-06-04 | reverse complement strand
TTTTTAAATACATATTTTGAAAGAAATAGGTGAAGAAGTATAGTAAAAAATATATGAAAAGGTATAGTAAAAAATATTTTATTGAAAAATCGTCGGTAAAATCAGGCTATGCTTAGAATTTAAAACTTATTCTGGCATGTATAAGATTCACCATATTTAGGAATATAAGATTACTTAACGAATTGGCTTTTTTTAAAGGATGATTGCAATTTTTTGTTCAAAATTTCAACCTTAATTTTAAGTCTCAAAAATTACGCTTCAGTTCAAATCTGAGACGATTTTAGATTGGATAGCGAAAGTTCGATTCAACATAGCTTTTGAAGGAAAAAACAGACCGCTTTAGGGGAGAAGACGAAAAGTAAGAAGGGAAGAAGAAAAAAAACCTCTCCAGCGTTTCTGCACGATTTCCACTGATAGCCTATAGCCAGAGGGGGGTAGAGCGCGAAGGTAGGGGCTCTTGTATGTGAACCAGATCTTGGGGGGGGGGGGAGGGCATCCAGTCAACACCTCCCTACTGACTCTCTCCTAGAGACAAGCTCTTCAGTATTCAGTGGCTGGGAGGGCCGAGTCATAAAGTTGTTGCTTTATGCTTCTCCAGCAGTAAGACTGTTACGAAGGCGCTTTTGGCGTTTGTTTTTTTGCGATGTTCGCTACGAGCCGATTTAATTGTATGAGAGCATCCGCGATACAAAAGCGATAATTTTTGGGCAAAACTACATTAGAAAGTTGCATTTCCTACCTTATGTTCATCGCAAAACCGAAGAGAAGCAAAGTCGTAAAATTCTTGTTCATCAATTTGGCGGAGGATTCCAATTTTAAGCATTGAAAATATCAACATTATATCTTCCGATATCTTTCCTCAAATTCGACGATCTAATTAGAGCAGACTAAAATTTTACCAATAAACTTCCTCTTGAGGTTCATTGGCTGAATAAGGCATTTCAAGTGCAAAATACAATATCATAAAAAAGCCTGAAAACCTACGGTTTCAATAAATTGGAAATGCCTTCGTTTAATCGTCCTTTATGTAAATGTTTCAAGGTAAAAGATTTTTTTGGTTACACATATGAATACCTAACTGCGTGATAAGACTAAACTAATAGTACACGCAACTTAAACTTCGACTTCCAATTAATTTCAAATATTGAGTTAAATTGCTATTGTCCCTTTGGTAGGGGCGATGGTTGAATTTTTAAATCCACTCGTCCCAACTTACAAATCAAAAGCTAGCCAAAGACAAACGCATACTTGGCATTCAAGTATCTCGTCCTAAACTGATGTATTAATGTCATTAATACATCAGTTTATACATTGACTATATATACCATTGTCAAACTTATTTCGTTACAGAGGATAGGTTTAACATGCAAATGTCAAAGCAATACGGAGAGAACAGCTCGGAGTGGAACACAAATACAAAAGAAAAAAAATCGAGGTAAGAGGCGATGTAGACTAACCGCGTTTGAAAGCGAAAAGAGCGAAGCGGGGTGTCAGAGGGGTAAGCGAACCGGCCTGCATGCTTTACGAGCAACAGGTAGAAGGGGAGAGGCGACGTAGTGCGCCGCGCGCCCTCCCGCACTCGACACTCGACGAGGCCGGGCCGCACTCCAAAAAGAAATGACTAGCATCAATACACAAACGTTCGCCAAAGAAAAGTTCCAATTAAACCGTACTCTCAGCGTAAATCACTCACGAATCGCGCAAAACCAGTCGGAGACGTCCGAGCGCGCCCGAGTTTTCCCGAAGCCCACCTCGACACGTGGACATGATTGTGACGTCACGTTGATGCGATCGGATATTCGTTAAAACAGATGCGAACGCAGAATCAAGTGCACCCGAAGCAGAGTCTCTGTACGCAATCGGGTATTGTCGTTAGAAGCCGAAGATGCGCCGAGGAGACGGTCGAATGTCGAGCGCAGCCGAACTTTCCCGAAGGAGATTCCACGGTACAGGACATCCTCATCGAGCAATTCGCCTCTTTCCCTTTAAGGCGTTGCTGTGAGAAATCTCATCAACGTTGAAAAGTTTTTCTTCTAAACAGGAATGATTTTATGGCGAAAGCAGAGGTAGGAATGCAAACTGAGTGGGGAGCTTTAGGTCGTTCTTCAGAAGTGACCGAGCGAGGAGCACAAACTCTTCGTAAGTGAATGAAACAAAGTTGGGAGGGAGGCTTTTGCATATTCGATAGCGAAAGGGTAAAGCGGTGATGTGAGTCCGTCGCCCTTTCTAATTCTCTTCTTCCATCATTTCCTATTTACATGTAATCCCCGTTTTCCGCAGTTTGTGGTAGCAGCCACGACAGTGTCACCCCTCTTCGTCGCACGCACTTGAACATACGTACGCAATATGCAAAACGGGTTTTGTAGGTGTACAATATTCTAAAATTCCACTCTTTATGGCAGATTTTATGCCACCTCCATGCAAATAAGGGCGGAAGCCTTCCCCGCGCCTCTACCAGGGTATTAGCTATTAACGCTCCGAATAAGGGGTGACTCTGCCACGCTTAGATTCCGTCTCATTTCCACAAAGACAAATACACGTATCAAAACAGACTTTGTCACGAACCCAGCGCCGACTCGTTCCTTATTAGCTAATAATCTTCGGGAAAGTTTGCGCAAGATCGACTGGGCTTTGCTGACAAATGCTCCCAAAACTTATGAAATCTTACCAACGCAAAACGTTACAACTTCTAAGCTCAACCATGACCGCCTCCCAATGGCCTCCATATTTGAATATTATAGTTTGATTTGTTACATCTCCAAGCCACAGCATACTTGATGCCAAAGTAGTCTTTCTGAGTACTTTTGCTCCCGCTTGAGGGGAAAGCGCAGGGATGCGTTTGGAGAGCTGGTAGGACCACGCAGCTTCAAGTTAAGCCCATGAGCTCAGAAGTACAATTTAGTTAAATGTGGGGCCAAACAAGTTTAAAGAGAATAATTTTCCATTATCTTAGGAGAGCATATGGTTGTCACTTCGTGAGCACTTTGTTCAAGACCCTCAAAAGCTCGGGTAGACAAGTCCTAAGCTGAGTTTGGAAGCCCTCCGCCTCAATAAAGCCCCGCTCGCCGCCCGCTTGAATCCTCAAAGCGGTGAAGTTGGTAAGCGGCGAGCGTCAGGCCGGCTGGTCACCCGCCGGAATTGAGAAGCCATTAGCTGAGGTGTTCATTAAGTTCGTTGGTCATTCCCTGGAATGGCGAGCGAGCGACTCGGCCCAGTCGATATGAAAGCCCCACAGCTTAGGAACATCTCTCACACACCCAGACTCTTCTTTGACCAAGATGCCCTTAATGGATCATAAATATGGCTAACTGTTATTACAGTTGGTACAATTTGCAAAGACGGTGGTGGTCGGCCGGGCCCAGAGGCACTGCCCACTAAGGTGCGACCGACCGACGTCCAGCCAAACTTCCCCTTCCTGGGATAAATTAATAGTTGCAATGGTACGCTTAGTGAAGCAAGTTGGCGACCCTTCCTTCTTGCCAGTTTCTCACTCGCGCCCTGATAAACATCGCGCCCGCGCCCAAGTGGCCGTCCGCGTCGCAACCACAGATAAGACGATCATTTATTTAGTTCGTTGAACAGCAAGGAGCCACCATCGGCGCTCTCAAACCCATTAACTCCGGCCAAAGTGGGAATTCAATTTGTTTGACCACAAGAAACGGCACCACTACAAGAACACGCTGCCGCCTCCACTGACCACATCTTCCGTGCAATCAAGCTCCTCCAATATTCGCGGACCGGAGCACAGAGCCGCGTGGCTCTTAGGACGGCATTCTTGAGGAGGTGCAGTCAGGATTACGGACTCTGCTGGACTCCGCGCGACCGGAACTCGACCACTCCTGCCCACATGGGGCTGTTTCCGATAAGATAATAGACCTATGGGTGTTGGGTCAGGTTCAATTAAAGCCCGCGCTCGCTAATGAATCTAGACGGACCGGAAAGAAGACGCACCTGCGCGACGCAGACCAACTCCCTCCAAGATTTCCGCCTTGCAGTAACTTTGGTACTACCCCCGGGTTCCTTTAGTTCCAAGGGTAGTATACTATTGGCGAGATAAGGGCGAAACATAAAGGTCGCCGCTATGGATCAGGCTGGAGACATTATCGCATGTGGTAATTCGCTCGCATAGATCCGCGCCGAAATGGTAAGGAGGCGGGGGAAAGATACGAAGAGGTTATTCGTGGGGGATGCTATGTCCTTTCGACAGTAAACATGGCGACGAGGCTCACTGGTGAGGTACCGTGGCGCCACCGCGCCGCCTGCCTAATCTAGCCAACTATCAACCATAATCATAAACATTAGGTCACATTATCACGACCAGCCAGGATTCCCTTTTGCACCCTGTGCACATCGTATATACGAACTGACACAGATTACGATTCTTCAACGTTTGCTCCGCGCGTCACACCAAGTCTGCGTCGTGTGTACACCATTTCGAGATCTCTCGTCGCTTCCCCTATGACTCGCCCACAACCGTATTCCTCACGACGTGCGAATCGCAGATGCAACACTTTGCAAATGTTTATTTTCCGCGGAAACGCAACTACATATGACACAACGACCCTTGAGAGACAAACGTTATTAATGAGAGAAGTGTCATTTGTTACAATGACGTGCGCGGGAATCGACAACTGCCGAGGAATAAAACACAACCATTAGTCGAGACGATTATCATGCAAGTTGCGACATCGCATTATCGGTGACTTTTTTCACCCGTTCTCCGCGGGAAATCCGCCGCATCAAGCGAAAGGCGCCTAATTTAAATAAAAGTTTGACACTTAGGACGACGGAGAGAGAGACGCAAAATAAGAATTGTGAGGCAGCCCAGCGAGCGATTGGTGGTGCTCGGGAGGCTCGAAGCCCTCACAGTGCCTGTAACGCCAAGTATTTCCCAAATAAACTGCGCACAGAAGAGATAAATTAAGTGGAATGTTCACACTAATGTGACATTAAAAGTAAATTTAAGTGGGTGCCGGATACGAGGGTGGGTGATGCAAGGCCTGTCTCGGAGCGCTCTGCTTCCAGCAGATTCAAAGAAATTCATCTTTCAGTTGAGAGCAAGTGAAGCGCGTCTCTGACGGATGATGCTGTCCACTGCGTGCCGCACTCTCGTAATTTCTCTTCTTCTTTCTTCTCTGCTCGCTCGTCTCTCAGCTCTTCTGCATGCTGCGCGACGACACTTTTCATCGCCGTAATCTTACAGCAGGGACGCGTTTTTATTCTTCTTTTTTAAAAAAGGAAATTCAGCGTGTGTTTATCGGCGTCAGAGTTTACGCACAGATTCGCCTCGAAGACACATCCATTCACCACGACAGATTCAAGTGTGGCCATACGCCCTCTACGGTAGAAGATAGAACGAAACAACTAGCTCGAGTTTTGCACACCCGCGTTTAAATTAGGTAAAAAAAAAGATGATAGACTCGTGATAAAAGTATTTACCGAATACAAAACCGAATTTTTCCCCTGGTAAAACGGATCATGAGACGCATTCTATGTTACGCAAGAGAGTGCAAAGTAAATAATGTTGATACTAATTCAAAAACTATTTTCGTACCGTAATCCACTCTAGGAAAAAAGAATGAAAACGGAATTTTAATTTTTCTACCTGGCCCAGACTTTTTCACAAAATTACAAAAATTACTAGTCCTCTTTCATTTTCTTTTAAATCCTTCGACGGTAGGCAGCAATTTATGCGGGAAAGCGTTATTGCCTATCAAACAACATTCTTAAAGAAACGTGTACGTTGGGGTTTGGTTTAGTTACGATATGAAAAATTAGGCCAATTACTGATTACAGTAGAATGAGGCGAACCCGATCCAGGTTAAACGAACTACAATAAAACAAGGCGAACACAATTCCGGCGAAATCAGCTCAGTAACGTTAAATGGCTAATTGAGTTTCATTATAGTTGACGCAATACGAGGTCAGCGTTGCGACTTTAGGATAAAGATAATAAGATATGTTAGCTAAAACGGAAGTTTCTACAGTTCGATAACTCTATGTACCACGTTAAGCTCATTTCTCGAAGAGCCTTCTGCCATTTTGGCTGCCTACTAGATAAAACCAAAGTACATTGGTCACGTGCCTCCCATTGCTTAAGATACGCGATCGGAGAGACAAAGACAAGAGGTTCATCAAACAGTGTTGAGTCTATTAGTAAACAGTGTGTTTGAACAGGTGGTGCGATTAAATAAATGAGGCTATCATAAGGCAGCAGTTTAATGTGTCACCGAAACACCTGAACCCGTGAAGACTGCGGCTCGCTAGCCTGTATTTATCTTTCGTGATAACCTGTGTTGCTGCGACTACCCCGCGCGTTTTCTTACTCAAATCGTCCGACTCAACTAGATACATAGCGCAACGCACAAGTGGCTCTATCAGAAACGTTGCACACGAAATGCGTTATTGAGTGTGAAACGCGTCATCTAATTGATCTACTCAGAGATTGTCGTGAAATTTGCAATGAAATTTTAGTCCTCTAAATGCGGTTGAAAGTCGCTAATGTTAGGTTGAGAATTAATATCGCGTTTACAAACCAGAAGGAGGGAAGAATCTAGAATCACCGCAGACACCCATAGGGCCCCCGTGGTCGGATAAACATTTACGACTAATACTTCATGATAGATTTTGAACCAACCTCGATATTTTGAAGGTTTTGTTGAACCGATAATTTAGAAATAATGAACGTCAAACAATTAATGGAATGTAAAGAAAATCTTCTGAATGGCTATAAAACCTAAGCGACGCTTTTGTTCAGCACTCGCTTGAATCTTTCTACCAACTGGAATTATTCTCTCGACTTTTATCAGGTAGCTACGATGGGTGACTAGAAAGATCTGGGCCTCAGAGAGTAAATGTCTACTGTGCCTGGAATGAAAAATAATATTTCCACTCACCGGTTCCGCTTCAATCAGGCTGAACTTAAAAGAGCTGCACTTTCCTGGAGCTCTGCTCGAAAAACCTGAACAAAAAAACGGAGACCTTAACTTTGATGAAAACACTGCACAAAAATTGTGTTAGGCCTAAACAAAACAATATCTTAATGGGGTGGGGGATGGGGGGGAAGAAATTCGAAGTACTTTAGTGACCCTTGTAGCCGCTTCAGCCGCCATTACCACAACTCACATCAGTTGTAAACTCGCTAAGCACGATAAGTCCACATCGGCACAAAACACCTGCGGTTATACACTCGGATTCACATGGGTCACAACTACTGCACACTACCCTGTTAGCTCTCTATCTCTGCATTTCATTTCAAACTTTGGACAGAGTCTTCCACATGCTTTATTTTTTTCAATTTACCAGAGTATTAAGTAGTTTTCGCTCTTGGAAAGAAGATTTGTACTTTCCTCGACCTACCCTGGTTCTTCTAGGCACTTTTCTGCCCTGATATCAACTCCAGGTCTCCTTGGCGAGTCTCGCCTCTGATTTCCGCAAAACAATCTTAAAAAGATGTTGGGTTGACGAAAGTTTCGTTTACGAAGAAGCTTCCGGCTTGTTAGCTTTAAGTTTGGCATAAAGTATACGTAAGTATGTTAAGGTGGTGAGTTTGCGTAAGATGATATTAGACGAGATAGATGAAGGACGGAATTGTAAAAAGTAAGTGTTGTCAACCTAAATTTAAGGTACAAAAAACTTCACTCGTCAGTCATTCATGCCCTCGACTGTACTGTACACAGACCTGAATCACAAAGACGTCATTGGTCAGTCAACATAATGAACGCAAACTTCAGGAATGCGCTCGTTTGCTGGGGCAACTGTTGATTTGAGCATGATCCAGAGATGACAAATGAGGTGGTTATGCGATACACTTGTACAATAAGTTAAATAAAGCCGTTTTAGAGGGCTTAAGACGAATGAGGTGATGACAATTTAGTGTCAAGTGAGACGAAGCGAAGGGGGTTGCAAGCCGGGCGTGGCGTTGAGAGGAGCAAGCGATGCGGCGACTGACTGATAGCTGCTACTTACGCAGGTCGAATTAAGCTTAGGGGAACTTCCCGGCGCCGCGGCATCACTGTGCCGCTATCCTCTCCTCTCCGCATTAAACTAAACTTTCAAATATTAATGGAGACTACTTGCTGCTCCATTATCACCTCGATTTACACTTTCACAATCAATCAGAGGGCAGCTTTTTCGGCAGCGCCTGGAGTGCGATAAAAATGACGCTGCACGCGAAGCCTGATAAAAAATTTAAAGGTGTACTTAACTGAAGGCCAATTTAAGAATCCGGAATTTGTAGGGATATAAGCTTATTAATTTTTTAATCAATCTAAAATATGTTTTGACGAGATTACCGACAGAAATACATTTTATTTTTAGATAAAATTGTGCTTAAATCACCTTTGGCTATTATTGATAAAGTTAAAAATGCCAAGTTATTATGGTGAACTGGAGATGCCGGAGTTTGCTTCGAGGAAAATACTAATGACAGATTGTGAATGATCCGTAAATATTATGAAGAGCTGTTAAAATATCACTATTTTGATTTTCAACTTTAAATACCAAAATTCAAAGTACGCCTGGCACGGCTTTATGTGTGCTAGAGGGCTATTCGGTCGGCGACAAGTGTTACTTCACTTAATAATGAACAGATTATGAATGAAATTATGAAAACTCCAAGAACGAAGAAGAAAGATCTGTTGGTAGTGTGATAGTGATATGCTGACAATCTAAAAAGCATTTTGGTTGAGGATTCAATCATCCCTACTTCTGCTTAAAGTCAAGCATATTTCTGCCCAATATCTGTCAATTAAAATAAATTAAATCAGATTTCTCATGAGTGATGATAGTGATTTTTTTTCGGGACTCATTTACCTTCTCTTGATCTTTCCCTTTCACCCATTCAAAACAATTTCAGTTGAAATCTACTAAAAAAATAATTAAAAAATATTTTTTTAAACAGCCAGGTATCATAAGCGGCATTGCTAATTTTTTGGGATATTCCCCCTTTTTCTTTTTTCTTTTTCGTCGGTTTTTGAAAAAAAAGGGTACTTTTTCAAAAAAGAACAATCACATTACAAACCTTATTCTTGCTTAATTTCTTTGATGTTTATACAAATCTCAGTAGTTCAGAGAGAACGAGATTTTTGCGTGAAATAGCGTGTAAATGAAGCTGAGCTGCGAACAGGGAGATTATGATAGCGGGACGATAATAGTGGCGAAATTCCCCCGGTGACACTGACGGATTGACAAGGCCGCCAACATGACACCCCAACAAGCCGCCACTCCACCGCCGCCGCCACCCGACCTGTTGCTACTGCCTGCCGCCACTGCACACTTCATCGCTAATTGACTTAGCCACTGTCACCCACCGCTTTTTACAAAATATACAAAACGTTTATCAAATAAAAGTATAATGCCCGCAAAAAGATCAACCTCGTGTTAAAATTCAATCTTACAAATAATCCACGTTAACATTTAAAGCATCTCCCAGTTGGTCATCAAACTAATAGTAAGACTTCCGAGATTCTGAGTTTGTTCTTGGTGCACCTCCAAAAGGGTCGCCATTTTTTTAATAGAGACATATATTAAAAAATGGATTACAAGACCTACGGTATTCAAATACAACATAGTTAACCAGTTTTCAATAATGATTCAGGTTCTTTTCGACCGACTGCCTTGTTGCTACGACAAACAGTTCCAAATTAGGTTAGATTTAGTAGTTATGATATGGGTGATTAGGTGGAGAGATCGGGTGTGGGTTACGTAAGGTGACTAAGTGTAAGTTTGGTGATATTGAGTGTGGGTAATGTCAAAGTTGCTTTGGAAAAATCAAGTCAATAAGTTAGGTCAGATTATACATGATTGGATAATTTTTGTTAAGTAAGACAAATAGCAGTTATTAAGTTACGTCAGGTAAGGTAAGTTCGGATGGCAAGTCAACAAAGAAAAGTAAATTTCACACAATTGGGCAGCAACATCGCAGATCAACTGGTAGGCTCATACCTATCCTTTATACTGTACATAAAGTTGGTAATATAACCAGATTAAAAGCTATTGTGATAATAATATTTTAGTCAATAAACTAAAGGGTTAGTTGCGACAAGGCATC
>Ga0058701_10006202_pt1 | contig 10051 bp, 4 predicted proteins | sample AgamicOrMae_FD_97039 | JGI IMG/M metagenome (GOLD analysis project Ga0058701, IMG submission 97039) | Agave microbial communities from Guanajuato, Mexico - Or.Ma.e | ecosystem: Host-associated > Plants > Phyllosphere > Phylloplane/Leaf | place: Guanajuato, Mexico | collected 2012-06-04 | reverse complement strand
CAGCACGTTTTGGCGCGAAGATGAGTCAAATCAGCAACTCTTGCGTCTCTATAAAATTAAAAGAATCTTGATTTTCGGTCAGATTTAAATTGGAACGATTTATTTACGCAAAGGGAATAGCTTTGATTGCTTTTCGAATTTTTCTAAATTCATTTTGAAGTTTTAACTGATCTTGACTAGACTAAAGAGATCAAACATCCTTAAAGAGGAACGCTAGAGTAAAGTATCGTAGATTCTAGTATAATACAGTTGGTGAACTACTGCAAATAAAAATATAGTAACTGTAGTATATTCCAGCAAAATCAAGTGTTCTTTTTTTGTTTTCTTGGGTGAGCCAAAATTTCCATGACTTGTAAGAAAATGAAGCGCAAAAGTTATGATTTATTAGTTTTTAGGTCTGCACGTAACATGTGATGCACGATTCCAATATCCGATTGCTCAGAAGTGAAGCAAAGCAATATTACTTGGTAGGATTGTAATCTGTGCACTTGAAGGTATTTTATGTTCGTAGTAGCCACTACGAGAAGCCAGGAAGATCCCAAGAGAATCTGAGCAGCGCAGATATAGTTGGACACCCGGCCTTCCAGTGTTTTTTAACAGATATGAGCAAGGTGTGAAGTCGACTTCTGCTACACATTCACAGTTGCACATAAAGCTCCCGCATTTCCCCCACCCCGCGGAACGCCTCCACCCTGTTGACCCAAAAACAGGAAGAGTAGATCCTTACCCGCACTCTCACCTTGCGCGGCCTTTGTGGCGTACGTGAAATATTCCGATCTTTTTTGTACAACTAGAAGAGTTAAACGAAGCTCGCCGAAAAAAACGGCCGGTGAGCGCCAGTAAAAAATAATGTACGCTTCGTAATCAACAGAAAACAAAAGATTTTATGTCAACCCGTCGTGTTCCCGACGCAGTATTTTTTTTTGGGGGGGGGGGCGCTGAAGATCCAGGACAGGTTCTTACCATCCATCAACTTCATCCTTGTCATCGGAATTCTTTACCTTTCACTATTGCCTAACCTCATTTTCGTTCGTAAAAGTATCTTAATTACTCGCAAGATTTAAGCATCACCTAACGATATATAATACGTCTTGGTTGTAGTAATTCGAGCTTAGAATGCACCATTCAGCTTCCACTTAAACAGGCGACAAAACTGTATCGGCTTAAAATGTTTTGTTAAAATACTAACAAGTAAGGCCGAGAAAAAAATGTATTCTGCTAATTTTAGATACATTTTTTATCGCAATACTCAAACCTAGATTTTTTTTTGAGAGTATAAGAAAAGAATGCTGGCAAACGGGAGCGGCCATATTGTAATAAATGCGTTTTAATGCAGAGGTGTGTATACTCAATGGCAATGTTAACATAAGTGATTGGTCGACCTGTGCCCAGTCTGGTGTAAGAAAGCCACCGAATAAAACTCAATTATGCTAGCTTTGATCGTATTTATATTTATTATAAAGCTTTTCTCGGACCTGTCGTTATTTGTAGATTTACTTTAAAAGGTAATCAACCAAAATACGTGATACTCGTTCAGCACACAAACGTAAACATGAATAAGTATCACCTAAAAATAGCGGTTTATTCATGTTGGTAATTTCACTCCATTAGACTGCCTTGAAACTGATTTATTTCTAGGACAAATATTTGACCTTAGAACTTTCTTATGAATTTTGATTAAATGTAAGACTTTCACATACTTTTAAAGGTAGTGCATTTCATCCTGGAACAATGGATTTAGCGAAAATTCTTTTCTTTCAAAGACAAACAGCTTTAGGGTTCAAATCACAAGGTTCCGTTAGACGAGCATCTTAGTACTAGTTCATTTGGTATGCCTTTACGTAAATTTAGTCAAGTTGTGTGCTTGAATGCCCTTGATTAGTGTTGCATTAACATCTCAACTAAGTTTGACCAACCAGAATCATCAAGGCTGGAAGTGCTTAACTGAATTCCATGTTCATGCCTTAGCCTGAAACACCAGCTATTCAATCCTGAAATGATTTTGAATTGACAGCCACGGACACATTTTTGACATTAAGAAGAAAACGCAATGAATTATTTGATTTTTAAGGTATTATACAAAAAAATAAGATTGAAAAAAAGTGTTTCTCAGCTAGTCCTGAAAAAATTAAGTTGAGAAAAGGAGATTACATTGAACGTTAATTTTTCAAAAGCAAAAAGAAGAAAAAAAGGAAAAAGTAAATAAATTTATTGTTTAAAGTCTGCATGGTACGTGATCTTGGATTCCATATAAGAGCTTACTTCATCGTATAATCTTTCAAAAATTTACATCTTACTATACGCCCAACATCATCCAGTACAAAAAATACAACGCTTTACCCTACACGGCCTATCTACAATTCCACGTTTCAAAAGAAAATAGAAATGTTGACTAAATTTTTATTAATCTATGTGCGTGTATTGATCATGGCTAAACGTCATTTAAATGAGTTCGCGAGAGTTTACGACTGACTCAATTCTAGGTGATCGACTTCACGTTAACACGTGGTTATGATATTCAGCCTCCCACAAGGATCATAAATTCGGTGTTAATCGGTGTCGGGTGAGACAAACACCGTCTTCAAAAAGGATATTACCAACTTGCCTCCAGCGTTTCTCTCTCTTTCTCTACCAAAGATAAGAGCTTCACTTTAGTGAGGTCGTTTTGTTCGATAGAATGAACAAAGCAAGCATAAACGTGGCACTTCAGCAAAAGAAGCACTAGCCGTTCAAAACACACTTTCGGTACTGAGATGTTTCCTCATACCGGTACCAGATTTAAGCAAACTCACAAAGATGTGATACAAGAAGACGGTAAAGTGTTTGGGGAGTCGAGTTTAGGCAGGATATATCCTCTGATAACTACAGATTTGATACAAAATAAGCCTATTTGTTTTAAAAACTAGACAAATCAAAGTTTTACAACACAAACAGGTAAAACTGTGACATAATATTCAACACCTTTAAGCGCGAACACCTATAAAGAGTCTTTGAAAATGTATCAAAACATATATTTTAATTGCAAAATTGTTTGCACGTAAAACTTGATTGAATTTCAGCGAAAGAGAAGGTTGATCTGCTGACGATGAACTTCACTCTTTGATAATCCTTGAAGTTTTGAGGATCATTACACAGATCGACTTCTCATTGCCAACTAATTGACAAGACGGACAATCATCAACCAAACACTCAAAACTTTTTCTCACTCAGGTTGGTTGATGACCAGCGTAGCGGTGCGGGTCGCCATAGCATTTCGTATCTCCCGCTTCCTAGCAGCTCTACTGACAGGACCTTTTTGGTTTTTAATTAACCTACATCCGGGCGGGTCCCTTGTAGTTTTTTCTTTTTTTTTCCTAAAGTGAAATCTCATTATTTCGCTTTGTTCCAAATTGCCTATTTTGCTTTGGTTTAATGCTTTTTTTTTTGCATCGTTGGTCTCTTGCAGGACTAGATTTGTGCACAGACAAAGGAGTTTTAAATTTGTTAAGGGATTTTAATCCTAAAATTTTCTGCGTTCCACTACAACGTTAATGCTGCGACGGTACCATCATACGCAGTCAACATAAAAATTCTTGCCCACCTTCTTGAATATCCCATACGTTCTATACGTTAAAGGCATCAGGACTTATCCATTATGGGATTGAGATCTAAATTTGTGTCCCATTCTAACTTATAGATTTGATGTGCATTGTCGTATACTAGGCAACTAATAAAACCTAGTTTCGACTAATGAACGCAAGTAAAGATTCAATCTCTGAGTGAGTTGGTCTCATCACGAACTAAGTTTTTGTAAGTTCGGTGAAGTTTATCAAAACCGATATTTTGAATTTTAAGTTGGATTAGTTCTTGCCATCTCATTCAAAAACAGGTACCGGTAGAAAAAGTTTTCTCTAAATAATAAAAAACTGCTTCCCTCCAATTCCTCTCGCCTATTTTCTTCTCCTCTCCTTCCCACCAGATCACCTTCACCTACGCCATACGTCTTTCTTCGTTTGTCCCTCCTATTTGCCATCTCTTCCTCTCTCATCTTTTCCCTGGCAATTTCTATAGGTAACAGCATAAATTATTAAAGCTTATAAAAATTATATGTAATCATCTTTTTCTGCGCAAGAGCTTTGTCCACCTCAGCCCCCCTGTCCAAACGGCTTATCTCTCTTTTGAACTACTCTTTTCTGTACCAATGCAAAGCCTTCCCTCTGTAGATTAGAGTGTCAAATGTTCGTAATAATTTAGTCGTAAGCCGCGGTCAGCACGTAAATTCTACGATATCCAAGAAATCAGGCTGTGAAACTTGTGGACCAACCCTGTCCCCATTGCAAATTCCTGCCCCCTCGGTCGGTTTATACCCCAGTCCCCGTGCCCCAGAGACATAACCCCCCCGGCCCCCCTTCCCCGGTTTGACATGCATGCCGTCCGTCCAGTCAAGGTGGTGGATCAATAATACCTGACACAGTAGTGGTTCAGGAACCCCTGAACTGGAAAACGAGAAAATGCACACTGCAGGATTTGGCGCACTACGCTGCGGTTTGATTCACCGAATTTTCACGCTGCTAATTAATAGATCATGATTGCGATAGCGGCAAAGCAAACCATAAAGGAAACAATTTTTCATACTTGAGCGAAAAGTTGAAAATTGGAGAGGTATAATCGCGCGAACATTACGTTATTCTACACAGTTCCCAATCACAAATTACACTATTAACTCCTTTTAGCCTTTTTAAAGCAATTGTAGTGCAGTTACTTTTTTTCGAAGAACAACATTCGGAACGATTAAAATGTGTGCATTTCTTAACAATTAAACTAATACTCTAAACCTTTTGATCAGCAACCAAACATTTTTTTTGATGGGAAAAATGTTTAAGGTTTTGTTACCACATTCCACGAGTTTCGACTGCCTGAATTCTTTGATACATAATTTTCATTTGTCGTTATTATTAAAAAGACCGTACTAGGATGGCATCAAATACCTCGATACCAGCGGAAGAGACTGTTTCTTGAAACTGTACGTGTAAATAGACACAAGTTGCTGGCAAATTTCGTCAGACCATCACGTCCTTAGACTTTCGTCGCAAGTCGGCTGGCAAGGCTGCTGTTAGCCAGAACGGCTGATACAAAGGCGAGACCGGATCCCTTTAACTCAAAATCCTAAACTCGACTCATTTGAATGGTCAAACTATTCTGGAAATCGCAATAGAGCGATTTCAGCTGCTTACAAGCAAAGAGGGCCGATTTCGAGAGCGTTTGCAGAGAAGGGATAGGATAAGGGACTTTAGCTGGGGCGTCAACTGAAAGTTTTACAGGCCGAAGGTCATTTTAAGTAAATATTAATTTATCGAAGTTTTGACCAGCGAAAGCCGTAATCCTGCTTGTAGACAACGTGGTCACTTTCTTAAGGACGACACGAACGCACGTGTTTATATGATTGCGAAAGATCGCGAAAGAGGAAAGTGTTCGACACGAAAAGTGTTCGACTAGAAAATTCCAGTTTTAGAAGAATAAACTTCAAAATCGTATTTGGCTTCCTTCAATCAGTCTTGGTTTGCGTTTCCGAATACGAAATGATTAATGAAATATTTTTTTAAATTGGACTATTGAGGTCATGAATCTGTGTGAAAACAATACTATTTCTTAAAGTTTTCATTAAGTCGTCATCTATCTTTTCTGGTTCCAAGTTCTCAGAAGTCAAATTTTGACAGAGCTCAGAATGTTTGTCTCGGTCGCAGCTCCTGACTTTCCGTGTGCCTCTATAAAAACTCCGGAAAGCAACTGTCACAAATACAACGGTGTCAAGGGTTACAAACTTTCAAGGCCTTTTAAAGTGGGACACCGATTTTCTGTCACCTTACAACTTTGTTGAGGTACTTGCACCCGGCAGAAATTCAGGGACAGTTTCAGTAGACAAGTTCGCAAAACAATACGTCACAAGTCCTACCGGAACTGTATAGCCTACCTGACAATCAAGATAGTTGCACAAAAAGAGTATTGTGGCTGCCGCTAATTGTTGATCAGTGCACAGTAGAGCAGCGCGTTTAGTAAGATATCTGATGAGTGATCATAGCCAAATGTTATTGCCAAGCGAGCAAGGAAGATTGCTTTTCTCGTCACAAAATATATCTGTTCATTTCCGCAGAGTTAAATTGTCATTTCTGTGAACATATAATTACACATTTTGGGGAAGAAAAATCCCTTACCTTCATTTTTGGTGCCTGCATTGAAAATATTCTCGGGAATTTCCTGTGAGATTCTTGACAGTTTTTGGATACCCTTAAGACACTTTTAACGAGAAAATGCTGCTTTTTATTTCGGAGGGCATCATGTAAGAATGTCTCTAACGATATCCTGATTATTTACTCCCATTCTTGGCTAGCATAGCATAATTATCAAAGCATACACAGACTACGAGCTGTCACCATAAGACAGGCCTACAAAGGCAAAGCATCCTCTGCTAGGGGAGATAGATTTTTGTTAACGCAGCAAGTATATTATTGAACGGGAAACAGATGAGAGCTGCAAGTGACGTGGATATAAATAGTAGCGTTATTTTAATAAATTTATAAAGAAAGCCAACGTAAATATGACTAGGAATGCCCAGACGTAGTAAGTTACTCCTCGTAGCAAGTTTCTCATTCGACTTGAAGAAGCAGCAAGACTCTTGCTGTCGTATTGCATTAAACCGCGGGAAAAAATAGGAAGGGGGGTCAAATTTGCGAAAAGACGTTAAATAACTCAGGCAATCTTGCAGGACACATTCCGTCCGACAAAACTCAAACCACCCAAAGACATCTCTTGTCATGGAATTCCTTCCAAAATGGAAGCGGAAATCTGTGGGGTGGTGAAGGGAGGGGTAGACGTAGACATGCGCTGGAATGCCGTGCGCTTAGCGACCACTCTCGACCCCTCAAATATTCTAGGCCTCCCTACCAACTCTTAAGAACATACCTTCTCCCGCCTGCGCGTGTAGAACAACCCTACACCGCTGTAATTGGCATTGTCACTCGTACATATTCTGCATGACCTGCTGTGGTTCAATTTTCACCCAAGCACAATTTTCTACAAAAAAAATGAATAAATTTCAACGACGCTGGAAAAATCCTCAAAGCAAATTTCTGTACTTAATGCACAATCTACAAAGGTAGCTAGCTACCCGAACCTGCTGTGTTCTTCCTTTAAGCGTACTAGGCCTTGGTGGCATACAGGGACTCAACCTAGCCAAACTCTAACAAACCTCAACAAACCTAACCAAACCTTAACAAATCTAAACAAACGAGCCCTAACGAACCCTGTGTGTGTTCATCACACGCAGTGATAGCGATGGAAGTACTATGGTAGCTGATCTACAAGGCACAATGATATAATTGAGGCAGAACCTCGTCGAATATTATCGGAAGGAAATGTGACAAACTTGTGAGGGCAGTTTATTGGACACTATAGAAGAATAATTTACATTTACATATAAACTAAGCATTTTAAAATGGAGAGCACGAAAGGGCGGTTTTAGGGGCGGGGGACCCTCCCCGAGAGGTTTAAATGTAGGTAAAACGCAGAACAAAGCCCCTGGCCTTTGAATAATGAAATCTGAAAATGTTGAGCAAAATACAGGTATTAACAGAAAAAAAGAAAAAAAGACGTAAAATTCCTTATGATTCCTTACATTTAACTTCAAAAAGGTGCGACTTCGCTTGGCCAAGTTCGCATTTCACCAAAAGTTCTTCTTTCTAATCGCCTCTACCTCCCCTGTGCTATTTGCTGGCTCTATTTCATTTATTAACTCACGTTTGTTTCGATCATTGAAACTATTATTTTATCAGCGAAGTATTAAAGGTAGGCAACCCGCATTGCAAGGAATACTTGGACCACCCCCCTCCCCTTAAGGACCAGTCTTAAAAAAGCCCTGGAGAGCACGGTCATCCTTTGAGCTAACAAATATAATTCAACCAACTTAATCATTTTATCATAAACTGGTATAGTTTCCTATCCCATTAATCCCATTGCGATCCCATAAGTAATCTTAAAATAGTTCCGTCGGATAAAAGTGCAGAGTTCGCCGCACTTTTGACGTTTGTTTATAGCGGGATCGATTTTTTTTATTAATTATAGGCGCTTTTCGAATAGTCAATAGGATTCCGGTCATTGAATAGCTTAGCAGCGTGAGACGTGACATCTGATGTCAAGTTTCGGAGAACTTCTTACAGAGGTCTTCAAGTTATTATAAATTTCGTGTTCAGCAGCGCGGGGTCATATTCTCGTGGGGACGAGCATAGGGACGAGCATAGCATGTCCTTCAGTTTTCCGCATGCATTCTTCACTAGAGCGAATATGGTTTTTATGACATCCAACGAGTGTCAAACGTCTTGCTATCAATATTTATTTTCTCGTATACAGTGGTAAACTTTTCTGACTTTTTTTTAGAGCTTGATATAGGTTTTCTCCCTTTGGAGTCAAGCTTTTACAGCGTTGCCTTCTTCAGCTTACAAATCTAAAATATTAAGAAGCTCGCTGACCTCCGAATGGCAGTCACAGAGAAGATGCCGCAAGCTTTGAACCGATTAATTAACCCACTATAACCCAGCGGTGCCGTTCAGAACAAGGAAAAAAAAAGAAAAAAATAGGGGATCTTTTTACTTAAGTATTTTTACAATTCAAAAAATATCACCCCTCTGGAAATCTGAAATTTATTAATTTAGGCATTTTTGAAAGCTTAAAATTTCGTAATTCAATGGAAAAAATCCCTCCGATTTCTCTTAAGCTGAATTTCACTACGAATACTTTGGGCTGTTATGGGTTAGGATACCATATTAGTGACTCGGCCTTCTTCCCTTACGGTAAGAAAGAGCACATTGCCACAGTGGAGATCGCAGATAAACATGTCGAGGTCTTACCTTGAGTGGTGTGCGAAACGAACAAAATCCCCGCTGCAGCTAGCAGAAGAATCTTGTCCAGTGAAGTCGAAGTCACCCTCCTCATGATGACGTCACAACACCACTTGCACTCTCACTCACACGAACACTGGAAACACAACCACTAGGGACAGTGACACTCCACCGGCACTCGGGCTTGCACTCGGCCACACATCATCACAGCCGGTCATCGTTCCCCATTCAGGGCACTTCGGCCCCCAGAGGCCCTGAAACACAAACAACAACCGCACTGTCAATATCAAAGGTACCATCTTCTGCTTCATGTCCTGCCTTTTGACACCAAGCCCAGTGGAACGACTGTGGAGGGCACGTTGTACCTTATCTAACCTAAGACTCGCCTCACCTATGCTTCTCACAGTAATTACCCAAAAACTGGTGAGAGGAGTTTTTGCCAGTTTTGGTTGTGGGAATACACTGAGGGCAGTAGGTATTTTGCTTATTATTCAAGATAGACCTATGTTTAGCTATGCAGTCCAAAAAGTCTCGGTGAGAGCTTTTCATTGATGTGACTGACAAAAGATCTATCTAAAAGAGAAAAAAGAAAGAGAAAAAGAAAGAAAGAAAAGTCCTACACACGCTTAAAAAAAGAACAATACAAGCCTAGTCTAAGATCTCTGAAACAGATGTGTAGTTGTGATGTGTTTATCTACGGCAGCAGTGTCCAGCCGAAAAGTAAGAACCATCAGATTGGCAACTTTTGGGTTAAATTCTGCGCCTTAAGATTCTTTCTACTGTCACTAAGATTGGCTCGTTGTCAAAAGGTTAAATATGAGATTTATTAAATTATGATTTCAAGTTTAGAAAATTTTAAATATTGTACTTCTTATTACCTTCTCAAAGTATAATACGTGAAAATGAGAGGAAGGATCATATCATACATGAATGGACCCCCATAATCACAATCAACCCGGTCGACAAAACGGATAAAATCTGATTGGTGCGATTTCACAGTACTGCGCTGGATTCTGGAAAAAGAATTTCCCATAATTGGAGAGATTACTTTTTAAAAAAAGGCACAGGGCAGGTGAGGTTGCAATGAGCATGTCCAGTGTTCATCCTCTCGCTTGCAGGTACAGAAATATGAGTCTTAAAATTCATATGAAAGCAGCAGCGTATACCAAGGGATTCATTTT
>Ga0058701_10006201_pt1 | contig 10051 bp, 5 predicted proteins | sample AgamicOrMae_FD_97039 | JGI IMG/M metagenome (GOLD analysis project Ga0058701, IMG submission 97039) | Agave microbial communities from Guanajuato, Mexico - Or.Ma.e | ecosystem: Host-associated > Plants > Phyllosphere > Phylloplane/Leaf | place: Guanajuato, Mexico | collected 2012-06-04 | reverse complement strand
GTTTCCAAAAGACTCTCGTCCATTTCTATTACATATTCAAAAATTCATCTAAAATCTACACGGAAAAAAAAGGTTTTGCTATACCAACAAAATCATTTGTTAAAATAGGGATAACAAAAATATTTTGTTACAAAAACAAAATGTCTGGTTCTATCAACAGAACGTTTGGTTGCTGCGGCAAAATTTTCGGTTGCAGCAACAAAAAAAATATTTTTTGTCCCTAATTTTGTCGCCGGAACAAAACCATTTTTTTCCGTGTAGGCTGTTTTTCCCACATGCGTTTCTTGTTTACGGGTTTTCGCGCTCTACAAAGCACGGAGAAATCAAGTTACGTTAGTAACCTGAATTTGAGCAGCAAAGTTTTGGGAAGAAGTTACGCAGAGGATGAGCTACAAGGAAACAGAGGCGTCGGTTTTTAGAAAGATACGTTACTGGGAATAAAGCCGATCGGGGCTGCCCGGACGGACGTGAACGAAAGCCGAACACGGGAAATCTGAATGCGTGCACCGTCCCCAACCTACCACAACAAACTGCGGGAGTCATATAAAAAGTAATCCAGCGGTTATCAACTATGAATTGACACTCTCAGTAAGTCTCTGTAAGGGCGCCATAAATATTCCGGCATCGAAGACGACTAGTGCGAAGAATACGTGGGAAATCCCGTCGATGTTCCTTATGAAGCGATTTTATTCTTGGCCCATTGATCTACTTTTAAGAAATGCGGTCTTGCGACAACTTTTGCGAGTTGATTTAGCGGAGTTAACATGACACAGCCTGCGCGGTAGTAAGTCGGTATGGAATATTATGAATTTGGAGAGAGGGTCTTAGTTGGAGCAACTAACTTGTAAGTACATTGTTGGACAAAGTGCATGGTTGCTCGAACCAAGCTCTTATCCCCTTTAAAGGTACAGCCTTGGTGGACAGTAGGGGGAGGGAATCCAATCTTAATCTTAAGTGTACTCGATTACGACCAAAATGAAATTTTTTCACGGTCTGTTGTTTTAAGTTTATTATTTGTGTGCTCGGTGTCTTCAAAAGATGCAAACTCCACTTGTGTGTGTGTGTGTGGGGGGGGAGTGATTCAAGGTTTTAGAAATTGTTCACAGCAGATATTTTCAAGGTATGTAATCTTTGGTATTAGACCTGATGTATCTGATCCCCTAGTAAGAGTTTTGGTTTGTCGCTTTGAAATTTGCATTTTCGCTAGTTTCCTTCAGACCAAGAATTTTATTTTCTCGGTTGAGAAATCATGATTCCCTCAGAATTCTCTCCTTGAGACGAGAAGCTTTTCTTCGCATGTCTAGAAACGTGCATCCTTTTATTCGAGAATTAGCATGTTCAATATATAAAGACTCAGTCATGGACCAAATTGTTTATTTTTAAGTTATTTTGGAAAAAAAACTCAAAATACCTAGCGCTGAGGCTTTTAAATTTTGAAAGAATACATGTGTATACGCGCAAAAACTGTTTTAATTAACTAGGCCCGGCCATTGGAAAATTCTCGAAAATTCCTCGAACGTATGTAGCACTTAATATTTCAGAAAAAAAAAGTCCCGTGCAGATCGCTGCGTACATCACGTCACTGTTGGCGCGGCAGATCAAAGGGACATGTTGACCGCCCAGGTAATCCTTGAGATATCGCAAAGCGGCGGAAGGCTTAGTAGCTCTTGGATTCCGATGTTAACGCCCGCTTCGGCACGACACATGTTTCCTTCTCTTTCCTTTTCCCTTTTTATAATTACGAATTGATAGCTTCCTTGTCGACTCGTCACTTGAAAAGATAAACGTTTTAATATTCTTTCCGTGATTTTGACGTTGTTTATTGGCATTGCATCAATTTATTGTTTCTCCATATTCTGTATTTTATAAAAAGGTAAATATTGTAATTCGAAAAAAAAGGTTTATTTGCACGCCTATGTTAAGGGAGACTTGAACACACGGAAACCAACCTTATGCATTTTCATTGGGAGGTGACTTGAACGCACGGAAACCAACCTAATACATTTTTAATGGAGCTGCGTGTGAATAGTCACTTCGAAAAAAATTAATGATTTTCAATTGAAGAAAAATTATGGCTCACCGCTCTTTCCCTCGCTCGTATGTTGTGACACGATAGCTCAATAACTTGACGGAGCAGGGAAATTCTCGGGTGAGCCGATGTTTTCTACTATAAAAACCATTCCGATGAAATCCGAAAAAAAATGGTAACCCAAACTTTGGTAACTTAAGCTTTGATATCTCCATAATCTCGTTAGGTTGAAAATATCGTTTGGTCGAAAACGTCGGCAGCCCGTAAAAATCCCGGTAGCTCGGAAAAGTCGACAGCCCGAGAACATGCGACGATGCGAGAACCTCCTAAGGTAGAAAAGCTGATTAATTTGAGATACCCTGTGGTAAATCCCCAGTAGCTCGAGAACTCCGTCAGCTCGAGAGCATAGGTACATCGAAACCGCGATAATCTGAAACCTCGATTTCCTTAAGACACGATAAATATTTTTTCCTGCTCAAATAATCCGAAAGTGGAGCTCTGTTTAATATTCCCGTGTAACGGGTTTGTATTTCTCAATAGAGACATATTTTATATGTAGTAACGCAATACACACAGATATGTTGCCAGTGTAACGCAACACGAATAACTTCTTCTCCTCGCGCGTTACGGTGGAGTCGTCGACGTTACGTCTGTTGATAGCAAGCCGGGCCCACAATGAAAGATGATTAATTATTAGGCCTATCACTGTTAAAAAGAAAATCTGTAGGCCTTTTCATTCAACATAAACTTCTCTACATACCCCAACCTCTACATAGGTGGCACCGTTGAGTGCGCTACGGGCAGCTATACTTTAATTGGCTGATCCAAGTAAGCCGAACTGTACCTTAGGTATGCAACGGACGATTTGCGCGAGTTTTAGCCGAACATGGCTGACTAGGCATGCCCTATGCCTCCGCGCGAGGGAAGAGAGGTCGTCGTGACTCACTGTGTTCTGCGCAAACTCGCGCAAATCGTCAATTCTTTAAAGATGTTATCAGAATAATTCTGGTTTTCGACAAATTGAGATTTATCGGTAAATTTTTGAATCGGTACTGGTACCTCGAAACAGAACTGTAAAGGTGACACCTAGCGAAAGAGGAACGTTATCAGTGGGGGTGGGGGGGCGCCCGCTTCCTGGAACGGTTCTAGACAAGGCTCCGAGTAAGTACGCTTACTCAGTTCAAGACAGGATAATCCGCTTGCTCATCAAGTGCACTTAGATTATTTCAAACCCCATGTTTGACAACATACGATCACAAAGTCCTTCGCAAAATGGCAATGCACTTGTACTTTGATATTAAGCGTGTCTATTTTAGTCATAGAAACGAATTTTAGAGACACCAGTTTAACTTGAATTGCTGTTCCATTTTATCATGGGGAGACAGCTGTGCAAATATGGGCAGTCTAGGTCTGATACTTTTCATTTAGAGTAGGCCTAAATTAAATTACAATGTCTCCACAGGAGTATCATAATTGTGAATTAGCCGGTAATTATATACAAGATAGCGGCCTGCAGCCTTCTCTTTGACCGCCTCTGTTGTACCATCAGTCAATTATGTATTGCGCGCTCCAATTTTTTGAAACTTCCGTAACTTTAGAACGAAGCGAGATACGACAAAAAAGCTAAGATCAAATTCGTAGATCTCTTGAGGATCGAACGATTTTATTTCGTGCTTTTCTTGCGTATCTCGCTTCGTTCCAAAGTTACGGAAGTTTAAAAAAATTGGAGCGCGCAATACATGATTGACTGATGGTACCAAGTATCCGTGTACAGTAAAACTGTTCAGGAACCTCAGATAAGAGCATAAGCGTAACCACTCATATTTAGGTTACGACTGTATTACATCGTGCTATTCAAATTTAACTTTGAATTTTATTCCTGAATTTCTGTGGATACGGGCGTTCAGGAAGTGTGGTAGCTTTACGTCAACAAATAGTTCTTTTTTCTCCAGATATTGTATTTGTTCGGACATGGTCTTCCACTGTTTCTTGAAACCGGCCTCATACTGTTGGCCGTTCGTAAATTGATTTGATGTTGCCTTAAACTTTCGTGACATTCGCGATCACATTATAACACGTATAAGCCGTCAAATGCAGGGGAAGGGTTTGGGGGCTGTGGTATGGGTAGAGACTGTTGAGGCCAGTTGATTTCGCCTCCGTGATAAACCGTGAACAGAGAGCGTGTAGTGTGACCAGTAGACCAGTGATCGTGACCTAAAATACTCATTGAAATCTATGCTAAAAAAATTTAATATAAAATCACAATATCAAATTTTAACTTAGTTTTCTTCAGGTCGATTCGTTTAATCTAACCGTTGTAAAGTGAACAGTTTAGGATAGGTTTGGTTGAAATCAATTTGGTTGATTTTAGTTGAGTGGTTGATTTCGGTTGGGTTACTGCTAGTATATGGTTGATGATGCCAACAATCAGGTGTGATTTAGTTCAGTTTGTTTTCCTCGGTTAGAGTTTCGCCCGGGCAAGTTCGTGCGACGGTTTGGTTTGCACTGGTTAAGTTCGGTTTGGTTTAAGTCAAGATTCAGTTATGTTCAGCTCGGTTAGGTTAATGTCAGTTTACGTTGTAGAATCCTGCTGTATCTTCCGTGGGTACGTTCAAACTCCCAGTGGAACCGCCGGACCTCGTCCATTTTTGATTTCATGTAGACAAGTCACGACGAGTGCTTCGCTGCGTATTCGTCAGGAAACGAATGAGCCCGAGAGTAAACACGAAAACTAAGGAAAATGACAGAAGACTGCGTAGCGCGTGGACAGTAGTGTTGACCGAGCAAGCGGCGCAACGGCGCAACTCGCCGCCAAGCGGCTCTTTGCTGCCTCTGAAAACCGAAAACCGACAAAAGAATCCGCTCAACAAAACACTTCTTGTGTTTGTGAGCTGATGAAGAGGACAGGGACCCAAGCGTTGGGAGACACAGAGTTGCAAGCTCAACTGAACGGTGCTGCGTCCAGCGATGGACCGTTGCTTCGACGCCCGCGGGAATTCGTCGCCTCTTACGCCCTACCCATTTGCATAAGCTCCCCTTTGAACATTTAACTTTACGAGTTTTTTTTCTGTTTTCAAGATCATTTTTTCTTCACACATTTTTTTATTAAAATTTTTCTTATTTTAATTTTTCTTGCTTTTATTTCCCAATAATTTTACCATTTTCCGTATTTTTGGGTTCTTTTTTTATTTTTAATTTATTTTATTAGAAGTTTTCTTGATGGATGAGCAAATGAGTCATGTATTCCGTTGAAGTGGGTTGGCAAGTCACGAGATTTTTGGAGAGTTCGCCAGTTTTCGTATTTTGCTTAAATGAAACTGTACGAGTTGAAAATGCTCGTTTGAGAATGTAGTAATTACTATGGTTATAAATTGCAAGTAGTACAGTTTTGGAACATCATTTTCATCTAGTACAGCTTTATTTGAATCCATCGATTAAGGAGCGATTAACTCAGGAACGAGTAGAAGTAAACTAACATGTCGGGTATGTTTTGAATCGCCCGCGAGCAGAGCAGTTCAAAAATGGGATTGAACACAAGGTTATCTTTACCGGTTAAAAAGTTAGACGCGTTTACATTCGACGCAGTCGTGAATCTGCCATCACTGTCTTTAGGGGGAAAAAGTCGTCGATTTCTACGTAACACCTTACTAGAAATAGTTTAGTGTTTGCACACAGTCCACAAATTTACTAAGTGGCTATTCGACCGCCTGCCACATATAAAATGTATTAGGTTGGGTTCCATGCGTTCAAGTTTCCATGTATTTGCGCCGACGGGCGAACAGCCACGACCGCAAATTTAATCCCCTTTATTTAATGAAAAATAAAATAAAAAAATGATCTTGTATCCCGCTGGAAGCGTAGAAAAACGCTCATGCGGGGATCTTCACAGTAATCGTCATGCCGTTAAGGACATTTTCGAGTAGAGCAGGATATGATTCGGCGTGACATTGTGAGATATCAAGAGATTCCCTTCACTTCCGGTTCCTTAGCATTCAGTCTACGATCTGTTAATCGCCCTCCGTCAATCGAAGAAGCCCTCATCTTCCTTAATTGCACATCCATATTTCTCTGGCGATATGGTTGACTTTTGATCGAAACTTCGTCGAAAAACTCAAAACTATCCTCGACAAATCGTCGGGTACGCTTAGGAGCTGAGAGGTGACTCACAGTGTACAATTTTCGAATGTCCCATTAGAAGGGACCGTTTGCCGCCGGGACGTGTGTTGAGGTCCTCTTGTTTTCCAAGCTCGTTCATTAGGGCTTAGGTGTAAAAGCATGAAGTTATTTTTTTTTTCTGAAGCAACGGTTCACACTGTGAGCCAAAATAGACTTATAATTTAACAAAAACACGCGATGAATAGGCGAGGTTTGCGCTATATTCGGCTGTGGGGGAAGAGGATGTTTCGAGCATGGATTAGATGTTGTCGGAAGTTCTTAATTGAAGATTGGTTACGTTAGGGCTACAAAACGTCAGGTTGGGCGTCTTTACGTTGAGTTGGATTACGTTAGGATGTTAGGCACGTTAGGTTAGGTAACGTGTAGCCAGTTACCGCTAAGATCCGGTCACTTGCACAGTACCGTGAAAACATACATTATTCGGGAGTTTCTCCTTTGTTTTGGGTGTGAAAATAAAACGGGCTATAATACGTATTTTGGGTTTTCCATGATGTTCAGCCACGTCAATGAAAAGCTCTCGCCGAGACCTTTTGAATTATTTGACTAAACAGAAAATGTATGTCTATCTTGAAAAGTAATTAAAATATACGTACTACTTTCGATTTATTTTCACACCCAAAAACAGAAAAGAACTCTCCGAAACGGGTGTTCCTTTTTTACTGTGTGCGACTAGGTTAGGTTTGGGTGTTGAAGTCCTGTGCTGCTTCCTGCATCGTTATAATTATTTTGTAGCGCGAATTTTAAATTACAGTTGGTTTCCATGACAACCAACGGCTTTGCTTTAAAGCTGTTTTTCTTGGTAGATATTCTCTCTAAGGCACTTCACAGTGCGAAGATAAATTCCATTCTAGAGACTTAAACGCTCGTCTAGGAGGCATCCAAATTCACTAACTTACTTTATCATGTCGGGACAGTAGCAACACCCCATTTTACATTGGGAAATAACCCAACTGTATTAACCCTACCTGAACAAACTTCATCTGAACTGACCTAACCTAAGCTAGCGTACCCTAATCTAACCTAACTTTTTTATTTACCCAAGTTAATCCAACTTAAGCTAACCTAAGCGAATTTAAGCTGATCGAACCTCCCCAGGCCTATTCCCACTAACAAATAAAGATACATGGTAAGACATACGGTCCGAAAATAATCACTTTGCTTTCCAAGCCCGCCTCCTTTCGGAGAAGGACTTTATAGTGTATGCGAGCCCGTTTGTATGTACGTAAAGTGTATCCTTTCGTCGCTCCGAACATACTGATTGAAAAGTTACGCTCAATGCATAAAATCGATGTGAAATTGTCCCGTAATGAGGTCTAGATGGCAACAAAATCTTGTAAGTAGTCTTCATTTTGAGTTATCCAAGGAAATGTGCTTGAATAACTAGAGTTGCAGATTACATCTCAACTTTGTCTATTGAAATACTAATATTTCTTAGGCGTGCTTTTTATTCGAAGTTCCAACTTCGTTTAGTTTAACTGAAAAGCACGCAAAAAAGAGGCAATATTTTTAGGCGATTTCACTAACAAACAAACCGATTCATCAAAACGTCTGCAGACATATTAAGAAGTGCCCACAAAAAAATCAGGTGGGCAGTCCGATTTTTCTTTTTTTTTTTCAGGGACCTTAGGCCAAAGGAAGAAGGCAACGTCCCCGAACCGTATAGAACACTTCTACGTGTAGACTTTCCCGGGGTATTTAGGCTATGAATGCTACCATGTCTTTAATGGCTATCAAGATTAAACGAATGGGAGGAGGGGAGTACTTGTATTCGCACAACGAAGAACCCATCACACTAAAGAACCACCATTTGCTTTATTCTTAGATTCGCGTCTGTTTAATGAGGAAGCCATTTGCAGAAGTCGGTCAATAGAATCGAGGAAAGTCTCTGAGGAGTTTATCTACTTTTTGAGGAATGCCTATCTACATCAGTAAACGCTTACTAATTATCAGTCGTGGCTATCAGTGCAACTTTGATCCCATTTTCAATTATTATAAACCCGATATCAATAAGAGAGGAATGTGGGTATAAACCACAGTCTTAAGTATCTCAAGAGACAGCTCTGTGACCTCCATTCTAAATGATTCAGGATGCATTTTTCTTCTCTTGAGTAGTGCCTTTGAGCGTCGCTGGTCGACAGGTACGGTAGCCTAACTAACTCTGGTCACCAAGCCGCTGCTTCCTCAGCTATGACTACGCAAACCACCTTTATACGCAACATACATACGTGTGTCCCCTTAAGGGGACACACGTATGTATGTTGCGAATAAAGGTGTAACGCAATTGCGTTACTTTTATCTCCAGATAAAAAAAGTCACTTCTAATCGCACGCCTATGCTAATACAAGGAAGACTTAAACGCACGGAAATCAACCTAATGCATTTTAAATGGGAGGTGACTTCAACGCCCAGAAACCAACCTAATACATTTTAATTGGGGCAGAGTGTAAATAGTCATTTCGTAAAAAAAAGAAAAGGAAATAGAAAAAATCCGGGTACACACCTTAATCCGATCACGCGTCAATCAACAGTAGTCGAAAAGAAGAAAAAACGGTTGTAAAAACTAACAAGGCGTCTCAGTAGGGGGTTCAGCTAGATTATCAGGTCAGGACTGCTGTCACAACATACAATTGTACAAACCCGGTTGCTGCCACCTGTGGACTTCGCCTCGTTCAGGGGTCCATCCATTCTTTAGTTGGCATGGACGGGCCAACCTGTCGCGGCAGTGTCCTAAGGCGGCGAAAACGCGACAAAGGAAAACGTAGTTGGGCTTTTAGCAGGTTCTTCTCTACGACACCTCAAGCCCGAAAGGAAACCTGGGATAATTGCCCGCCAAATTCAAAAGACTTTCGGTTTTGTCGCTGTCACTATAATGCGACTAATTACGTGACCGAGACAATCAGGTTTCGTTGGCACAACAAAACCTTCTTGTTAATATTATTCTGTCGCAGCAACAAAATCGTGTTGCAAGGACGAAATACGCGGTAGGCGGAATGAGAATTTCGAGGCGCAGAGATGTTCATCAATTCAAAGTTTTGAAGGTTAAAATTCTTACCTCTCAACGGTCCATACCCTAACCCAACATTCTACCACACAAGACCATAAAATCAAATCCTTGATTTGGGCATTCTCATACCTGTTTTATGTATGAAAGCATAACAGAGGTACAGTGTAATTTAGTCATTTTTAAAGATACCCCTATCGATAGAAACCGTATCGTTTGAAAGCTCCTGAAGAGACCTTGTTTTTGATATAATTGTTAATCACAGATAACAACCCCCTGATTTAGGTATAGACCGACACCTGTTATGGGTATGAAGATTGAACAGGGCGAGGCCATAATTTGGTTATTTCTGAAGATAAACCTGGTTAAAGGCCTTTTTTAAAATCAAGTGGGTGTCGAGAAGTAAAAAGAAAGAAAAAGCAAGAAAAATAAACAGAGAAATACAGAAAAATACAACAAAAATACAAAAAAATGAGACTCGGTGAAGTCTTCTTTCCACTTGACGCTTTCGGAACGCGGTGACAATGTAATAGGGGCGGTTCTAAACAACTTCCATTGTAAGGATATCAAGAACCCCCCCCCCTTTAAGCACTGCGTCTAAACTACGAATACGTAACAAGTCGTTAATCGTCATGTTGGAATTATGCTTGAGCCAGGCTTGACCACAAGGTAGAAAATGCAACCTCCCATATTGCGCACCATCCCTGAACGGTTGTCCTTTTAATCTCAACTGCGAAGAAAATATCACGGGAAAAATGGTTTTGTAACGGCAAGAAAATTAGGGACAACAAATAATTTTTTTGTTCCTACAACCAAAAATTTTGCTGCAGCAACCAAACGTTTTG
>Ga0058701_10006200_pt1 | contig 10053 bp, 5 predicted proteins | sample AgamicOrMae_FD_97039 | JGI IMG/M metagenome (GOLD analysis project Ga0058701, IMG submission 97039) | Agave microbial communities from Guanajuato, Mexico - Or.Ma.e | ecosystem: Host-associated > Plants > Phyllosphere > Phylloplane/Leaf | place: Guanajuato, Mexico | collected 2012-06-04 | reverse complement strand
TTGCATTATATATTTATAATATCAAAATGTATAATAATAAATATATTATTTATATATGATACAAGCTATATGGCAATATCTGCGCTAAATATCTCGTGTAATAAAATATTAAAAAACAACTTTTCTCTAAGGAATTCTCTGGAAAGATTGGCCGATATCTCGAGCCGATTGCTGACAAGTCGCAACACGCACACTGACCTTTGCAAGGAACGGTGTTGCTGTGTCTCGGGTTCCTTTAACTGTGACCTATCGGCTTTCCTTCATCCCCGAAGGGCCCGGGGCAGCGCCGCATCGCTCCGTGTGCCAGAGAGAGAGCTTAAACACGACGCTCGTCTTTTTCTAGTCCAAACACATCTCAGAGCGTTGCGCCGCGCGGCACCACACAACTCCGCGTAATCCAAGACACGTTGAAATCGAGCCCGAAAGAGTCCTCGCCGTGAGATGCAAAATCTCAAATGCGTCGCCTATCTTTTTCTACGAACGAGAAACTAGAACTGCACAAAAAGCTGTCACTATTAACCCTTAGATAGGCCACTGTTTCCTGGAATTAGTTCTTTCTTCCGGAACGCTACGGTTCGTAGGGTAAACAATAAAAATTGCAGAAAAAGACTCAAGTTTAGCGAAGAAAATATGGATTTAGTCATGTGCATGAAAGATGTTAGAAAATGGCATTATTAGTATGAGATTGGGGAATAAACAATTGCTTAAAACTTAACTAGTGAGCCGCGGAGAATATCTAACTTAATAACAAAGGAAAAGACAAAATGGTTTAAAAATTCATATAAAGGGAATAAAAAGTTTTGAAGATTTTCATTTTATAATAGATGAGGACAGATTTTTGAAAATAAAACTCAACCATGAGCGCTCAAAAATGCTTCAGAAAGTAAAGGGGGTCTGTATTTCTTTTCTGAAAATATTAAGATTTCCGTGATTGGAAGAGGATTAACAAGCTTATCAAATTATTAATTTCACCTTTATTTTTAGAGATTTTACTAACTATTCTGAAAACTTACCCATCGACTTTTCACAGTGGCGGCAATACTAATATTAAGAAACAATTACGTTCCCTGAAAATCGACTGTTTATTTCTATGACCCTACGCTTGCTGCAACCCGCTCCAAATATTCTAGAAAAAATACAGAGATAACCCTGAAAAAGAGATCAAACGAAAAGAGATCGTCAATTAAACAAAAACAAGACCAACCTACAGTTCTTCCTGGAAACATGAATGCCTCTTTCCCAGTGTTTATATTATCCAGCTGCTCGAAATAATTTTGTTTAATACTGTCTAAATATTACCAAGCCTCAAAACTGGACCATAAAACGTGTAATAATGTAGTTTGAAACTCGTGGTGTCAGTAGCCTGCTCAAATCAGGGCTACTATCCCTCCCCTCCCTCGGACTTGGGCCACGCCCATCGATATAACTGTCATGTATAATCCCTTTGCGGACCGAGTACAGCAGGGCTCGTCGTTAAATTACTAAAATATGACCACAACATCGGCGCGGCGTGGCGGACTGCACACGACGCTTCAACCCCATCTCACAACCCATAATTAAGAGACCTTACCCCGTCATCATCCTCAAATTGATTAACCACCAATTAGCAGGTCATTTGATCGTCATTTTTTAAGTGTTTTCCCACAGATTTCTTGCGTTTAGGGTTACCGCGGTAATAAAGCAAGTTTAACCAAACCTAAGTTTAGCCTTGCTTAAACCTAATGAAGGTTAGCGTAAACTAATATAACTGAACCCAATCGCTAAACCTGACCTAACCTATGTTAACCTACGCTCTAAATTTGAATCAGCGAGAGTCTGTGATACTCACTAAAAATTCACTCTCACTGAGACTCTGATTCAAATTCAGAGTGTAGGTTAACATAGGTTAGGTTTAGCGCTTAGGTATAAATGGAATCAATTCTCTCCAATAAAAATATACAAATTACTTTTTTTTGTTACATGAATTTCTAAGGTATTCTAAATGGAAACATGTTTACACAAATCCAATCATTCCAAACGTGGATGGTACAGTTTGCGTCGATAACGAAAATACTTCCAAAACTAAGCCTATAGCCCATCAATCTTCCAAAAATATTAGAGTGATTCTTCGGTTGTTATACAATGATTACCGACGCGATTCCAGTTTCACGCAAAAGAAAAACAACGTTCCTTTTTTAAGTAACATCGCAACGCCGTGTGGCCTAGCCACTTGTCCGCCCCTAGCTCACACAATAAAAGGTGTGTCAGGAATTCGTCTCCGAAGCCCTTTATAAGATATTTTGTCCTATCAACACACAGGTGAGGCGCCACTGTTGGGAGATGACAAAAGCTCAGGTGAGCGACAGTCCGAAGAGGCTCTTAGAAGGCGGGGCCCGACACCACTTGACGCCCCCCCCCCCGCGTACCGAACAGATAGAATGGGCCGAGATTGGAAACCGGTTAGACGCACAGGTGTCCAAGGGACCAGCCCCCCACCCCATAGGGGTTAGGCGCCATAGGTTACCCCAATATATTATAGGTATACATACGTCACAATACGTAGGTGCGGCCTACGGTGGCGCCAGGCCAGCGGGATACCTATGAACTATCGAGACAAGCCGCTAGCTTATACCTGGAAAAAGCCGTAATTACTTCGACCTCCGGAACAGCGTGACGAATTCATTTATTATTTTTATGGGCAGAGTTTTCGCGAAAGGCACTTTTTGGCAGGTGCTCTCTTTTTGGGTGGTTTCACGGTAGTTTATAACAGAGACCATTTATAGGGAATCAGACACAAATGAAACTTCCTATTTGGTGCAATAAAGCGTATATTTTTCTCATTCTTAATGGACTCCCCCGTTAGAATGATTAATGGGTATCCCTTTCAAGAAATTGCAAATAAAAGTTAGGAATGATTTTTTAATTATGTTAGGTCCTAGAATTTATATTTTAAATGCAAGAACTAAACAAGTTTGTGATGAGTGAATAGTTTTAGAGTGTTGAAAACAGCCCATTGGTAAACGTTAGGATAGATGAAATAAATTCTCACAATTCACGAACACACACACACACAAAAGTTACTGTGCCGAATAAGACAAAGTCATATTGTCCGACACCACACCAAAGCGCTATGGAAAATCGATTTTTTGAAAGTTTTGATCGCATTTTCATGACTGACCCCTAAAAAAATAAAAAAATATTAAAAATTACAGGCCTATCTATAGTTTACATCAAGTTTTATAAACATCTCTCGAGGGAAAAAATAATAAAAATTCCAAGGTGTCTACAAGAGCTCCTGAAAAATATTCACTGATTTTTCTCTAACCCAATTCAGATATTCCCTGAAAATATCAGACCTATTGAGCTCTATTGACCTGTTTTTTTACCTATATTGACAGGCAAAAATTGACCTGTAAATGCAACGCATGATTTTTTTTTATTGCAGCAAATACCTTGAATTTTGGCCTAAATTTCACGAATTCCCCAAACTTTTCTCTGACTTTTCCAGGAAGAGGAAGTATCCTGACTCATTCACGTTTCCCATGTTACCTAAATCGGAGAACACTCTGTATTCATATATTCTAACCAATGCTAACACCAATTCGATCTATTTCACTTGCAATTCTCGGCAAGAAAACAAACACTCTCTTTAATAAACAACGAAAACCGGAAAGGTTTTGGACACTAACGCAGGTTCCGTATCACTTAAAAAACCCTGACTCAACTGCTTTCAGTACCACAAGTTTCCTTACTCTTTATTTTTTTTTAAAAGGAAACGGTTATCAAAAGTAGAAGTGGAACAACACCTGGACGTTGAGAAGGCATTCGACCCAGTTACACTTTCATCAATCGAAGAAAACAAAATCCCATTGTTCGAAACTTTCGAAATAAAGTTGATAAGTAAAATTGAAGGTGCAGGTGTGCAAGGCACACCTGTACTTTATCTCTGCAGCTGCAGCTGTGACCGCACCTTCCGCTCGGCTGGTGCTATATGCAACCTCCTTATCAAGAGATGCCCACTTCAAGTGTCCGATACATTCGGTCATCTCCTTCCAAAATGTCTTATCAGACATCTTCTTTCTCACGGGAAAATAAGGATTTAGTCCGCAAGAGAAAATTTCGGTTCACGTTGTGGGAAATCAGTTAATTTTATGAGTACTTTTCAACATACCGTAAGCACGAACTTACTCCCGTTCACTTCAAAAAAGAGCGTCGCGAGTGAAGTAACTGAGAGTTTGCAAGGATATCTGTTTGATGAGCGTGCGTCCAGTATGAACAAAAACGCGTTAGGTGGGGTATTTTTTTTTGTCAGAAAACCACTTTTTGCTCCGAAAGTCCTTCTAGTAATATCGCAGTAATAATAAGCGTACAGAAAATGCGAAAAATGAAATAGCATACAGCCAGTATACGGAAGCACTTGCGTATCCGGTACATGAAATCCGCAGGCCAGTTATCCGATCTGGATTAGTTGGCCGAGGTCCTTTGTTCGTAGCCAGGCACCGTCACGGAAGAGGTGGGGTAGGGAGGGGCTTACACGGGCAGGCGGAACGCTTTTGGGCAGAAGCCGCAGTTATGGCCAGGCCAGCCGGCCACACAAAAAGACAAACTCAAATCAAATTAGGCGCGATCAAAGTCATCCTCCTTTTCTGGCCGAGCGGAAAATGCGGTGGCTATGCCTGCCGTGCTTTACGGCCCTTTAAATGTCACTGCTTGGAGCCGCTATGGATTAGGCTAGCCGGTTTGGATGAGATAACGTTTAGAGAGAAACTCGGTGTTTAAAAAGTTAAGAATTCAAGATGACGGGTTTGAGATTAGTATCTTCTAGGCAAAAAGCGGCAAACTTACGGAATTCGAAATTTCAGTACTTTTGTGGGATTTATTTTTGAGAACCCCACCTAAACAATTAAGTTGCTTGCCAGATTTGAACTACACATACAAAAAAAGAAAGAAAAAAGTTGATTAGAGCAGATGACAGCTGATATTAGGGAACAGTGAAGTAAATGTATGCTCTAGATCCATTTTGGATGAGGAATCAAATCGGACAGCAATTTTATAGGGAATCAAATCACAAATCTATTTAAAATCGAGCCGAATAAATCGAAAGGGCTTTAGACAAGAGCTTGATACTAAAATAGTTAAAATTAGGACCATCGGAAATTAACCAAAAAAACGTTTAAGCACATTTTAAAACTCGACTCCTAAAAAAAGTTAGGCTCGGAATCGAAGCACAAAAAAGAAAGGAAATGTGAGCTATATCTTTATGGTGAATAAAATCTTCTAAGAAATTTCAATGGGAAAAAAGGGCTTATACCAGAGTTTGTGCGTATACAATGGCATATTAATAAAATTGCAGAGACGAAAGAGAGAATGTGAGTTCGGACGTAGCGCAGGGCTCGGCAACGCATCGGAACGTATCGGAACCACGAAGCAGTGCCGTCCGTCCGCCCTCTCGTTCCGTATGGTTCCACTCGGCCTGCGACTTCCGCGCGTCCGGCCTTCGCCGGTTCGCTCGCCCTACCATCCTCCATTCACTAAAACAGGGGTTTCGGGTTCATTCATTGAAAACAAATCTTATTTTAAGATTCACCTTTCAGTTAAAAATTGAGCTTAATCTAACTAGACCTAAACATACCCGACTAAAGCTTACCTTAACCTGTGAAAATATGTCCTTACCCTCAGTAGATCTTACCACCCAATTAAATCTTAGGAGCTTTGGGTGATATTTATTTGGGTTAGGTTTAGTAGGTTTTCTTTAGTGATTTTTTATTTTTTTTTATAAAATTTAGTTGGGTATGGTAGATCTACTTAGGTTGGGTCAACTTCTTTCCGCTGAAATAACTATAATAACCTAACTGTAGTAGCCTTAACGATACCCAACTATGAATCTCACCTAAAGAAAACTGAAAAAAACACCTAAGTGGACCTAATATCCAAATAAATTTAACGTAAACTAAGGTCACAAGAGAAAAGCCTTTTAATCAAAGCATAACTGAATTTTGCGTACTAAGGAAATACAAAAATCCACACAAACCTTAAATCCTACTGCGCGGCCTTTTCCTTATAAATCATACAGAGATTAATGGAGGGAATCAGAATCGTCGAGAAAAGGAGGCGATTATCATTCTATAGTGATTAGCGCCTTCCGCTTTATTGATACTCTTTACAGCTTGCGTTTCTTTCAGAAGAAATTATTCGCTCGGACTGGTAGCAATCCGTGTAGCTAAGCAGCAATCGTTAGAGCTGTTACCGCAGCAAACGTTCGAGCTGTTATCGGAACAATCGTTAAAGCTGCTACCGCAGTCCCTAGTCGCTATTACTTCCATTTATGTATAGCCAACGAAGTTGTCTACGCAACTTCTCTTGAAGCTATCTCCAACAACCCTCATTCCTATATCACCTATCCGTATAGCTATTACAGCTGTATCCGTACAGCTATAACGACAATCTATAGAGTATCACAGTGTGACATGCAGCTGCGACAATAATCCATAAACCTGTCATGAATCTGTATAGCTACCACAGCCATCTGTGTGCGATGCATAGCTGAGAAATTGGCAATCACTGAAAGTTCCTGTAGCGGCAATGCAGTGAACACGACCGAGCGTCGAAGTCTCCTCGACCCCCAAGACCGAAGACGCGGCGCCCCGCACGACGGCGCCGTCGTATGGCGACGACAACGACCGATCGTCGGCGAAGTCCCGGTCTCGGGACCCGATCGTTCCGACCAGCAAACAAAACAGAGCCGATTAGCCACCTGTACGCCCTCGCTCTCCCAGCTCACCGACAACTTCCAGGTATAATTGTTATGAAGGTGACTAAAGAGAAGGGACCAGCCCTGCCCGCCCGACACGGACGGACCGATAATCCAGGTAGATGAAGAGCGGCTTCTTCTTGCGTCAGAGGAGAGGAGAGGCTGCGGGACATGGCCACGTAACTCACCGCAAGAGTTTCGGGACGGCCAGTGACCCCTCGTCATACCCCAGGCGGACCCGGGGCCGGGGCCAGGAGCGGCCGGCCATGGCGGGCCTCGGCAACATCGGCAACCCTTGTCGCCTAATCCCCCTCCCCTCAACCTGCCCCGTCCTTGGCCCGGCCGGGATGCCTGTGTGGGAAAAGAGGGATCCGAGACACCTGCAGCCCCGCTACGGAGCGGCTCCGGACCAGACCGGACCAAGAATTTCTTATTCCTTCCCACGTACAGTCCTGTCTCTCTCCTGGCAACGGGCCCCGCATAGGAGCGTCTCTGTCGCTCATGCGGTGGTCCACGCGGTTACCTATATTACATTGTTGGCCACACTGATTCGTGGGAACCCAACCCACCTGCAGTGCTCGGCTCACCTGAGCCCTACAAAGTGCCCAGCGCGTCATTTTGCTTCCAAAAGCGCCCAGGAATCTCAAAATAGTCGCCAGATCCCATAAAACATCTTTTTTGGCAGTCGCGTCTACAGGTGCGCTTTATCTAGAGTTACTTTTTCCGTGAGCCACTACGCATCCCAACCAGGACATCAAATCTTCTCCAGACCGCGTTTAAACCACACCATGAAATCAGTTGTAATACAACCCAATAAACGTCCCCGATGGGTTGTAAACCGCTCATTTCGCCGGTAAGGAAACTGCATGTTTCCTTGATTCTACAGTGCGATTTCAAGAAGTACAAATCAGATTGTCAGAAAACATATCAAACCAGTTTTATGTATGACGGTAAGCGTAGATAACCTAGACACATATATCGGTTGGTTTCCAAGAGAGCCATATCAATAAAATACTCATAGAGCCCTATCGTTTGATATCGTTGAGAAATGCAATGAAATCTAACTCCAAAACTAGCCAAAATAGGTGGTTTTATCTGCATCCCCATAAGTGGCATAAAAGGTATTAAGACAAGGCCATATTTGGCATATCTTTTTGCCGAATAAGGGAAAATAAACTATCTGAAACAGGTAGTATTTGTTTGGTGTTGCTATTGGCCCGAAATGCATTTACATTGAGATACTTCGACGCTTCGCAAAATAAAAGGACGCAGTTACATGGAGTAGACTTAACGCACGTAAAAAGGCTCAAATGTATTTTAAATGTACCGCTGGGTGGATAGAAAATCCTTATATGTTTTTCATCAATATTGATCCTATCTTACCGGTACGAGGACTCTCTCTTGTGCCACCCAGTCAATTAACATGAATTATTTGCAGGAGACAAGTGATATAATTACTTACAGGTTACGGAGAGATATGAAAATGCTAAATTATTCCTAAAAAAAGTATGGACTTAACTGTTCCAGCCCCAACCGAAATTTTTATCCCCAGTGTTGCCAAATTTTGTGATGTTTTAACCCGCGAGCCAACTCGAAAACAAAAAGAGACAACTTAGCAAGTATGGTATATCTTTTATGGATCGCCCTCAAGCTGACCAATCCAAAGATAGGAATGAACTCTAAATTATCTCGACCCGTTGAAATTTAAACCACGTTTAAACTTATTGGAGTCTCGGAGTCTGGCAGCACTGGTCCAGTGACTAGCCTGAGTGAAAGAGGTCCGGATCAGGCGTTAATAATACGTTGAAAACATGCGAACAAACAAGTGGAGTCGACACACGCGACTTCTCAATTTGTTTACAAAGTTGGCAACGCATTTTAGAGGAAGACGATTTACTGATCAAGAACCTCATTTGACTCTCAATCAGCTGGAAGAGAAACTTCCTCCCACCTCACAAATAACGCCCACAATGTAAATTTCTTAGATTGAATCTTCCTCTTCAATTCCATCTTTCGTGGAAGAGAAATCGGAGTGCAAGAGGAGCGAGGCACAAAGCAAATAACCGAACCTAACTAAAGCTATAGGTAGGTTAACCTTACGGTTGTCATGCACTTCTCGGAGGTAAATTCAGAAGCGGCATCAGGCTTGGCGGAGCAGAAAAGAAGCGACAAAATTTGCCTAACCTAACCAAACCTTCGCCGAGCTTGCAGTCACCGTCGAATTGTACTAGAAAACCCCTCTACCGCGAGTGAAAGGAAAAACCTGAAATAGTGTGAATTACAACCCTTGTTATTGATACAAGAGAATTCAAAGAGGGAAACTAAAACTACCTCTGTTAACTTCGTGCCACCTTATAACCCATTACTGCCCAGCGATGCCGATCGGAAACAGAGAATATTTTAGAGGATCTTTTCAGTTCGGTATTGTCGCAATTTGATAAATATTACCCCTCCGGAAACCTAAAATTTAATTATTTAGACATTTTCCAAAGCTTAAAATTGCTTATTATAATGGAAAAATTCCTTTCAATTTCTCTTAAGCTAAATTTCACTCCAAATATTTTGGGCTATTATGGGTTAAACTACAAAGTAATTGAGGTACCTAAAACACTGTTTGTTAGCAAAACTAGGGTTCTGGAAACTGGCTGTGATTAAATATAGTCTCAAACCCAAATCAGAAACAAACAAAAAATATAATAATTGAAAAAAAATCTTTGGAGATGAATTAGGCTACATTAACCTCGGATACGCTAATTTAGTTAAATTAGTTAAGATAAAGAGCGGTTTAAGTTCGACGAGGTTAGGATAAGCTAGGTTACGTTGTTACCTTATCATGAAGATCCTATAAGGTTCCTCTTAAGCAAACTCGGCAGTTTGATCGCCGCAGCAATTAAATTATATTTATTCGCAGTACGGATTCCCGCTTCCAAGTTTAGACAGACAGTAAACGTAGTCGAAGTGAGTCAAGTGAAGACGGAAAGGTCAAATCAGAATAGGATGTGGGTAATCCACGCTGCAGAAGTAAGCTGTCAGTAAGTCTACTCTTCCTTAAGTTAACCATTTATTCTGCTGACGAAATCAGGAAGTGCGAAGGTCCCGTATTGAAAGTACCGATGAATCAACGAAAGTCCGTTTCAGCAGTCAACGAAAATCAGGTTCCAATTTTTCTGTCGAAACGCGCGTTAAAGTCACCGTATCTAAAAATTTCCTTTAATCAATTTCTACTACAACTGAACGAAATCTAAATGCTAAATCATTAGTGTTACATATATATATATATATATATATATATATATATATATATATATATATATATATTGTGT
>Ga0058701_10006199_pt1 | contig 10054 bp, 4 predicted proteins | sample AgamicOrMae_FD_97039 | JGI IMG/M metagenome (GOLD analysis project Ga0058701, IMG submission 97039) | Agave microbial communities from Guanajuato, Mexico - Or.Ma.e | ecosystem: Host-associated > Plants > Phyllosphere > Phylloplane/Leaf | place: Guanajuato, Mexico | collected 2012-06-04 | reverse complement strand
TCATTTAAAAGGTCTCGGCGAGAGCTTTCCATTGATGTGGCTGAACACAGGTCTATCCTGAAAAATAACCAGAATACGTGCTACCCCGTTTCAGTTTCAAACCCAAAACAGGGTAACTCCCTGAAACGGGTCTTAGGTTTTTACTGTGTGATTAATAGGATATTAATTTAGTGTAGTTCTTCTTTTTTTCCGACCTCTTCATTTAGCCACGATGTACAGAAGAGGAGCCTTTGATCACGTAAGTTTTGCCGCTGTTGTGAGATACATAAAAACGTATACAGTCTATTTCCAGAGTACCGTATCTCTTCAGAGTTTTACCCCCGCAGTTATTCAGTCTTCTAAGAGTCATTCTACGTAACTGCAGCGGTCAAGCAAGCTTTACGCAGCCCATTTCGTCTCGGAAGGTCTCCTGCCCAATAGCCGGGCGTTCCAGTGTTTTGTGACATTTTGATAGGTTGTGATGGCAAGAAGACCATCTTGTGACCTTCAATTTAAGGGCCCGCGATCTGCCGTCAAAGTGACCGATGACAGTGACGCCTTCCATGACAAAACGACTTCACTGACAGTTCGTTCGACCAATCGCGATTTAGATAAGGAATGCTGTCTTTCCTCATTGGTTCCTTGGCCAGCAGACCACCGGCTGACATGGCTTGTTAGGTAGCTTCTAATGATGACGACAAACTTGACATGAGAAACTTCGTTTCCGAGGTCTCAACAAGGGAAGAAAGTGGCCTTGAAGGGTTTGGAATCCCTGCTGATTAGAGAGTCAGAAACGTCGATACAGAGTGGTCCGAACTATAGTGCTTGACTATGGTGACTAAATTATACATTGTTTAGGTAGGTACTAAAAATTTAGCAATCAAAATTGCTTTAGGAGTTAAAATTCACTCCTCAATAGTGAAAAAAGAGAAAGTAATAGCAAATTAGTGGCCCACTTTCCACTATTTAAGTTAATTTTCATTCCCAGGCAATTTTAAATGCTATTTTCTTTTTTAGCGTATATCACTTAACCTAATTTGGATATCAATGTAAACTAGCGGTATTTAGGTAAGTTTTCAAAAAATGAAAGGTTTCTCATCGTTAATCTTTATATAAAGTTCAACTCGGGATCACGGCGATGTAAAAATCACGTTTCAGGGAAAGCAAACAGTATACTTCGAAAATTCTAATCATTCCGTCCTCTACATCTTGCATTCCACCCTACTTATCGATCTTTAAACCTAATCTATACGATTTGTTCGGTGACGTGGAGAACATAGATTAAAAACTCATAAATTTACAATATCAGACTGTTAATATATCAGTATTTTTCTTTCACTAGCGTCGAATAGAATCTAAAGACGCCTGCGGAAGCTTTGGCCGCTAGATGGCGCTTGGATAGATCACGATACAGCTAATTATATCAAAAAAAGATGGCAAGCGGCAGTATTCAAAAGGTAAAGTTGGTAGACGTTATGAAAAGACGGGGATGATTATTTTAAACGAGCTCATTGAGAAGCAGCGAGCCGGACTTTTGTGAAGGCGCAGCGCAGCGCCTCGGATTTAACCCCAGTCCCGGCAATGAGCGCCATCTGGCGACGGCGTCGTCGACTTGCGACTCGCGTCGGCTGGCGCTCGTCGGCTGGCGCTCGTCGCCGCGCCGGAGCGACGGACACGCTCAGCAGGTGCGTTATTAACGACCACCTTTTTACAGAATGCTTAACTTTCCCCGGAGATATTTTGCCACGACGTCGTGTTTCATTTTATGCTCAGCCCTACCTCATAAATTTCATTTTATTTTATTTTTTTCAAGGTTTTTAATAGATAGAGCCGTCTTGCGCAGATTTCCCTGCCTGAGGAAAGCGGAAAAGCTTCTAGGAAGTATCTCCTCCACTTCGAGGTCTCTGTAGTCCGTGCGGTCGGGACGCGAGCGTGGGGGAAAAAGGCGCCATCGGTCCCCAGCCTTAGCGATGATCTCTTAAGGTCGGATCAATCATAAGTACATACAATGTAAACTTATACTTTTGCATTACGTTGTGTTTCACCTCTCGTCACCAAGTCCGACGGAGCGTGGCAAAATTTACTATAGGACTAGAGGCCTTGATATACTAGAGAGGAGGCATTGAGGGTGCAAAACCATGGGCGCCGCCATCTTGTTTCCAAGGTTTCTCCGTAAACAACAATGAATTTGATAGTCCCATCAGAAACAAAATGGCTGCATTATGCCTCCTCTCTAGAATATCCACGCTTCTATATAACACCTAATCTAAAGGTCGCAAAGGTTAGTGATAGCGATGCGAGGTTTGGTCTTGTCACTTATTTCTAATTTTTAACAGAAAAAACAAAAACAAGAACATGTTGACTAGGTGAAGAGTTTTCAAAACTACTCCCTTTGATAAAAATACCGATACTTTAGGTAAAAGTTTAGTTAGTTGAATTTTTTTCATGGTTTTCGTGGATCCACGTGAGAAGAGCTTGAGGATATCATCCATCTCCCTCAGGCACACCGGTGGTCTGAAAGCCGCGCTCTTTCTATCCAATGAGCTCCGAAGCACTCTCTCCGTTGGTTAGCCGGAGCCCTGACGTTTTTCCGTTCCGTCACGGGTTTTGCCTTCGTGCCGCAAACTTTATCATTTGTCTTAATTTCATGCGGTGCGCTTCTTGCTTCGCAGCGCTCTTGATCTGCCTCAATCAAACAGGAGTGAGGGAGAAATCACTACTACCATTGGGGGTTAAAAAAAGAGAGCGAGCCGATAAAATTATCCCCCATAGTGCCTTGCTAAAAATTTAAACAAATAAAATAAAAAAAAACTTTTTCTTAGCAACTTAATTGTGGAGGACCCTAAAAACTCATTCAAATCATACCTGCCCAAAATATTTATTTAAAAAAAAAGGCTTGCAAAGGAAAATCACAAAAAATTCAAGGAAGCGTTCTTTACTGAGGAACGTTATATTCATTCAGCGGAGAGCGAGCTTTCATCCCTTGTATAATTAGGGGTTAAAAAAGAGGACAGTAAGATTTTAAGTAATCTTATCATGCCTAATTTTTCCTCTTTAAGATGAAAATCGCGGCCTTAGAAGCGGCTGAGAAGTTGCTGCGGTAGAAAAAAAAAAGGCGAATACGGATTAGCTAACAAAAGTGAGATTAACCGACTTGCAAGCGATTTCCACCAGACAGATTACATCGAAGGACTGTCTTCGTATCAACAAAAGCTTCCACCGTTTTGTTCGACCGGACTCTCAATTCCGCGAGAAGAGGATCCAATAAGATCCACGATTGCGGAAACACTGACTCATCGTATTCCGCCTCCTCAGGAGGGAAAAAAGGTTTCAACGAAAAAAAAAAGGAATGAAAACAATAGGATTTCTCGATTTTTCCACCAGGTGAATCACTCGTTAAAAATGACATCTTTACATATGCATTGGTGGATTTAGTGTAATCCTTGGCGAAAAAACTTTGAAAAAAAATAAAAAAGGAAATTTAAGAACAGCTTTAAGGAAATGATGAATTTTTCGTTAGGGTCTTTGTGATGTGATTTGGGTTGAATTGCGTAAGCCGCAATAACAATTTTAGGCTTAATGGCTCCAAGTCGAAAACAATTCATTGGGATGAATCGAATTACGAAATGGCCGATAAAGTGTACCCAAATTTTTATATTTTGCCTATATATGTAAAAAAATGAGGAAAGACATTGCAGCCTAACTGATTATTCGTGTTCTAGAAGCATCAAGTGCAACCAATCAGCGACAGGGATCACTCCCGAAAATAGTCAAACGTTTGCAGCCACGGCTTCTGATTGGCTTCTGCTGTTGCTAAACTCGGTGGCTCGTCGAACACGAGAAAGGACCTTTATGGCTTCCCTGACTCAAAATAGCCTGTATTCTCATCAAAGGAAACCGCAACATGGACTTGATAAGCTCTTATGACAACTGATTCCTTAAACGACTGCCAAACTGAAAGGAAAAACTATCTCTTCGCGCCATTTCGTTTTCGAGCAAACCTCTCACAAAGTCCTGTCTGTTGAAATATATTTAGAAATGTTAATAATCGTAGCCCAGAGCCGAAAATGGACGGCTTTTAAAAGTTGGGAAATTAATAAGGCTCATTAACGTAATCACTTTTTGAACTAGGAAATAATAATTGTTCTTGGTCGACTGCCGCGTCAGGACTTCTTCCCTAGTTTGACGAAACCACTAGTTTGCTTCGTCTTCATTCAAAACGAGTGGCTTCGGTGATAATCCGTCGCCAAGATGAGGCACTTCAACATGCTTCTACACGGAAAAAAATAACAGGTGCTGTTAATTTTAGCAGCCGTCGCTAACTTTTTAGCACCCATTGCTAACATTAGCTGTCACTAGTAATAAGTAAGCAAGAGCTACCAATCGAGCAAAATTTTCTGTTTAGCAGCCATTGCTAAAATTTTAGCAGCTACACTTGACGTCAACAAAGACTGCTAAACATGTAGCCATGTCTGCTAAAATTATTTGTACCTGCTATTACCAATTAACGCGTTAGCTGCCATTGCTAACTATGTTTTCCTGTGTAGGTTTTCTGTAACTAGCTACACCAATGCATTTCAACTCGACAAAGGTAAAGTAGGGCAGGTTGAGGAGCTTCGATAAGGTTAGGTTGTGGGTTGGAAGTGGATTAAGTTCGTTTTCTTCGTATATCCGCTCTTTCAATTATTTAATGCGGGTTAATATTTTGGGTAAAATACCATTTCTGAACGTCCAATCAATTTTGTTTATTTTGGCAAGAAAAATAAAAAATAGTGAAAATAACTGGGCATTGTCAGCTGATAGGGTGTCTGGTTGATTTGCTCTCGAGTAAACAAACGGGAGAATGGGACGGCTGAGGGTCGACGAGAGACGAAACTCGGTCGGTTGGCGAAAATGTAACTATTTTGACTCTCTTTACAAACAGGTTTTGATTGTTGGTCTACGAAAAGAGACGAGAAAACACCGACAAATGAAAAACATGTTGCAGCTGTCCACAACATTTTGCAAACTATCTCTTCATTCTTCTTATGAAATTCCTTCTCAATTCGGTTCAACGTAAACGATTCAACAAAATGATTCAGCGAAAAAGGGACCGATATTACACCTTAATAAATTGTAAATTTCAAAAATTAAATTTTTCCTTCCTACGGTATCGCATAGGTCGTCTTTTATCTCAGAACTGAACATCTGACCTAAATTACGTGGAAACCTAACATAAAAGCAGCTTCATGTAGATGATTTGGCGTTGAACTTTAACATCGTTTTTAACTAGTCTTCAGTGAAGTAAAGATTCACTTTGAGATGTCCGGTCAAGAACTTTTCCGCTCGATCAGCAAGTAGCTGACGCGTGGTCCCTACGAGAAATCGCTCAAACACTTCTCGTTTCTCCTTTCAAGTCCACTGTATGAGAGGGAAAAATGGGCGCGGGAAATTTCAATGCGAGGGTCCTATATGAAAAATTGCTCGATCGGGGTCGAATGACGGCCAGGCGGCTCAGGCGTCCGATGGGTCAGGTTCTTAGCATGCGGCTTGCAAGCCTTCGCACGTACCGCGCGAGTTCTAAAACGGCCGCCATCCGTTTGCCCAATTGAAGTAATCCGCTAGAGTCTTTTGTCTCGTGACGCAAAGACGAATTTATCGGTGTATCTTTGAAACGACTATCAGCGGCGATTGCTGCACGATTAACGGAGCTACTTTCAAAGGAACTTAACTTCCGTCATTTACGTGTATCACTACTGAATCCATGAAATTGACTCCACTTCTTCTGATTTAGGGGATCAATTTAGTGAGATTTTTCACGATTAAGTTTTTGGTAGTGGAGAGGTAGATCCGAATATTAGCTCTTAACGAGTTTAGGCTACGGCTGGATTTGGTTTTACGGTTGATCGCTTAAATTTAATGAAAATTTTTACTGAACCATATCGTGTCGTATCTACCTCCTACATTGTAAAAGGAGAGTCTTAGATTCAGATGCAACAATAGTCTCATCACTGATCTGAAAAAAAAGAAAAAAAAACACACTTCAATCTGAATTTCAGACATCATTTTTAATTCCTATAAACTTCTTGTATTTTAAGAAAGATAAAACTGAAATTCTGTGAATATTTGAACTAAGTAAATTTCAGACCGGTAATTTAACTTTTGTTGCATCTGAAATTCCCTTTTTACAATGCACGAGTTTCCTAGCTTTCGTTAGCGCTTCTTAAATCATTTAACTTCTCCAATTCATTAAGGACTTTTATAGGAGTCTGATTGCCATCATTTTTCTAAATTCTATTTTTAAACTCGCTTTTTTCTCTTTATTTGCTCGAGGTGCAGATTTCCTCCTCAGGGTTAATTTAATGAATGAAGGTGTTCCAAGACACGTCGCTTGCTCCCTACTAGTCAATTGGAATTATTCTCCCAAGAAATGTTCCCTCACACAATGTGTGAGAATTTCTTATGATAAGCAAGGAGTGAAGGACGAGGGGAGGGGGAAGGAGAAGGGGAGGGGGAAGGGGAGGCGATGGCAAAACCGCTCTATTCGTCATAACTGATTAATTGATGTACTGTCGGCTTCAAGGGAAGGGACATCACTGACAGCGTATACATGAAACATTCCCCGTTTCCCTTCGCCTGAATGCCACCTAGACTTAGAGGGGGCGGGGGGCACATTAGCTGAGGACTAGGTCCCCATTCACAGCGCAGACGCCCGCCAAACTAGCAACCCTCCAACAGTTTGATAGATTTTTATTCAGAAATTTGAAGACATCAAACGTTTAATAGATGAATCTTGTACAAAAGAGTGTTCGAGCAGAGGATAGGCAACATGTGTGGCACGGATGTCATGAGTGATGCAGCTTGCTGCGCGACTCCGTTCTGGATTTCCTCATTTCTTCCTCCTACCCCCAACGAAAGTAAGTGGATAGGATTGTTTTGAAAATATAGCGCAAAATTTGGATATTTTGACGTAACATTACATCGTAACAGGTAGATTTTCTCTGTTCAGCAAGAAATACCAAAGCCCTGCGGTAAAATTCTAGCATATCAATAAGATTTCCACTGCTAAGCAACGAATTTCGGTCCCCTATTGTAAAATTACAGCAGAAGAAGGAAATTTACATCAAACTTTGGTACAATTCAAGAAATTAGCAGAAATATTCCTTCTAGACAAGGGTGAAATACACAACATACGTAACGAAGAAAATTTGTCAAAATTTAGAAAAAAAAATTGAGAAAATTGCAGAATTTTTCCTTCTAAACGAGCGTGAAATTTACAACACACTTAACGAAGAAAATTTAAGACAAAATTTGGTAAATTTCGAGAAAATAGCAAAAATTTCCTTCTAAACGTGCGTCACATTTACAGGGGGATCTAGCGACGCCATCATGAAAAATTCGGTTTTCCGCGCATTACTCACTTCAAGGCTGCGATATCAAGAATCGGCTGCCGTCGATTCGTAAACATAATCATTAGATATCTGAATATCAAAAAATGATCCATACTATCACTTCACGACCAGGAAATTTAAAACGGACTGAAATATGAAAAAAACGAGCGTCTTACATTTGCTGGGCATGAGGTGGTAGTTATGCAGATAATTTTTCAGGCATATTCAGATAGGTAATGATTATGTTTACAAATCGACGGCGTCCGATTCTTAATATCGCAGCCCTAAATTGAGTATAATGCGCCAAAAACGGAATTTTTAAGATGGCGTCGCTAGATTTCCCTTAACTGTACTTTTACAGTTGCAGGGAACTTCCCTGCGAAATCGTAAAAATTCAAGATTTGTAGATACATATTTTCCCGTAATTTTTCAGCTTGAGGGTTTGAATTAAAAGCACAGCATTGTCTGTAAAATCACACATCAATTTTGATGGAATTTAGCTATTTTTTTTACAGTTAACTTAATTGAAGGTTTCGGACTGTTGCGGTCGACAGGTCAGGATTTCTGAAGGGTACTGAAGGGCGGCGCTGATATTAAAAGGGGAGGGGCGGAGGGGCCCTTAAAGACCTTTGGGGGCTGTGCCCTTGCCCTTGCCGCAGCGGCAGCGGCTCCCCTCCGCCGGAAACTAAGCTAAATCCCTGATTTGGCTGCTTCACCGAACAATCGTCCGATTTTAGATCTTGTAGCACCCTGTATCGAGACTGTACCTTCCAAATGCTCTTAGTAACCTTACGCGGTCCAGTGGCTACTCACTGGGGATGGAAGGGATTTGTCAAAGGAAGTTTGTGAGCGTGTGATTTTTACCTTCCGAGGCAAGTTTGCTGGATTCGAGTTTAAACCTGCAAACAGGGCCAAAAAAAGAGCGGGAAACGTCAGGCACTAGCTTTAAAAATAGATCCGCACCGAATACATATCGCACAACGATTGCTTACTCCCCTTGTTAAAACAAAAGAGACGCAATTTTCTTGCATCCTCATGTCTGTTTGTGTGAACTGGCCACTACGACATGTTTTCGGTAAGATTCCGAGAACAACGCATATTAATAGGTCAAACAAATGCATCGGCGAAAACTTTTCCTATGGCTGTATGTACCCCCTCCCCCTCTAGTTTTTAAAATTTCTAGACAAACTCTAAGTAAACCAAAAAAAAATCACGAGCAATATAAGCTTCTTTGCCAAACAAATTGACATTTTCTTAACAAAAACACGCAATTAACAAAGGAAGTTTACCGACCCGACTGCCCCGTTTAAAATGCATTGGGTTCCGTGCGTTCAAGTCACCTCCCATTTGAAATGCATTAGATTAGTTACGTGCGTTCAAGTCTTCTTGTATTAATGCTTGTCGGGTCAATGGTAACACCCTTAAAAAATAGCCACAAAAAGTGAGGCAAAAATGGCGCGCAGTTATTTCCGTTAAGGCGGTACGATCGTTTCGTCACGGGTACTTTGGCTCATGAACCTTTGGGTACGTCGTATCCCTTCGGTCCAGCGGCACCTCATGTCAATTTAATGGCCAGCGTTGCGGCGATAATCATTTTTCTTTAAGGCATTCTAAAAATAGTGGAGTGGAAAGCTGAGGAAAGGTCTCTCCGAAAGGTCGTCAAAAGTGTGATAGCGACGCAAGGAAGCTTTTAGTCAACAATGATCGGGTCGGGAAAATGTTACCTCACTGGCCTCCCACACTCCCTCCCCTAAACTGCTCTCACTGTAGGACGCTGCGCAACATCTTCCAACTCAAAGTGTCGCCAGGTTCAACGATTTAGTTATTTTTACCGCATTTAACCTGCGATCTATTGGAGATGACGTTTGCCTGTTGCAATATTTTTTAGAACTGAGCAATTTGGAAATGGCATATCTTATCTCCACCGGTTAAAAAGTTAACCGTGTTTAAAAATGACGAAATCGTGAAATCTCGCATCACTCAAAGGCTCCTCGGAATATCTTGGGAGTGGCTAATCACCGTAAATTGGTTTGCGAAGATGATGTTAGTTTGCGGCAGTGCGAAATTTATGGCTGCTGTCTGCACATGTGCGGTCTCTTCCCCCTTATCAATGGCAGAGAACACCACAATTGATCGCGATACTCCGAAAAGAAAACATTATATTATCGCTTCGAGTAAAACACCTGAACCGCCCTATCCAATCCACATACAAAGATAACATGAGTAAGTCGTAATCTACGTAGTTTTTGAGATCGGATCAACAATAAAAACGCCGAGCCGTCTCTCTTGATATGGTGATTGAGATGGTCTTGAAATTAACTATGCGTGCGAAATACGGTGTAAAACATATACGAATAGTGCTCCGAATAACAGGAATTTTTTCAAACGCTAACGAAAAAAAACACCACAGTAAATACAAAATAACACCCCTTTTAGGGAATGCTATACCTGTTCTGGGTGTGAAACTAAAACGGAGGTATTACGTATTTTGGTAATTTTTCAACGTAGACCTAGTTGCGCCACATCAATGGAAAGCTCTTGCAAAGACCTTTTCAATGATATGGCTAAACATGGACCTACCTTGAAAAATAAACAAAAAACGTACTGCCCCCGTTAGTTCCACACTCAAAACAGATATAGAACTCCCTAAAACAGGTGTTTCGTTTTTACTGTGAACCTTGCCAAGAATTAAATTTTGGACTTTT
>Ga0058701_10006198_pt1 | contig 10055 bp, 4 predicted proteins | sample AgamicOrMae_FD_97039 | JGI IMG/M metagenome (GOLD analysis project Ga0058701, IMG submission 97039) | Agave microbial communities from Guanajuato, Mexico - Or.Ma.e | ecosystem: Host-associated > Plants > Phyllosphere > Phylloplane/Leaf | place: Guanajuato, Mexico | collected 2012-06-04 | reverse complement strand
TCGATTCTTCGACGTCGAATATACGGCGATCCCAGGTCGAGGTTTCCCAACGGTAGCAAAAGGGACATCATCCCCATCATCAATGATGGGGACCTTGAGGTACCTTTTGCCTTCCTTAGCGCTCTAAACCAGTGGTGCAAATTAAAACAAAAGTATTTTTGTATTTTTAAATAATCCGTATTGACTTGGAAAATGAATTAAAAAAATACTAATACAAAAAAATATGTATGTATGGCGTCAAATACAAGGATTATGGATAGGAGTCAAAATGACTCCTTCAGGAGTTCTAGGTAAATTTTTCAAAACAACAACTTTTTTCCAACCAAAACGTTTTTTGACCTCATATTATTAAATAATATCCTAAATGATTAAAAGTCAAAAAGTCTTTGGCCGTAAATAAAAAAACTGTAGTCGGCGGAGAAAAATCAAAACGTGGAGGAGTCAAAATGACTCCCTCCGGAGTTCTAGTGTTAAGACATGGTGAAGGCTGTAGCGAAGCAAGGGACATGGTATAGTTTCGAGCGATATAATGGGATACTGGGCTTGCCTAGGTTTATCCAACCTAACCGATTCGGGTATGTTCCGTTAATCTCCATAATGTAATGAAGAAAGGGTGGATTAGAGAGGGGGGTGGGAATCTAACCATTTAAAACTAGAACGATTTTAGTCTAACGCCAGCGAAGGGACAATGGCATTCCAGCACTGTTTTGATGTTTGACTTTTATAGTATTTTTGCGATGTTGATACTTCAAGCTTTAAAAAGTCAAAACTCGTCACAACCTTACCTTTTTTTTTGTCACTCAATACTTGGAGACGACAGTCTCTTAAAGCAAGTACCAATTGGGACGTCTTAGAAAACAGAAACGGGTCTATTGACTCTTCCGGTACAGTTTTTGACGGAATGTTGAAAGTGAACCAAGTTCCGTCAAATAGGATGAGCATCGAAAGATTAAGCTACAGAGATTAAAAATGCAGTCTTTAAAGCTGAGCAAGTCACCGAGAATACTTAGGTTAACCGCGCGAGATTGAGTTCAATAGTTGTTCGCGTATATTAGCCTTCTCTATTGGACCTTAGAAACCCAACACAATGCAAGTAAATTAAGCGGGGCCATCAATCATGACGTAAGCTTTACTAATCATGGTATACTATACAAAATGGTTTAGCTAAGTGAGAATATTAGCCAAAAGCTCTAGTCACTGAAACTAGGAGGATTTTACACAAGCAATGGAGGTTTTATCCAAAAGAAGACGAGAGCATCTTTGGTACATCGTGTTCAACATCCTTAAAGTATACTCATCAAAGTGACACAATGATTAAGAACTGAAACGCCTGTTTCCGCTAAACGTACCGTAGAATCGTATTGACATTTGAGACGAATCTCCGGAGTTTTTTCCTTAGGCTTCGTGATGGAGCTGAGTTTCTTCTCCTTTGTTTACAGAGATGATGTACAAGATTCCCGTCGCGCTAGATTTGTTTTTCTCGGTTTAGGAGGGAATCCGGACTAAAAAAGAGCACTAGCAGAAAGCAAGAGAGGAGGGGAGTAACAAGGTGGGGAGTCTTTCCCTCACACAACTTGATGCGGTATACATTTACTCCTTGAGATCGAGACAATATCTAGGAGGCCACTTCGGGTGGAGATCCGGACAATATCTGGGCACTAGTGGAAAGCCTGGGAAAGGTCATATTTGCGATTAATTTCAACATTAGGTATGACCTATTTCCTCCACGAGTTCGAGACAATAACTAGAAGAGCTCGCTTGGACAAGAAATCGGGATAAAATCTGGGTGATTTCCAAGAAAACGAAAGAAGACGCCTGTCCTCTCTACCATAAAACGACAGGTTCCTTTTTCCCTATACGAGACAAAATCTAGGAGGATAAAACCATATACGATCTTAAAATAGACTCCAGTACAATGAATCAAACAATGTGACAACCCTTCCAAGTGTTGCTATTGACCCGACATGCAGCAATATAGGGAGACTTGAACGCACGGAACCCAACACAATACCCTTTAGAAGGGAGGTGCCCGAGTTGGAAAATAAAGCCTGATTAAGATCCCAAAATGCTGTTTTGTCCGGAAATCAGGTCTTACCTGTGCATACGCATAGGCGAGCGGGTGTTTCATCCAGAAGTTATTGAGCTCTGATTAAGACCCCCGCTTTCGTATGCTTATGCACAGAAAAGACCTGATTTAGGGACAAAAAAGCATTTTGGGGTCTTAATCAGGCTTTATTTTTCGACTCGGGTGACTTGAAAGCACGGAACCCAACCTAATACATTTTAAATGGGGCAGTCGGGTCAATAGACACTCCCTTATTTTTATCACTCAAAGTACAAAATAGGCCCAACGGGAAGAGATTGGTACCTGAAAATGCTTCGCTCTGCAGTACAGTCTAATCGTGATTCTTTCAAAAGTTACTCGGTATGAGTCTAATTTCAGGGAATAAGACAAAAATCACGAATTCCTACGGTCCGGATAAAGTAATTAATAATTCCTCTTGCCCGAAATAGGTAATTAATGTCTAGTGGGGAGTACAACCTGGAACAAAATAACCTCAAATCACGGTGCAAGATTTCGCCTCTGCCATCTTCGTTAGGTAGCTTCAAATTAAACGGCAATCAATGGCGCCATTCCTGTTTCCCTCCCACAACGTGATTCCCGCGTTGAAAGAAGAGCGAAGGTGACACGTAATGAGCGGTCAAATTACCGCAGTACAGACGTATTACCGTGATTTGATTGGAAACCGATCTCTGATTGTCAGCTTTCTTTGTCCACAATTTTGAGACTTGGCTTTGGAAAAGTATTTCGTTGGGGTGAGTAATAGTTAGAACACCTTCACTGCTAGTCATTTTCCCGAACTAAGGGGTATTTTCGGTCCAATCTTTTATTTCTTGAAACATGTTCAAAGCTTCACTGGAAAAATTGGATTAATCAAGCAGTTTTGGTGGCAAAAAAACGCCAACTAAATAATAATAAACTGAATAATTCATTAAGTTCCTTCTAAATGTTCATTATCAGTTTCTAAGTCATGAAGCTTTACGGAAGATTTTCAGATACTCAGGAAAATTGAGGCATCCTGGATTTGATGACTTGGAAAGCTTGTTAAGAAATTTTCGAATGGACAAAATCCACAAAAAATGTCTTTGAACGATTTTTATCAAACATGTATTATTTTTCCATCAAAAACAATTTTGCAATCTTCACTGATAGATCATCGGTTTAACTGAAGGGGGAAAAATGGAAAGAGAATTTTGTATGAGTAAATACCGTGAAAAATAATATAATAATTTAATTTTGTTTTAAAGTATGTTTATGAATTTTACACCATTACAGGAACAGGAAATGTTACCGGTTTCACGGTGTAACAGAAGTTAGTTTTACTTGAACGTAATCAGGGTGCGGTAGATAAAGTGGCCTTATGGCAAATACGAGCTGCAGTGTAATACAAGAATGAACGGCGTAGCCCAGATCATCAACTACAGCAAGCTCACATATACTACCGACTGACAATGACAAACTGCCACGCGAAAAGATAAGTCACCGACACGGCACTGTTAATCAGAATTCCCAGGGATAAAAACCCGCCTATCTGCCTAGTTATAGGCCTACCATCTCTTTAAAAAGAACATTCCTCTCTTTCATGAAGTCCTACGCAACACCCACGCAAAACTCCCTATTTAAGTACCTTTTCTGATAAGCAGCTTTCAATATTCAAAAGGAGTGACTGCAGCAAAGATATTTACGTTGCGACCGTACAAATTTGAGTCCATGAAAAGTTGAGCATTTGTTTAAGGAATATTCCTACAAACGTGTTGGTCCCTTTTGGTGATGTATTCATTATACTGCACACTAAATTCGGATCAGTGAGTGTCTCTGAGAACCAGTGAGAATTTACTGAATCTCAGAGATTCTCACTGATCGAAATTTCGAGTAAGTAAATCGAAACTTTTAACCTAGCATAGGCTTACCTTCTTCGGCTAGCCCTTAGATCGGCTTGCCTACAAATACCCTTTGTATAACCTATATCCCTGCGAAACCTAGCTCTATCAAATCTGACCTCAATGACACAATCTTCTAGATTTAAGTTACAAAAAAAGTATGATTGTTACGCATTGAAGTTTTTCGACAAAACGCTATTTTAGCGTTCCGCTGACCCATACAGCGTCACCACCCTCTGCAGACTCGTCGTCGCCAACAGGTCTGATCAGTCTCGGGCCTAAATGACGGATCCATGATTTTATCTTTTTTTTCTTCAATTTAAGTTGGTGCTTCTAACGTATTAGGATATGAACGTGCTCCCGCGTTTCAGTTGGCCTCGATACTATTCAAAACTGAATAAAAAAAAACACTTGTAAGCCATTTATGTCCTGGCCAGTACAAGTAGAGACTTTCGTGAAATAGCACCACAGATTTTTACACATCAACTTGAAGGGATATTGCTCCTATAAAATATTGGTTTCCCGTGGCCTTTTAAACAAATATTATCATTTTTAAAATAAATGTTTCAGGTGTGTAAAATTTCACTTTTGTCCGCATAACATAATTCATAGTAAAAAGGAAACACCTGTTTTAGGGAGTTCTATACCTGTTTTGGGTGTGAAACTAAAACGGAGGTAGTACGTACCGGTACTTAGGTTAGTCTTCAAGATAGACCTATCTTCAGTCACTTCATTCGAAAGGTATCGGCGAGAGCTTTCCATTGATGTGGCTGAACATAGGTCTCTCTTGAAAAATGACCTACTACTCTGTTTCAGTTTCGTACTCAAAACAGGTGTAGCATACCCTAAAATGGGTGTTTGGTTTCTACTGTGTTCTGTGTTGTGTTTAAAAATACGACGGCACTTAAGAGGTGGATATCGGATGTGCATGTATTTTTGGTTAGGGCTGAAAGTAATGAGGGTTGTAGGGTACTGCTTAATGCTCTTCGGGGGAAGGGTCAAAAAGCCCCCCTTAGCGCCGGTGCCTCGTCGATTTGGGTGTCTAGGGGACGCAAAGATTCCATTGACAAAGTTAGGTGCGAGTCGTCATGGCTTGCATGACGGTCCGACATTAATTTCGTAAAGGCCTTTTCCGCCACGCTGCTTCTCTAGTTACTTATTTTCGTTTGTCACGTTATCGAGGTCGTTTCTGAGATGCGCCACTGGAGCGATGAAGATGCCAAACTCGTTTGGAAAGTCTTCATAAAAGCGTTTTCCGACATGTTTCGTTTTCATGAAAGACAATAAAAAAACAGCGCTTAAGACTAATAACAAATGTTTCACGAAAAATTCGCAAACGGAAGATTTATTTTTTTATTTTTAGTGCGTTTTCTGGATTGCGTCAACCCCGATTTTGTAACAGCATGAATATAGGTTACAAAACAATTATTATTATTAATGGTATCGATATAAGTAGTTTCTGCCACTTTATTTAAGCAATTATTTTACATAAGATGCACTTGTAGACTTTTCTGATCACGAGAGTTTCCTTGTACGAAAATTTCTAATATTCATGAGAATCCCATTTTTTTCATTCTTCTTTTCATTATTATTATTATAAGGGACCGTTTTCTTATCAGCACTTTTCCTATGTTAAGGTAAATTATGGTACACTTTTATTTTTAATTTTTTGTAAGTCACTTTTCCGAGCAATTCACTTACAATATGTATCCTTAAAGAGGCACATTTATTACTTTGTACATGTAAATTTATTTAGCTTCGTGAAAAACATCCTAACCGAGGCGTTCACTTTGGTAAAAATATCAAGCTGTTTGAGTATTCGTTACCACGATCGTTTAGTTTAAAATTTCGGCTCCTTTCAATATAATTTCCTTTAGCGAATCACAGATGCTGATCTTTGGGCCTTGCAAGGACAGTACCCTTCGTTGGGTATTCCCTAAATATTCGACTTTTGAATATTGGATTCCGAATCCACGCCCTTCGTTCCCTTTTGCATAAATAAGAAAGTGGGCCGAATTCATGGTCGCAACCCTATTCGAGCCTGGAATTAAAGAAAGAATACCAGAATATGCACCATAAATGATTAAAATACGAGGTGAAGGTACGAAAAACCAGCTGGATGGGAACTGGAAAATTCCATTAGTAGGCCATTTCCTCATCCGACTTTTCCGATGGAAAAGCACAAAACTCTACAGGGATTCAAATCACTCTTCGATTCCACTTGTATTCTAACATATTGAATCAGAATTCCGTCCTATTTATTTACATTACCTAATTAAAATGATATCTTTATTTTTAACACATGAGCTAATTACTAACATGAGCAAAGAAATTCATGTATTTTTTAAATAAAGCTACGATTATCTGCGGTAAAAAAATATTACGCTGAAAAAAATGCGCCTTTTTTATTTATACATAAAGCATTTTTTCTTGTAAAATTTATACAGTTTTAAATACAAATTTTTCGTCGTGAAATCATTAATAATTGTTTATTTGAACTATTTGTAGAGTCGCTTTTAAATTTTTTAAGTACAATATTCATCATTAAATATTTCATAATTTTAAAGTTTTAGCTTAATTGTCAGCCTGAAGAAGTATCAAAATGAGCGACACAACAAATAGGACGATGACACCCACAGAATAGTGTAAGCAGGCCTTGACTGTGAAATGCGATTCATGTTTTGATTTATCAGTGCACTTAATCACGATAATTTACCGTAATGAAATCCCGTTTATATAAATAAGGTCTAGAAGTTACTAACAGTAAGTCCGCTCCGTGCTTGTTGGAAACTTTGGACAATCGGATGAAAAAGCGATCAGAGAAGCAATATTTTGCGCGCTCTAATGGAGCAGTAGCACGTGGATTAATATTACGTCCAGAAGTCGGCTGAAAGCCCATGTTTACTTCGACCACCCCACTCTACCCCAACCCTTGCGATGATCTTGCCAGTGAGATCCAACTATCCTGGGACCACCTGGTCGACGCAAGCGGCGCAAAGCGGCTCAAAGCAGCGCAATGCGGCGCGAAGAGGAAAAAAGGAGGCAAGTTCGTATCCAGCGAACGCAACTTGTAGAGCAAGGTCAATACCGAGTTTACACTAGCCCACTTGAAAAACTTATCCCACCTCTACGGTAATACGCATCAAACATATCCATCAGTTACGGACTACGCAACCTAACCCCACCACAACAAGCGGTAATCACATAAAACTGTATGAAACACAATCACAATCAGTTTTAAGCACGGAGAAAATCGATCCCTACACTCTAAATATGAAATAGTCAAATTTGACCAAAGAGTAGTAGCTGAAATTTCAATATTTCAATCAGTCAAATTTGACTATGTTTTAGTCAAAAATTAGCATTTTTTATAGTCACCTTTAATTAATTTGTCATTTACGGCTTACTATTGGAAATAGTCAAAATTGACGAGAGTTTAGTAGCTGAAATTCAAAAATTTCCATTACGGTAGTCAATTTTGACTATTTTTTTTAGTCAAAAATGACTATTTAAGAAGTGAAAAAAGAACTCGTTGAATAGTTAGAGTATAAAAATGACTTTTTTTAGACTCAAGGACCAAACTAATACCAATATTGGCACAAGAAAATATTAATACTAAACATGGTATAAATATTTTAACCGCTAAATCTAAGTCAATTTTGACAATTTTGCGATGAATTTAAAAATGACTACATTATAGAGTAAAAAAAAAGGACTAAATCAATAAGTCGGAAAACGACTATTTCAAATTAAAAGTTTATCCTAATAAAAATCCACCAACTGTGAAGCGTTTATCCGGAAAATCCACTAATAGCGAAGAGCTTTTTCTAAAAATCCACCAACTGCAATCCATTCACACTGTGGTTGAAGGGTTTTCGGATAATGCACTTTGTAGTTGGTGGATTATTGGAACAAGCACTTTGCAGATGGCGGGTTATTGGAACAAGCACTTTGCAGTTGGTGGATTTTTCGAACTAGCACTTTGGAGCTGGTCGATTTTTCGAACTAGCACTTCGCAGTTGGTGGATTTTCATTGAGAGGGGCCGAAATGAGTCTGTTACATCAACAAAATTTTTGTTGAAATAGCCTGAGCAAACCAGAATTTTTGTGGTGACAATTTCAATTATTGCACCAATAACATGAATCCTTACGGATATTTCCCTAATCCTTCCAGACAATGTTTTAAAAACTAGAACTCTCAAACATAAAGAGTCAGTTTTAAACCAGCTCTTGCGAAAAAAGGTGGTACCGAAATATGAAAGAGTATATCGTTACAGAAACAAGCCTTCCGTTGATCTGAACATCAATCTATCCATGAGCTTTGTAAGTAACTCATATCCGTTGAGCGCAGTCAAAACGGAAGCAGCCTTCTCCGAAAGGAAGTTTAAGTGCAGGGTCACAGTAATTAAGACAATCCTTGTACCATCAAAGTCCAACTCAATTTTCGTCATTATTGTAAGTCTTTGCACTTTGCGATACATAAAAAAGCAGACTTTTGTTTACTTTGGACACAAATGGATTAGGGCCCATTTATGTTCACAACTACGTTACGTGTAATAAGGATATGAGAGAGATCCAGTTGTAAGAAAATACTATAAGCTAGTGCACCATCGCGCTCGTCAAAATGTCACGCAAAACAAAGCTTTGTTTGCAGGGGGATCGTTTATACGAGTAACTCGAGCTTGCAGTGTTTACAAAGCACCACAAAAGTGTGATCTTGCAGAAAAGGTATACCAGAGGATCAGCCACATCTGCATGAGGCTTCCAACCAAAATTTTTAGCCCAACACAGAGTGAAACTTGAGGCTGACTCCCGGGAAAGATTTGACAAGGGATCGTGTTAAGAGCACGGTGAAACCCGTCCAAAGGATGATATCTATGTGACAAACTATCTTTTCGATCGGGTTTCCGTGTTTCCACAAAAGACTTGGTTATATATTATCCAATATTTGACAATCTGGGAAATGCGCAGAAAACAGAAATTCTCGCTAGTTATGAGTTAAGGATAACTACAGTGCGATTATCCCTTCTGGATAACGATGAACCAATAAGAGAGGTTGCTACTCACACGACTATGTGGTAGACGATGGCTGGCGCTCCCCGTGGCCGCTCTAGGAAGTTGTAGACACGGCTTTGAAGGCGCCGATATCGGGCATCGCGTCGACTATTAGCCCTGTAGTTGAGAGGTTTGCCCAGAAGACTCATTCGGGGCTGTTGGAGCCGGCCGCGTTTCAGCCGCGTCAGGCTAAAAAACAAAACAAACACCCGGTATAAATAACAAATCTAAAATCCCGACTAGGCTGCATTCACGTCGTTAAGATTGGTTAAGAAAACTCTTTCCAAGACAATCATTGATATGGCTGAGTAACATTTATATTGAAAAACATGGAATGTCCCGAAAAAGAACCCGATTTCAGAATCAGATCTAAATCTGATAAAAGACTTCTTATAGAGGGTGTTCCATTTTTCTTTACAGTCAAGTCAATTTCTTTCTAGATGAATTATGGCCGCATGAATTAAGCAGTGTTTTACGGAAAAGTCCCACAACAGTTTTTAGGAATGAGGTTAGTATCTTCTTTTTCTCCCCCCCCCCCTCTTTTTATTTTTTTTTATTTTTAGAAAGAATAAGCTAAATAAATCATACCGCCCCTGAAGATTTAGCACGTTTTTCCTCATCATTTTGTCAAATATTCCCACTATAGCAGGATACCATGGCTCTTGCGCGAGACATCAAGATTTCTTACAAAAGCAGTTGTCTTCACCTATCAAACGTGTTATCAATGAAACCAATAATTATCATGAATGATCGATAATTCGTGGGCTACAAGCAATAAGCGTCCAGTTCAGATTTGCGTTTTCTAAGCCGTCCAGTTCGCAAACTCGTTTTCTAAACCGTCCACTTGCGGCGCCCGCCGAAGTAGCCCACTTCTGTCGCTACCAAAAAAAATATTTTTTGGCCAATTTGCGTTTTGAAGAGTGGATATTGTAGCTAAAAGTATTGTCTCTAATATCCACCCTTCAAAACGCAAATTGGTCGAAAAATAAAAATTTTTGTAGCGACAGAAGTGGGCTACTTCGGCGGGCGCCGCAACTGGACGGTTTAGAAAACGAGTT
>Ga0058701_10006197_pt1 | contig 10055 bp, 6 predicted proteins | sample AgamicOrMae_FD_97039 | JGI IMG/M metagenome (GOLD analysis project Ga0058701, IMG submission 97039) | Agave microbial communities from Guanajuato, Mexico - Or.Ma.e | ecosystem: Host-associated > Plants > Phyllosphere > Phylloplane/Leaf | place: Guanajuato, Mexico | collected 2012-06-04 | reverse complement strand
TGATCCACCTTTCAAACAAATGAAATATTTTGTTGTTGTTTTTACATAGTGTAATATTGAATTTACATTTGCAGCGAATGCATGCTTTCCTTCCAAAATATGGATTTATCGAAATTGGTATCGAAGTTCTGAATAATCTTTCATTAAGGTAAATGAAATGGGAGCGTACTCGCGCAGTAATATGTTCATACCTTTCGATCCCTAAAGACAGGAAATTAATTTCAAACCGGGAAAATTTCTAAAACAAAGCATGAGACGTTGACCTCAAATTTTCATTTCCCAAACTTGTTGATATCCAAAGTATTAGTGAATTTGTACATCGCGTCTTCAACGTGCCAGGGTGTACTGTGCAGAGGGGAAATACAAAAATAGGGAACAGGAATCTAGGATCTGAAAAGATGAGCATGCACAGCAAAATACTTTGTGACCAGTTATCACGATCAGGTTAATTTAATTCTTCGCTTTACCTCACCAGGTACACATTTTTACATAAAACGGTACTTGTCGTACATCGCATTACACGGACCAAACTCGAGCAAAATGAACCACATGTTTGTTCAGTGGCCGGAGCCAGCATGCATTCCAAGGAGATATCACAAATACAGTGGAACCCCTCACAAACTATGGCAACGCTAGGAGACCAGTCCTGTATTCTTTTTAGTTCACAGGTGCACGAAACGAGAACACACACAAGGCGGTTTCTGCTTGTTTTAACTCGGAGCTACCTTAATATACAATCACTGGGAAGATAACACTGTACGGTACGTATCATGTCATAAGAAAAAGCAAACCGGGAAATTTTAGTTACGAGAGAACATATGAACTAACTCGACCATGCAGAAAAACGACATCTCACGGTGATAGCCAATAGTACGATAGAATTTCTGTCAAGTCGATAATAGGTTACTTTTTTTTATAAAGCCTTATATAATTCGATAAAACCGGACAACTTTAAATGTTACATTATAGCAGTCCTCACATATACGATACAATGTATTTCCTTACGTATGTATCTTGGGTAGGTACTTAAAGGGACACATTTAGAGAAAATTTAAACTTGAGATGGGTACTGTCGAATAGAGCATCGAGAAGGCGACCCCGCTCTTCCCTCCCAACCACGTTACCCATCAAAGATTTATTACGATAAAAGTGTTTTGCTTTTTCGGTAACATTCGTAGATATCAACGTGGGGCTGATAGCTAACTTATTAAAGTTGGTACAGGGAAAGGAAAATGGTCAGAGAAGTTTGGAGTCGTCCTTCGGGTGGTTCGATTTTAGGATTTCGTTATTCACAACCACCCGACATGGGTCAGCGAGAATACCACAGAACCGCTTTGCTCGGTCTACAGACTCAGATTTCAATTAGTGAGGGAGTTTTTCAATCACAGAACAGTACAACACACATTCAAAGATGTAAGTTAACATTTCGGCTATTTACCGATAGGAAGTCGAAGTTTAACGGTATATGGCCATCCTGTATCTAATGACATACCATACATTCTTCGCACTCGTACGAAGGAACTCAAAGATACGACATATTAATGGCACAAGAAGAGGCTAATACGTGGTAGAAAAACAAAAATAAACCTCTCAAACTCCCAAACACGAACTTCTCAAAAATCACAATCGGATTTCAGGAGTTTATCAAGGTGCGGAAGTCCACGGCGGTACTTCGCCTCCAGGATTATACACTCTCCATCTGCTTTACAATAACAAGAGTAATGGTAGTCACACGTAGTACTGGTTTTACAGCGCACTTTGTCCGCTTTTTATGGCAGTAAAGAAATTATTATTGCAGTTACGAGCTTGGGGCTTACGATGGTAACCAAAGCAATGTTAGACACTTATCTTGCCGAACTGTTTGAAAGACGGTATGTAATAACTACGTTTAGACAAAAAAAATTATTGACACGGTTTGTTGTATAGACGTCCAGTTGAAAATTTTCGGTGGAATGAGATTAAACCGAAACGACATAAACCAAAGATCAGCTCTAATAGAAACAGTTCGTCAGTCCAGGAGGTTCTCATGGCTCAACTTTAAGTATTGCCAACGGATTTTTAATCGTCGACTTCTCACGCTATGGTACCTCGTAAATATCAATTATAATCAATTTTAAAATTAGTATTAAAGATCTATGAAACGCTACCGGAACAAACGACTTTCGCATTGAAGCCTCTGTGCAGACAATTGTACTTTTAAATTTTGGCGCCATGCACCACTAAATCAAAATTGCAACTTGGGTATTGCTCGATCTGTGAACGCAATAGTTTATCACATTCAAGGAAAAAAGTAACGACAAATTTCTCACGGAGACTAAGTAGCAGACACCGATTTAGCTCAACGAAAACAGACTTTGAGCAATTAAAAGACACGGAAATATCGTCAAACATTAGTGATACATTTTGTGCATGTTAGACAGCCTGGCAAATGTCGTAAATATTGCACGGAAAATGGAAGTAGTACAGTTCGTGCTAAAAATATACATAGGGTACTATATCTTATTCCACAGTCCGCGCAACTCTTTGCACCGAGACTTTGTGTTTATTGATGGGTACCGCGATTTCGCTCGGAACATGTTATTCGGAGACTCACGACCTTAGTTCGAGGGTTTCAATTCTACCTTCTCCATTCCAGAAGAACAAATTTTTACCTCCATGTCTAAGAAAATCCGAGAAAACACTGAAAAGCGGTTTCTTGTGACGGTTTATCACCAAGCATTAAAATGTAAGGAGCATGTTCTGCTAGCTCGTACTCTAAACGTTATGTGGTGACCATGAGTTCTAAAATAAAACAAAATTAATCAAAAAGTTATTTTTTTACGGTGGTGCCACAGTGCTACTTCCAAACGTAAGCGTTTGCATCCTACGATTTTTTTTTTAACTGACCTGGAATGCACGAATATTTTATGCATAAGGAGGAGGACACTTTCAAGCATTCTAAATCAAACCCCTTGATTGAAGGAATGGAAGATTTCACGAAGTAGCTGAGCTCTCTACAGTTCCTGGAATTTTATGCATTTGAGCTCATAAGGCAGCTCACGTTCCCGTCGTAATACAACTGCTCACAATAGCATTTACATACCGAAACTGCAATACACGCCAGGAAGTATGAATATACTGCCAATACATGCATTTTAAAGTTTAAAGACGTGGGCCTCGACTTTGCAAAACATATGGCACAGCGGTTAAAAGATTATTCCGGACTACCCTGAGAATATTTTACAACCATTCACGTAAAAGGATGTTAGCGTAACCAGAAGATTTCCATTTTAGATGTTCATTACACAAATTCGTAAGTGGTCAACGTGAGCTTGCTATCGGCTTCGCCAACATATTAAGTAATTTTGATCGCAGCTAGATGAAAGAGCTCAAAACCGGTGGTGGATTTTTCTACTAACTCGCTAAGAGCAAATCAGCGCGCGACCTATAGGAGGGCTTGGCAGATTCTCTACATCACTGAAATATTCTTGAACAAGCAGGTTAATGTTCAGCTCCCTCGGAGTTAGCCAACATACTTCTAATTGATGCGGCTGGTGCCTAGCTGCGAGCATGGTAGGCACAGTATGGCACTTTTTCGTTTTGATATGGTTTACGATAGAGAGCCTCGAGATTGAGAACGCGCTGATTGGCTGGGCGAATCACTTCTCCACCTGAAGGCTCTCTACTTTAAGTTCGGTAACTGCCAGCAGAGATCCATAATTAGTGAATTCGACACAACTTTCTGCAGAGTGGTGTACAATACTAAATGAAGAACTAATACCTGAAAACAACATTGGCGAAAAATTTTGACACTTAATGGAAGACAAAAAACAAAAAAAAAGTATCAAAATTTAACAACAAACACGTTAAAAGTGGAAGTCAGCGTAACACGTATCAAGCGCACTTTTGGAATAACTCAGTTTTACGAAAATTAGATTAGCACTCACACATACTTCGCAAATTATGGGGAAAGACATTGATCCGTGCGGTCTGAGACCGGGCTGCCAGATTTCGCGAATCCGCCAAACTTAAGCGCGGCTGATTTTCAACCGATCATGATCAACAACTGACTACCTTCATTTCTGAATTGCTCATCTCCAGAGCGATCGAAAACATATGATACAGGCTAAATTATCTCTAATGGCACTCGAGTTAACCACGGTTAAAGTTGACGAAGTCGTAGAAACTGGCAAATCCGTCTGAAACCATGGCATATTTCACTACGGCCGTGACTGCATCGCAGATAGAACATAAATTGCAGCCGGCACATGTTACATGAATGTCAACAGCACTACTTGAACAATCGAGAGGGAAACATTACTGATATTACAACATCTCGACGTTGAGGGATTTCACATGCCAACATCTACAACGTGTATGGAAAGATCGCTGTTCTAAATATTTAAAGATGTTTCTTTTCTGGACAGCCAGAAAAACATCCCATACAGAAATTAAAAGTCTCCTAGACGTCTTAAATTTGCACCTCAGCAAGTTTCAACCTTGCTTTAAAATGATTTAATTTCTTACAAGCTTACTCATCAGCAAGCCTGGAGAAAAGCGCAGCTTGATATAAACATTGTTTAGCCTGTGTACGGTTAATGGAACGATTAGTATATGACGGCTAACTGACGATTCAGCGCTAATAGGCTACAGCGGGCGGTAGCTATCAGTTCCTTTGCAGGAGAAATATATCCTCACTCTCAAGCTAACCGCAAGTAAGTAGCTGAAGACTAATTCAAGATAAGTCCTAAAAGAACTGGGTTGAAGTCTCGGTTGGTGAGCGCAGTTACGGCTCAGACATCTAACTAGACGTCTAAATGCTGTATGAGGTTGTGTTTTGGTATAACACGACGTAACAAGCAGTTTGGTAATTCAAAATTAATTCTCATGCGCACACTCAGTCACTCACACCGTAAATTTCTATCATTATAAACTTTTTACAAATGCAACAACATAAAAACGTGAACATTTTTAACATGTCATCTAAAGAGATAGAGCAAAACCGTGTCCGGATTGAACGTTATTACTATCAGCGATACGCCTAGATATAAAGTTACAACAGTAATCGAGTTAAAACGTTAATAATCATTTTTAACACAGGAAGTACCACGAAAATTACTCAGTCTGTCTGAAAAGGGATCCGGCCTTTGTAAGACAGGACCTCTGCGACGATAAGCCGTTGATAACAAAAACTAAACGTAATTTTGTTAAAGCTTTTATAAATACCGAGAGTAACCAGATTCAAAAACAGCTGTCACTATTAGACATTTAGGACAAAACTACAGATCGAGAAAATCTTCGGACGATTTTAATCACGGTAACTAACAAGAAACAGCGATAAGATCAGTTTTTTGACACACCTCTTATCGGTTTGCACTGATAAGATAGGCGACAACCATCCCTCGAAAAACAAAACGTCAGTTGCCAAGAAATTTCGCACCACTTCACAAATAAACGTGGAGAAGTTTCAGCTTATACAGACAACTTCTTTAGTTGATGAGATCAAACCTATAAAAATATACTGTGAAATATAATGTCCGAAGATATTTCCGATATCAAAGTTTAAGTAACTAATAAAACAAATCATCCAACTCTACACTCGCGCCACATTGGCGACTGCAAAAACGGACTTCCTAAGAAAATATTCGTTGTTCAAGATACGAAAACTACGTTGTTTTTTCTGTAGACCGTAAGTTGATGAATGGCACCTGACCATGCTAGGAAATCAGACGGTAACTAATTCTTAATTTCCATTGTAAAAATACGTCTCTCCTCTGCGAGTTCAACCCTACCATCACAACTATACAACAACGCAACAAAACAGATTTGTAAACACCACATAATGGTTGAGTTATTGTGCCCATTCCAGCGAATCCTTCCCCCGGCCATGAATCGGATGGTTTTGATATGCCAATATCACTAACATAATAAATACAAAAATAAACTATTAAGACTGGTTTGAGAAGAGAAATAAATACTTTTGGGGAGAGGATGCCGAGGACAAACCATTCCTTAATGGGTGTAAATTGCGAACTGGGATGGGAGAGTTTTTGACACAAACGAACTTTCGATATCGAGATCCTATCTCATTAGTCCTTAGTGCATCGCAACGCACAGTCTTTTATTCAACCCGTCCACGTCCACAAGAGGGAGGGGGGAACAGCACTGGTAGAAAATCTGATAAGATTCCCACCAGCTCACAGGTTAGTATTTTTAGGTCAGAACGGCTTCATTTCATCGTCTCACATAAATTGATTTCGGCCAATTTACTTATTAGAAAGTGGTTTTTATCCAAAGATATTATAGATTTTACATTTTCAGGTTAAGCACGAGATAGTCTTTTAATTTGCGACCAAGAAAAGATCGTCGCAGTTTTGCTATCTTTATCGTTCACTGGAAATTCTAATGAAGTTTGGCAACATCGACCAGCATCCATACCACAAAGAGAAGTTTAAATTTAACTTTACAGCGAGTTACCTAGAGTTCCGTGTCATTCGTTACTACCCTAGCTTAAGATAAACTTTTGTTCCTTTGTCAGAGAACCTACCGACAATGACATTGCTTGAGTTAGCCTAGCTTGCACCAAAATAGCTTTTCCGAGCTCTTACGCAAACTCCTCGGCAAGGTGTTTTGTCTTGGACATCTCCCTGAAGTCTCTGCAGAAGTTCACCTGCTGTTATTTGATACAGAGATTGTGAAGCTAGGTTATCTCAAGCTAGCCACCTCGAGAGAGTACAAACCATTTCATCACATCGGTTTTTTCCTGACTCTCTGTAAATCTGTGCTAAATGCCGAAAACTTTGTATGAAAATCTGCGCATTTCAAGTAAAAACGCGACTTTGATATAGCTGAAAACATGCATTTTATGAGTTCCAAAATACTACGTATAAAACGAGACCCGAAAATTCTTCTGGTGTTTAAAAATAACAACTTTTCAAACCTAACCTCGACACAAATCGGTTACGCTAAAAGGTTTTCAAACGACGTCGAACTCTAGAGTGTGATTTAAAATCCGTGCATGTCTTCCGTGTCATGCGCCTGTTTCAATTGTTGAGAGACTTCTCGAAACGAATTTCCTGACAAGAAATACCATCCGTAGAGCTTCTTAAAAGTGCCAATGTGTTCCCCCCTGCACTTCTCAGTCCCCCCCAGGCGTCGAGTTGCTCCCCCATCTGTCGAACTCGATTCCGGAATCGGGACTCTGGCCGATGGTGAGTGGGCTCAAGAAGTTGGACATAACGGAACACTTGCAGACCGTGGTGGAGCAGCCGCATCCGGTGCAGGTCCGAGGCTGCGCCGACGTGGCCCCGCCAGCTTGGTCGTCGGCTGGGGGGCGGCCGCCTTCCGGGGCAGGGGACCCGTCGCTGCACAACGAGTCGGAGGGCGACGACAAGCGGTAGATGAGACCTGGACCAAAAGATAGCTTTAAATCCTTGCCGAAATTTGATTTGATTCAGTGATAAATGCGGAAATTACCGTGGAGTGGTTAAGCTGCTACATTCAACCCGCACCTCAAGTATATGAGGATTGATTTATTAACCGCTGAGATGTTTGATTTCTCTCTCGTTTAAGAGCTTTTAGCCTCGTCTAATTTCGTTTGTCGAACTCTCGGTTGCACTCTGTACCGTTTGTGTTCAACTTCTCAATACATCATGAGAACGACATTCAACAACTGCGGAGGTTAGAAGAGGCTAACCTAAGTTAAACGAGGTTAGGTAAGGTTCCTTGTACAATGATGTCCGTAAGTGAGCAGCCAAACATGATCGACACAAAAAGGTAGAGAATGCAACGTATCAAATATTCAGTTCACTCCCGGAGCATTCGATTAACTTTAGCGCCAGACTTGATCGTAGCGAAATGTCAAATGGTCTGTAGGTCTCAACTGCGAAAAAAAATGAACCCCACTTAGGGGTTTTCAGAGAGTGCAGAACGGTGTAACCATAGACCTATCAATCTTTTACGCTTTCGCATCACACAGATTATACTGTAGAGTTCAGATCAAAAGCCATGTCACTCAAGAGTCCACACGAAATGCGACACCGTTTTCATCTCTACTGTACTTCGCACTACCGTTTTCGCTGTTTACTAAATGTAAGTTTACGCTAATGCAGGCATTAAGAGGAACGAGCTACAGAGGGCGGCTAAAATGGGAAAGAAAGGAATAGTGAAGGAGGAAAAGCAAAGCAATTTAACAGAAACTCTAACTTGCTCTACAAAGAAGGGTCGATTTTTCATGACGGCCGTGCATAAACTACGTTACACCCAGGAGGGAAATAAAACGTTCCGCGGAAAATTCTACGAGAAAATAGGAGGTTGTCAGGCTGAAAACGGAACTAAATTTTTGAGAATAATTATAATAAATGCTTTGCTTTCTTAAGGGCAAACTATCACAGTACGGGTGTTACTCGGTTAGGAGGAAAAAAAAATATTCGAAGTTCTTTCGTTTTTCTCGACAAAATATAATTATTATATTTTCAAAAGAAAACAAATGTTTTACATGGGTTTTTTAGTTTATCAAAACACTAAATAGGGATTAAAAACCTGGAATACTGTACTACATATATCTCTCTCTCTTTACAAAAACACTTTACAAATCATAAACATAAGGGTTGTACTTAATGGAGTTTACAAGTTTGTTAACTCAAACATAGGTCTAGTCCAGGAGCGCACAACTTAAACAATCTAGAAGCAAAATGTATGGGCTTTGACCTGAGGCCAATTCGATCGATGCCATACCTCTCAAAAACATACTGATATTAGTTATGGGGAAAAAAAGATCTACTTAATCTAAAGTTCCCGAAAATTAAATAAGAAGAAAAGTGTTTTATTTTTCGGCGCTCTGGCACAAAAAAGGAAAGTCGCTGGTTGTGCACACCTGGTCTAGTCTTCAATGTACAAACTGAACAAAATAAAAATGTAAGATATGACTGTCATGTCATAGGAGTTTTTATTTTAACCATCAGTGTTACAGTTAATTTGAGTGGAATTTACGCGAAACACAAAGCAAGATTGTGAATCGGATTTTCCACTGTAATCGATGTTAGGTTGGCACTAACGATACAGCATTCCTTATCACGGTGAGTATGAGAAACGTAACGCAGGTAGAAGACATGAAAAATCCTGAAAAATCCGCATTGAGCCAAGTAAAACGAGTATAAAAACCGTGACGTCGCTTCGTCCAGGTGAGTACGAAAACATTAGCCGTGCCGTGCCGGTGGTAATTGTCTATAACTGTAATGTCATGGCGAGTATGAAAACGTAACGTGAGAAATAAAAATAACGTTACGAACAAACGCTCAGTAAAGCAGCAGTATGTCGTCCGTAAATAGTTCACCGTTTCAACCAAGGCATAGTAAGATAACGTGACAGCTTCCGACTGTAGCATTTTTCATACTCCGCGAAAAGGAACGCCTAGGCAGTGAAATAAGAAAATAAAAGGAACTGTCAATGGACGATGGTAAGAATAGCTGAAAAAAGAGAAGAATGAAATTAAAGCATGAAAAAAAAACCCGAGGAGGATGAAAAAGGGTGCGTAGGTTGCAAACGATTTTGTCATACTCACCAGAATCTGGGGTAGTTATGCTCCCTGGGGGCGGACTGAGACTCGCGCTTGCTGGATCTCCCGAGTCTCCCGAGTCTCCGAGACTGGACAGGCCGCGGCCCGGCGACGCTCGAAGCTCCCGCTCGAAGTTGTACAGTTGCTCCATAAAGTGGAAGTTGGGCGCTACGTTGGCCTTCCGACTTCGGACCAAATTGAACGCGTCGTTCAAACTTAGGTTCATCTTGTACATGAGGTAGGCCACGGTGATGGTGACCGAGCGTGAGACACCTGCCAGGCAGTGCACTAATACCCCTTTTTGGTTGGACCGCGCCTCATCTGAAACAAACAATCGCGGGATCAGTATTGCTCCCACTTTTCGAGGTAGCATTTCCGGGGGGCATTCGATAGCGCCAAAAACCACAAGCGCCAACGCCGCAAGCGCCGCAAACGCCAAGTCGCAAACGCCAAAGTTCGTATAGGTTAGGTCAAGTTAGGTTAAGTTAGGTTAGGCTAAGTTAGGTTAGGTTAAGTTAGG
>Ga0058701_10006196_pt1 | contig 10059 bp, 6 predicted proteins | sample AgamicOrMae_FD_97039 | JGI IMG/M metagenome (GOLD analysis project Ga0058701, IMG submission 97039) | Agave microbial communities from Guanajuato, Mexico - Or.Ma.e | ecosystem: Host-associated > Plants > Phyllosphere > Phylloplane/Leaf | place: Guanajuato, Mexico | collected 2012-06-04 | reverse complement strand
CCTTTTAGCTTATGTGTATGAACGTGTCATCCGATTTTGATATTTCGACTTTATCTCCGAAGCACATGGCGTTTCTCTGTAGAAATTAAATTGAAATTCCTCCAGTACTTATTTCTTCGTCATCATTTCTTTGCAACATCCTTGCATAAGTCAAGATTTAGAATACTTAAAATAACTTAGGCCAAGTTTGCGCGAGCCAGATCCGATTTATGCACAACCATATTTCGAATGCCTTGGAACTCGCCAAAGAGTGCTTTTATATCATTCCAGTTATAACACACCAAAGCAGCTCTATCTGCTGCAAGGTTCAGTTCGAGTTACCTAATTTATAACCGTTCTCTTTTAACAGCTCGAGAATATATCGGTTTCATTTTTCTTTTTTTCTCAATTTTATTTAGCTAAAGTTGACCTTTAGTTTTGGAAGACAAGGGACAGTCGTTTCTGTCCCCGGCAGTGTAGCACGTCGCAGATTCCCACAATGCTAATTTGAAAGGTGACATTTTTTACCTATTCTACCCTGATTAAATTTTCAATTACCTTACGCAAGTTTTTGCTACAAGTAACCGCGTGGGTAATGTCAACCAAAGTAAGGTTAATCGAGATAAACTCACGTGCCCTGTGCCTTGTTTTACCACCGCTCTGCTCAGTCACCGCCAAGCCTGATGCCGCCGAGAAGTAAGCGGCGTCAAACTTGGCGACCGTCAGGCTAGATGCCTTAAGAGGCGTCACATCGTAGCTCGTCGCGGGTTCCTAGAGCCGAACGTACTACAGAGTCTTTGTATTTCAGCGCGGCCCTGGTTGGTTGACTGCCTGGATAAATGGCTTGATCGAATGGAGCTCGGGCCGCACCGGTGCGCCGCCATTTTCGTGGACAACAGCGGCGTGGACATCGTCCTGGGCATCCTCCCGCTGGCGCGCGAGCTCCTTCGCCGCGGGTCCCGGGTGCTTCTGTGCTGCAACTCCGCGCCGGCCTTGAACGACGTCACACACCACGAGATGCTCGCCCTCCTGCGCCTGGCCGGCTCCGTCTGTCCCATCATCAGAGAGAACTTCGCCCATGGGAAGCTGCGTGCGATGCCGACAGCGCAGTCCGGACCTTGTTTAGATCTCAGGTAACCTGCATTAACGCTCCTAAAACTATCTTTGGAGAAGTTATCGCATATTTTTGATACGTACCGCTTTTGCTCGTGCATATTGCGCACTTTGTTCACATCTTTGGGTATTGAAATCCGGGTTGCGTCATAAACACGATCGCGCTTGTAGGTAGGAAACTTTGAGAATAACTTCGGGCATTAAAAGTAGCCAATCCGGCTGCACCCAATGAGCATGTACGGAAATTCTACAAGTGCGGTTTATGCAGCCGTTTTGCTTCAGATCATAGGACTCCAGTTGGCAATCACCATACACAGTAAAGTTAGGAGATGAAAGCCCTCCCTTGAGTTTCAATTTTCGTCGGATAGCCAAGCGGAGCGAAACACGAGGGACGTAGCCTAACCAAGGTTAACCCAGAGTGTCCAGCGATCAAGGGAAATCAGGAAATCAGTGAAAAGTCAGGGAATTTTACTTTCTGGAAAGTATCAGGGAAAAATCAGGAAATGTGACTGAAAATTCTGGAATTTTTCAGAAAAAAAATAATTTGATTACTCAAACGAGCAATGAAAATTGTATTTAGGGTAATATAAAATTTTTGTCTTAAGCATTGTCTTTGTGTCCCATTCACAAGTCTGTTTAATCAGGGAAAAAATGTAAGTCAGACCTGGAATATCCGGGAAAAATCGGGGAAATTGGGTTTTTTGAAATTTTCTGCAGACCCTGGTTAACCCAACTTACCCGGTTTTATGTCGTTGATCCCTTTACCTTTTAATGTAATGAAACATTCAACTAACTGCAAAGAAAAACAAGCAGCAGAAAATCCTACCTTTTAAATTTACTGTGTATGTTCGTTTGTCAACTGCTCGTACTGTTAAAAGCAATGGCCAGGATATAAGAAGTTTTTGTTTTTAACCATGAGTTTTACCGATTTATGTCGCTTTTCAGTCGCCTGAATTCTCAACTTGCGGACGCCATGCACGACGTCGACCTGCTGATTCTAGAAGGCATGGGCCGAGCTCTGCACACTAATCTGCAAGCGAAATTTAACTGCGAATGTCTCAAACTGGCTGTGATAAAAAACCGCTGGCTCGCTCAGCGCCTAGGCGGAGGCATGTTCTCTGTCCTTTGTCAATATGAACCCGCGAGGACGTCCAACGGTTAGTCTCTGCATTTGCCTGTCGAACCCCACACTTCTACTCGTTCGTCTTACTCTCAGCTTTGAGAGGTGCAATTGTCTATCTCTCGTGTTTCAGCTTTGTCCAGAAGTCAAGTGGAGCGAGGCTCGAGTCGCGTGTCCCAACCTAGCAAGGGGAGTGCCTAAACTTGCCGCCTCCGATTTTCTTGAAAGTTTAAGAACAAGATCGTGGTATGGAAAGATAACTAAGCCCAAAACTTGCTGCAGAAACTCATTTTAATTACCTTTAAAGTAGCGTTAAAACACGAAACAGTGCCACATCTTGAAAACGGCTGGAAACATCGCAAAATCCTCGAAAATTGAACCTTAGGCGCCACTTTTTGTTGCCCTTCATGGGATGACTATTCGTTTTGAATTATTTCGAGAAAAGTATTTTTCTTTCAATTTTTAACACTATTTTTAAGGTAGTAAAAATGAATTCCGACCGCAAGTTTGTAGCTAAGGTATCTTTCTATCCTACTATCTTAAAGTCGCGAAAGTCTCAAGAAAATTAGAGGCGGCAAGTTTGGGTACTCCCCTTACAAGTCAACTGTAAATCTCCCAAGGTCGGTCTGACCTACGTACGTTGTAAATCCTAACACTGAAGTGAAAGATTAAACCAGGGTGGAACACGAAAGGTAGAAAGTTTGACCTTTCAACGTGTCAGAGCAAGTGAAGACAATCACACGTGGCTTTATGATGTTTTTTACAATACTTTTTTAGACCAATGGCTGTTCTTTAATAGGAAAAAGAAAGCGTTACAGCAATATTTTCCTCTTTACCGGGGAATGTCGACTGCCAACTGATATTCTTGCAATTGCTAACAGTTTAGATATTTTCGATGAGCCATCAATTCAGGTTCTGTTCTTTATGGATCGTACTGTCAACTCGTCATGAGTTTGCTAGTTTGGTGAGATGTTACTGCTGTAACGTCTCTCATACGTATTCAGTTTCCGGAAATTCTCTTTAATTTGGTTCAATATGCTTTAAAGGTCATGATTCCCCATCTATTTTAGGAGTCCGATTAAAGGGGTATCATGACTTCTAAATCCAAAGTTAAGATTTTGGCCGAACACAAAAAAGTGATTTTGTTTTCGATGTCCGTATCATAAGGGTTTACGTTACCTCGTAACGTTGCTAGCAATATCGCACATCGCGTTGTTTGAATAGATACGTCACTAATATTACAATGAACTTTTTTGTGGTCAAAAAATTAATTTCAAGTTTAAAGTATTAGTGACGAAACAGCGGCATCTTTTTCACCCTAAAATTTCGATTAAAGTTGGATTTGAAACAGACCAGTATTTCCATGTTGAAAGAAAGGCGCTCGAAGATAAAGGTAACGGTTGTTTTTTCAAACCGTTCGATGAATTATTAACTCAGACTTGCTGATTACGTAAATGTCTTTTACGTATCAACTTTGAACGATTTCGTGTTTGTGTGACCGTGTTCATGATCAATAACCAGCTCTGAGCTAATCTAGAAGTGATATACAGCTGAGCTTTTTCCACTATTTTATCACTTTAGGAAAACCAAGCATTCGGATGGAACTTTTTTCTTTTTCTATTTTTTTAAGTTAAACCTTGAAACGCTAATTATTTTTTCGAGAATGTCATTTCCGAGTCAATTATCCGATTTCAAGGAGCTTTTGCGTTGAAATATCTACTTTAAACAACATAAATGAGCAATAAATTTTACAAACTGTAAACAAATTTGGTAAAGTATGCAGTGATCCAGCGATCGCAGTCAGTCTCGATCATTTTTGGCGCGATTAAGGAGTCGACAGTTGTATTTTTCCAACAATTGAAAAAATTCAAAATTCAATCAAAAATAAAAAGTGATGTAGTCGAGTGCTTGGTTCCCCTTATTTTTAGAAAACAAATTCAATTCAGGAGTATAAATTCGATATTTTTTTTTCCGCAGCGTAAAAAGTCAAAAGAGTAGGTTGTCCAAGGTATAATTAAGACTTGTTGGATAATATCTAAACAAAATTAATCAGCCAAGAAAAAAAATGCGAAGCTGCATAGTACCCAAGCAGTGCTGAAATTCAACTGATACGTGTTACGTGTCGCAGACATTGTTAGATCATCTGATACTTGGTGTGAATTGGTCAGCAGAGCTTGTAGGCCCACCCAATCCCCTCCCCTCCTTCCACCACTGTTACGCCGAAATGGGCTCGCAGCATGCGGTTCCAATGAGTGCTGCAGTAGTTTGGCAAAGTGTGAGACTCCTCTCATGCAACACCAAGCACACTCGTTTCAGGCAGCATACGGTCTTCCTAGAATTTCTTGCTTTCTGAGACCTTGTGGCCCAAAGCACACATTTTAGAACGTCTTTAAAATGCTTGCCAAAGCAATAACATGCCGCGCAGTTTCAAAATCTTAGGAATATTACCTAAAGTGTCCAATATGTTCATTTCCTACTTTTTTTCTGGCGCCAGAATGTCCGCCTTTTTTTGAAAAGGGCGTGTTTTTGGAACGGTTTTCGTAGTTTATTCGTTGAGCTCTGAGAGTTTTGTGGTTGAAAGGTACTGCACGTAAGAGCTCGTTTTTTATAACTGTCGTTTAGAGTATTGGTGCCCGTCTCCACGTAGGTACTCTAGCTGGTACTAGCAGTCAAAAAAGTATTGACCACTCCAATTTTTTTAAAACCTTCTTAAATCTGAAACGGAGAGAGATACGTCAGAAAAGCACGAAATGGAATCTTTAGATCTTCAAGAGATCTATCAATTTGATCTTAGCTTTTTTGTCGTACCTCATTTCGTTCAAAAGTTACCGAGGTTTTAAAAACTTGGAGCGGTCAATACTTTTTTGACTGCTAGTACCAAGGCACCATGAACCGTAACGTCGCGTCGGTACCCCCCAAGCGTAACCGTATCTCACAAGCGTCGAAACAAAGTTAATTACATGTCGGAGTGTTGCCGCAGCAGTCTTGTATTCCGAATACTGCATCGTCTCTGCTTACTGGTATCTCCAGAGCTTTGGGGACTCCGAACCGTACCACTTTTATCTATTATCGCTGAGGAAAATCTTGTCTGAACGTTTGTGTCCAGTTGCCGGTCCCTTCGTGCACTTTTTGATAACCCGTTTTCCTTAATCTAACTTTGGTTTCACGATTGCTACGTGTAAGATTTTGTTCAATAAGCTTAAATGCTTCTTGAGACTCGATACGTATTCTCGTTTATTGAACCGCGGGTTTCACGTTGTTTTGATCCAAGACGCTCTTACTACCTTCTGAAATTAGATAAAATTTGCTTGTGTGTGTTATAATCTGAATTTTGCAGTTCTTTTTTTTTCGATTAGCAACAGTTTTATGTGATTGCCTGTCTGATTGTGATGAAAGTTTCTGCTCGAGTTTATCGGTGAAAGTGTTTTGTTGCTCAATGCCGAAGCGGAATTAACGATTACACTGAAAGTATTGTAGTTGCGAAATCGACCTTTCGTTGACTCAACCCCAACCATGAAGTCCAACCTCCTAAAAATAACAGAGTTCATGCTCTTCGTAGTACCAACTTGAGAACCTTGAAACGTCAGAGAGAGTTTCTGTAGGACCCAGGAGACGCTTTTTTTTTTAAAAAAAGTTAAATATCTGTCGTTACTTACGAAAATTAGAAAGCATCGGCCAGCAAAACTTAAAAAGATCGATGGAAAATTCTCGGCGAGTGATAACAAGGCAAACAAAAAGTAATATTTAGCCGACACCCAGATAACCACCATTGCATGTTGCATGCAATATTTGAAAACGTATTAAATCGCACAGCATTTGTTAACTAGACTTTTGAAACGTTTGGTAGAAGTTCTTGTATCAAACCTGAGAGTACTGATTCACATCTTTTGTTGAACTATCCTTTTTTTTTCTTTTTTTTAAATACTCCGAGCCGATTCTTGATTGTCGGTGGTAGGGGGTCATCTGTTGGTGACGTTATGAAGCGACTATAAAAGTTGAGTCGCCATGTTTTTCTGTGTACATTTTTCCCTAACCGTAGAAATGCTGTTTTATCTTAGAGTTCGTTGATAACGAGACAGTTGATTAGACCGTCCACGAAAATTACCAGGACGGGTTATGTACCTAAAAATAGGCGCAGTGCCTGTAAAGAGACAGTTGCTTTTCAACCGATTTACTTTCAAAAAAATGGAAAAAAGAAATCCCAAAATTGTGTACTAACCTTTTGCAGTAAATGAGACGGAATTCTACCAGAGTCGGATCTTTTTTCTGTTTTCTTCGGAAAAGTCTGAACTAATTTTGCAAGGATTACGGAACTATGTTTTATTATTCTTAAATCACTGAATTTCGTTAACTTGAATAAGACAAAATAATTTCCTAAAGAATTCTTTTTTTTTGCGATTTTCTTGAGCTTTTCTCGTTTCTGCCCCTTTCTTCTCACGTTCACAGTCCCTTTTAAGGTCTGTCCCTTTCTAAGACCTTTTCTCGTAATGGTGTAATTGATGCGTGTACAAAGTACGTAGTTTTAAAAGGTGATACCTGGACGTACCTGGAAAAGTTGTTGAGTTTTAGTTTGTATCCTCCCCTAGGGATTATTGTTTTCACCTTCATTAGATCACCAGGTCTAGACAATTTTAAAGATTCTTACTGATCGGTAAGATAGTTTTAATCAGGATCGGCTGGCTCAAGTCTCTACAGGAATTTTTGTCTTGCGAAGAATTCTGTACGATTTGAATTTTTCATCAGTAAACAAGGACCATATAAGTGTTCCCTGATAATTATTTGACCGTTAAGTTCACGGTTTCTTGAACCGACCAATCAACAAATTTTATCAGTGTTTACGCACCGATCAGTTGAACTTAAACCAATTTTCATTCAGTAACGCTCTGATTATTTAACATCTGATATCTTGAGTGTGATACGCAACGATGAGCTGATTTTTCCCGACTTGTCATTTTGCAACATACCAGTCAGCCGATTTTTTCGGTGTACGCACCCGCAAACCCGAACTCACCCGATCAGCGATTTGGTCGCTGACAGCTAGTCCAGTCATAGCCTACATTCTCGAAAAGTCAGGTGACCAGCAAAATATCGCCTATCGGGTTGAGGTGATGAATCGACTAGTCTGAAACGCTATTAGATATACGTTATTGTTTCGTGTACAAACGAGCCATGATCAGCTTCCCGTATCTGCGAACGCTATCACATTATGTAAAAAGACGGAAAAAAATATTTTTTGGTATAATAGCTCAATTACTTAAATTAAAGAATCATAGTCCTAAAGTTTGCAAATTTATTGTGGGATCCCTTTAATATTGACTTCTGTTGAGGACGTGCAGGGGATCCAAAAGCTGGTTTGCCACAAGGTCAGGAATTTAGGGATAATGGTGACAGGAGTAAAGAGGTCAGGAAAAATTGAAACGCTGCATCTTTAAAAATATCACTCCGTTTTAGAGGAAGAAAAAGAAATGTTCCCCTGTCGAGAACAGTGGTGAAGCAAAAGTATAAATTAGGTGAGGGGAAAGTCGGGAAATGTCAAATCTCAAGTCTGGGGCTACCATGAAAAGTTTTCTTTTATCATGAATTTATCGAGGGTCTATCGCAACCATTTTTGCCTATCGGCAGTGCCGAGCGACTCACGGGCTCCTTAGGATTTTCTGAGGTAATTATGCAAGACGCTCGACGATAATGCTAGGCGTGTTGTCTATTACGGGCTGAAGACAAAGGACTTCAGCCCTTACGCATTACTTTCGTGTCGAGCTGGTGGCACCGTCGTCGTTTCAGGAAATCCTCAGAAGAATGTGACTCGCTCAGCACACAAAACCTGAGCGTTCGTTCATTAATATCTGATGAGAGCCTAAACTGCGTTAGCCGAGGATCGTATAGTTTGGAGGTTTCGTTTGTAAGATATTTTCGATGCCTTAACACGCAAGTGTAAATGTCGACACCTGTCTGAGAATAACCGTATATGATTGACGTGTAAATGAGGAAAGTCTCTTAGAGATCAGGGAATGAATTGCAGCTCTGACAGTGGCGCCCGACTTATTTTAGTTGGCAGAGTTTTCGTGTTGCCTGGTATATATTTTCTTAATTTATTTTTTCATTTTATTTTTCTTCCGTTTCAGAAGCATGTGACAATTAAGGTTTATTGTCACATGTCGGAAGTTATCAGCAGGTTTCTCGCTATGGTTTCTTAATAAACCCAAACTTAAGATTTATAGCGGGCGTCTGCTGCCCCCCCCCTTTTCCCAAAACCAATGCAGCCTTGGTAAACCGCGCACGAAGGTACTGTGTAGCATCGTAATCTGTGTTTTGATACGTTTTCGCTCACAAACGACCTCTTAGAGTTGCCCTCTGTTGCCGCTCGAGGGGTCGTTTTCAAGATGTCTGACCTTCGCTGGAAGGTGGCCGCTCTGCAACACGAATCGTTTGCATCTTGTTGGCGGCCAACGACGGAAGCGAAGTACTGTAGTTATCGTAGCGACTTGTACGTGCCTACTCGAACCTTCATCTAGCGGATACTGAACTTTCATGAGAAGCGAATTAAAACCGAACGTAACGGTTTGGAAAGTGATTTATTATTGATGAAAGTACCTGCGGCATCTTCCATCATTAGCTACCAATTAGTTGTCAGAAGGAGGAGCGTTGGAACAATGTTAATTTGGCTGCGATGACCTTGTGACTTGGTTTGTCAAACTATTTGGTCCATTCGCGTCACGGTAGATGAGCTGTGTGTTCCCATATCAGTTTTAAGTGAGCCAAAGGCTTCCATTGTTGAGTATTTTTTTCTCGCTCATTGCTATTTTTATCGTTTTTATGTGGTGGTGTTGAAGTAACGGCTGGGCAGGTGCGTACCATAGACCTCCGCGTCGTGAGTGGGGAAAATCGGTTGCTGCAGTCCCAAATTTTAGGCTTTTAAACTGGTTTGACAAAGTTCGTGCATACCAAAAGGCGCACAAATTTCGCCGACTGCTTAATTGAGACTCGTTTGTTCTAACCAACGGGACATGTTGCGTTTTTCTAGATACATTATTTAAAGGAGAATGGCATTTTTAAAAAAATATTTTTTTTTAAAGTCAAACGTATGCTGTGGCCTCTTAGCTGCATAAAAGATAGCCACCGGTATTTACTTTTATTGCTGTATGATAAGTGAACGAAAAAGTTTATTAGCCATCTGATTTCTGCATAATACTGGTCATGACGCAAGGGGCAACGTTGTTTGCGCATCTGAGCCATCGGTACTTCTATGGTTTATGATTTGGTGAGAATATTTAGTACATGTATGTACAATTGCTTCTGTTGAGTTGTCTAGTTTTTATTATTGTTAAATCATATTTCACGCTGTATTATGACTTTGGATTGAAGACTGAAATTAACTTAGTTGTGTATCTACTGTGTGATAATGAATCGTCTCACTAATTAGGTTTGCATCCGTATTTTCTTGATGTTGCAATGGAAACGTAGGAGGGACCAATGAAATTGGAGAAATGAAGAGTCTTTTTGCCAATTCTGGAGCGTGTCTTGAATCCAGATCGAAGTTAGACAACCATGTTCCTTCCCAGCAAGCATGAATAAAACTACTAGTCAAGTTAATTGGAGTACTGTATGAAATAAATGTTTATTGTTACGAAACACTCGTTCTTATTCCTCGAACCTATTTCTCCTCGTAATAAAAGACTTATTGCCGACGATGGAGTTCGAATAGGCCAACAGCTGTCAGTGTGGCGCGTGTTAACTGCTAGGAGTGTCTGAGGTCCGGTACCTACGAGGCGGCAGCGTTACATAATCTTATTTACCCAAATCATAGTTCTAACAAAAGGTGTAGGGGGGGGGGCTTACAGGTATTGAGT
>Ga0058701_10006195_pt1 | contig 10059 bp, 8 predicted proteins | sample AgamicOrMae_FD_97039 | JGI IMG/M metagenome (GOLD analysis project Ga0058701, IMG submission 97039) | Agave microbial communities from Guanajuato, Mexico - Or.Ma.e | ecosystem: Host-associated > Plants > Phyllosphere > Phylloplane/Leaf | place: Guanajuato, Mexico | collected 2012-06-04 | reverse complement strand
GTTAAATTAGCAGTGGCGCACCGCTGTTTGGCGACAAACGCGTTGAGATATCACAAAACGGACAAAATTTTGGCCCTAAAGGGCTCCAAAATAACCTGTTTACTCTGAGAAAGCTTTTGTTTGGTCAAAAAAGTCATTATTTACCCGGGCCAACTTGAAAGCCCCTTGGCACGGTTAGGGGGGGTCGCACAGCCCCCGGACAGGTTTCATTCAATTCCTCTAATCAATGTGAAACTTTCTAGACTACGAATTCCAAAAAATATCCATTATGAAAAAATAAGGGACACCCTAGTGGTACAGTAATCGTGCCGGAAGAATATTGTACTTCTCGACGAGACGTACAATATTGTTTACGGCACGATTACTGTATCACGTAGTGTTTTAGCGCTACAAGCCATTTAATGGTCAGGGGGGGGTCACGACTTTTGCTCCTCACTGTACAAGGGATAATCAGACCGTAGCATGTGGGACTTCAAATAGCGCTGAAGCTGAGCAAAAACGCACAGTGAAGGAGCTAGAGGAACGCAATAGAATATTAGAAAGACAATGTTCAAACCCCACTCTGAACATTGACGCTGAAGTACTTGAGCGAATAAGGAATTTGGCTGCAGACATGCAGAAATTTCTTCAAACTTAAGATTATATTGTTAAAAAGAGAGTGACTGAAGGGATCGCAGGTCTCCTTGAAAAATCAGAAGCTGTAGAGGATCTCATACGTAAGTCAACTTTTAGTACAGGCTGTGTTCGCATACAAAACTGGATTGACAGCATAACTGATTGTGTTTCGAGTAGTTCTAGTGAAGAAGTGATATCAATTACTTGAATTGGTCTAGTCATTTACAGTGATATTTTCTTATGTAGTTTAATTTATCTTTTATGCAAGCTTTTGCTTCATAAAATTTTGTTTTATTGTTGTGAGTATAGTTTGCAGTCGTTTTTAAGATAGAAAAGAAATTTTTCTCTTCTATGAAAATCAACTTGGTTTTACATTCTCAGAAATATGAGGATTTCAGATGGAAGGATTTCAGTGGACTTTACATTGATGAATGTCTTACATGGAGAAACCATGTAGACTGTCTAGCAAGGAAACTTGCACCAATTGTGGGTATTTTATACCGCTTCCGTTCTTTTAAGTTACCACATAGAATTAAACTAAATCTGTATTACTCGCTATTCCATCCTCACATCACATATCTGAATGTTATCTGGTCTGTGTCTGCAACTGTCAATATCAAAAGGATTGAAATTTTACAAAGACGGGCACTAAAGCACATATATGATCTTCATCCTCTCACTCCTACTGATTTACTGTATAATATAACAAATGTATTCTCCGTTGGTGAAAGTGCCCGTTACTGCTCTGCACAATATATCCATAAAACTCTTCTCGGGGATGCCCATTCTAATCTTGTACTGACTAAAATCAACCAGATGCATAACTACTCTACAAGGCATCGTGAAGGTATTTACATTGCTCCTGTTAGTAGTGTAAAATACGGACTCAAATCTCCGTTATAGTAAAGCACTGCAGTTTTATAATGGTATTCCCCGAGAGATCAGAATAATGCCAGAAGGGTCATTGAGGGAGTACAGTGGTTTCCAAAACAATCTAAGAAAGTACTTCTTACAATGCCCGCGGGAGATCTAAAGTCCATCTTTAAGCTGTATCATAATGCCTAATCTATGCCTATTCTATAGTTCTTTCTTTTGAGCTTTGTTCTCTGGGGTCTGTGTGTTTTATAAAGGGTTATAACTCCTGTTTTGTTTCCTTGGTTGATGTTCTGTTTATGCACCTGAAGTGCCTCATGTAGTGTCTTTCAGTGTATTTTGCTACATATCTTGTATATCAACTTGTGATATTTTATATCGTCATCTTGTTTCTTTTGTACAACCTGTAAGGTCAAGGCGACCGTCCCTAAAACGAGCCTTGCTCCTAGGGACTACTGGTCTTCAAATAAAAAAAGTATTGCGTAGGTTTTTCATAGCTTAAAACTTTAATTATTTGCATAATTTTATTTTTAGGTGAAGGTATGGTACATTTATAGTTTCAGAAGGAAATTTAAGGTTTTGTTGGTGGGCATTGATGGCCTGGTGATACTTGAATTATTACAAGTTTTTGTTCCCTTTTGTTTGCACTCTATTAAGTTTCACATACACTTTTGATTGTTGTTTTAGAAAAGTGATCTTAACCTTTAAATTGGTTTGAGAGCAGACCAGTTTAGTGCAATAACTGCTGTAAGGAGTAACTTCTCTGAATTACTTTGCCTCCGACATGGGCTATGTGTGAGTTGAGTCAGGTTGGAAAAATTAACTTTGTCTTTAGTCCAAAGAGAGCTTATTGAAATAACTCATAACGCAATCCCCAGAAAATGATGGTTTCTGAGATGAAATGTTTATCAGGACCCCAAAGTTACTTCTTAACACAGCTGAAGTATACTGCCATGCTTCAGGGAGGTCCCGAAAACCTCCGGCAGATGTGATTCGCCATAAGTTTGGGGGATAATCATACAGAAATGGTTTGCACTCAGAAATAATCTCACAGATAAGATGTGGGTTTCTTCTCAAAACGGGACTCTGCCGATGACCGATCAGTTAACTTTCTTCTTTTTGTACTATTACAACATGGGCGGCAACCCGTACCCTTGAGAGGTGAGACTCGCTCTTCATAGTCGTGGATCAGTTGAAGTTGTTCGGAAATTTCTCTGAATTGGTACTTTATTCAAATACGTGATTTTCCTCCCTCTTTCTCTTTCCTTTAGGTACAAGGCTATCGCCATCCGCATCAAGCAGTTCATTCTCTGCAAGAGGTTCTTGTACAGAAGACAGTGTAAGCTACTTTTGTGCAGGGATTCATTCATAGCCATTTTTTGAGAATGGGAAGTTTCTAAAATGAAACTTTCGCTCTCTGTTAACAGGTGCTTCTGAGTGGCCGATTCAATTACAGCATTACTCGATACTGCTTATGCCAAATGGAGGAAGCGGACAAGGACGCTGGTTGGGTGGAGGCGCTTCTGAAGGGAGTCTTTGGAGACGAGGCGTCGCGATATCGGGTCTACCCGAGAACAGATGGGCTGAAGAAGTTTCCACAAAGTTTTTTGGAGCTAGCTAAAGGTAAGCGGTAAAAACGGGCAATCTCAAATCATAAACGGAAATACCCTACTAAGCACCTATCTCTATTGCAGAGCTGTGCAAAAAAAAAGGCTAAGGAAGAAGGGATTTGCTGAAGAGTAGTCACGGAAGCGAAGAAACTCCCAGGATATCTTTCCGACATTGCCACTAACATGGGTGGTTACAGAGGGAAACGAAGAGATAAAGGAACTTTATCGTTGACCACGGACGACAAAACTCCAAAAGAGAAGAAGAGGAAGAAGAATAAGTCGGTAAGGTAAATCTTGCATTACTCTGAATAAAAGTGTGCAACTTTTCACTTTTAAATCGCAAGTTTTAACGCAAGTCCCGCAATGCAATTAAAATTAGAAAGTTAAGTAGTTTCAGTAAGGAAGTTTGAGAGAGATATTCAAATATTGTAAATAGCAAAATTGTAAGTGCAAAGAAGGTGAAAGTTTCAGTAGAACGAGGGAATGTGATTTGGTCAAGTTCGAATTTTTGGAGGTATTCCAATATCTCCATTCGTTCTACGAACCTGAAAGTAAAACTGCACTTCGAATTGGGTGTGTATTCCTTACTTTCAGCTATTATGTCATATTGTAACATTACTTTCAGAACTCGTGACGACCCGAATTCGCCTGCCGACGCCAACGCCGATCACGCTGACGCCGACCACCCAAACGCCGACCACGCCAACCTAGATTTTGCCATGGATCTGGCCCAGGATCGCAACATCACCAACCTGGACGATCTGGGCATTTACCGGCTGCCTGAAACTTCGGAAATGAATGGCTTGTGAGTAGTCTTCCGGTGATAATTGCAATAACTACTATTTGTAAATAATTAATAACGTTTGTTTTTCCCCCCTTAAGGATCGTTTCATCTGCAGAGGTTTTCAACGAAGGGGACCAGAGGACCCTGGCATGTCTAAATTTGTATTACACATTTTACGTTTTAAAGTACACGCAAAAAAATAATTAACTGTAGCAGCGAAGATTTAGCGTCCACAGCTTAAGTACTTAGTTAATATACTGACAGCTGAATATTTAACAGTAGCAGATAAGAATGATTAGCTGACAAGCTTATCTACCACAGCTAAACTCTTACCACTGTGTGATAATGAAAATTTTATGGGTCTGACTAGGGAGTTTTTTGACGTGCGGTACAGAGTTTTGAACGATACTCCGATGGTTGTTAATGAGACACCAGCAATGACCCCCAAAGAGTAATAACAGAGAATCTCGTTGTCGATGTACCACTTTTTTAGGTCAAGAAAAGCTGTAAGCAGCGACAGAGGTGTTATCAGCCACTGCTAAAACCTTTTTTGCGTGTATAATGTGTATATTTTATTAATAAAGTGTCAACTATGTTAACAGCATACCGGTAATGTTCTTCATTCAAAGCATACGCAAACACCTTCCCCAGCACCCGAGGAACACCCCGGGTACTCCCAAAGAGCTGTTGCGGCACATCTAAGGAACAACCGGGGAACCGTTAGAGTATGCCGGGGAGCTTTTAAGGAACAGTCGATATTATTGAGTCGGGGGGCACTCGGGGAACAGTAAAGGAACATCCGGCGAGGTGCTAGCAAAGTGCACGCCAACAGTAAAGGAACAGCCGGGGGACTGTTAAGGAACTCTCGGGGAACGGCCAATGCGATACGGGCTCGCTTGAGAGGAGTTCAGGAAACAGTCGGGGCACACTGCGTGAGCGAGTAAGCAACGGTTCGGGAACACTTCGTGCACGGTTCGGGTATGTTCAGGGAGCTGCTTGGAAGCAGTTGAGGCACCTCAGAGGAGCAGTCGGGGAACTCTTGGCGGAGTCGTTCGTTCGTATATGCACTTCCGGGAACTCTTCCTGGAGTGCTCACTAACACTCGAGGTTCACTTCGAGCAGACCCCAAGAAGTGTACCTGAACACTCCCAGGGTCCGTCCAGTTAAGACGGAAATGGAGCATACGTAGATCCGTATACGTACCCATGCTGCCAACCTCGCAACTCGTTCGTTTTTGAAGAAAAACAAGGTCGCTCAACAAGCCAAAAGTGTTTTGTTTTTGTGTAGATGAAACAAATAACATTCTTTTGAAAAAAAAAACCAACAAAAAGCAATATTTTCAAGTCACGTTATTGTGGAGACCAAAAGAAAAGTCCAACCCGTTCAACAGTTGATACCTGGTACTAGATTTTTGGCGGGGATGTGAGGTTATGATTTGCTCGTTTATGTGTGTTTTTATTTACTTCACAATGGAGGGCAAGAAAGTAATATTCCTGAAAATTACTGGGCCGAACAATAATTTAATTGAGAAGTTTAGGTGCAAAATAGCAAGTGAAGTAGTACCGCATCTTAAAGGTAAGGAAACTGCATTTTGAAAGTATAGTCGTTTGCAGCGTAACCTAGTGCATGACTCGAAAATAGCCGAACGTTTTCGGGGGTTAATAGCGTAACCAGAGGTCTGATACGTCGGTCAGAAAGGACATTCAGTATCTGAAAAAAAAAGACCATCAAAACTCGATTTTCTTACCAGTTGATATTATTCCACCCGACCTTATTCGGCTTTCCTCGGGCCATGCACTAGGTTAGGCTGTAACCATACAGTACGCTTCAATGACTTGACTCACAATATATCTGCGAGCTGTGAGAATGCTGAGTCAATGTTCTTACTGGTAATGTAGCCTTGTTTTAATTAGTGCCTTTATGATTGGTTGCAGATGATACATTTCTCAGTACCCTTGTTGAGAATATCAGAGCATTACAATGCCCACCCAACGAAACTATTCAAGTTGGCACAACTATGCTAAACAGTGGTGAATATGGTAAGAATTATTATAAAGCATAATCCTCAAGACCAAACCTGACTTTTTACATAGTAACAGTCTGATAGAACACAAGTTCATATGTCTTCAAAACATGTCAGTGTGTGCTTAGCATGTATGTTTGAGTGTTGTAAACTTTATTTACCAGGTATAACTCTGGATTGGCCATCACTGAACAAACCTATAGAAAACAAGTGCGATGGTAAGTTTGCCTTGTGCTTACAACTACTTGTGAATCCCCTGTTAGATGAAAAAAACATGACTGCCCGGTTTGAGATGATTTTACAAAGGGTCTTTGGGAATTTACACATACACTACTGACCCATGCTAAGTGCAACAAGATATGTTTCTTATTTTCTCTATTCTGTTGTAGATTTGAAATCTCCACCCAAAAAAGGATAAGTGAGTATTCCCAAGAGTATCATGGCCTACGTTAATAATCACCCATATTAACATTACCATTCCCTAATTTTTGCATGCATTCATAATTTTGTAGAGGATGGACAGCAGGAACCAGTTGGTTCAAAAAGCAGGAGAAACATACTACAGGCATCTCCCTTTAAGGATGGTCCAACAGAAAATTGTGATGGTAATTTCTCTCTGATATGTTAGAGGAGGATTTGTTTCCCCATTATATTTGCCAAACTAAAGTTAAATGCAAGTTTGTCCAGGTTGCATTATGTATAACTAGATATTTTCTACCTTTGCCAGAGTCTTTGCATAATGAAAAACTCCTTTAAAAGAAGGAGTCTCATTTGCTTGGTTACATCAAGGGAAAATTGAAAAATGATTTAATTATTTAATTCAATTGGTAGGGCTATCATTTTTTTTTACCTTGTAACATTAAGTCCAGTGAAACTGTCCTGGTTTCAACTTGAAACGCAACTTTGTTGGTGATTAAGTTCTGAAAATTTTAAATGTTAAGTTTTGCTGGCGTTTTCCTCTTGAAAATATGCAAACGGTTAAATTTCAGCTGTCGTGTTTAATATTTTTCGGCTCAAATCCAGTTGGTCGGTACTCGATTTTGCTGTTAAGTTTTTATTTTTTTATCGTCATCTCAGGAATTGAAACAATATTTCATTTCTTTAAAGAAATTCAGCCGTGGATTTATTTTTCCCTCTGGTCTTGCGGCAATGGGACACTTGCCCAATTTTTATCGAGATAGCGATCAGAAAGAGCAGAAAAATGACGAAGGAAAGTCACAAGCAGCACCTACATACAATCAGTCAATCGCCCGGAAATCGAGTTCAAAGTTGCGTGTGAAGTTGTAGAATCCGTGGAATTCGGCAAAATTTACGGATTCTATGACGTCACTGGCAACTTTGAACTCGATTGCTGGGCGATCCGCTGATTGTATCTAGATGCTGCTTTTGACTTTTCTTCGTGTCATTTTTTAACCTCCTTCTGATGGCTATCTCGATAAAAATGGGTAAGTACCCCATTCTCCGCTTACCCATTTTATTAATAATATGGAATGGAACCAGTTACCATGTTTTGAGGGCCTAAACGCGTCTGTTTTTGCTTTACAGTCATGAATACTGCTGGAATATTTCAGTACGAAAGCCCGCCACAAATAACGGACGTGAACAACGTCGCAACTAGTTTTGCGAGCATGTCCCCATTCAAGAATGTACAGCAGCAGAGGAACTTATTGGCACCAACTGGTAAGAAGATTTTACGATTATTTTTTATTACTGTCAAATGATACAATAACCGTGCAGTAAATTATACAGTACTACCTCAACTGTCCCATGCAACAGTAATTGTAACCTTGCGGCTTCCCATGGTCCGAAAAACGTCGTCTCGCGGACATCGCCTTTAACATTCCAACTTGAACGCACTTTTTTGATAAATCGAAAAGGTTTTGCATTGCTTTGTTCGAAGTGCTTTCAAACATTAAAGTGTTTTACAGTTTTTCAACCAAACATCAAACATAGTCTCACATTAAGGGCATAAATAATTGTTAAATGTAACTCAGGCAATGCAGAGCGCTCATTTGTTGCATGATTGGCCGTTCCGATTGTTTGCACTCTCAACCACATTAGCATACCGCGTGAATATGTGCACTCCATTAAAAATTGTACACGGTTACTGAGGAAACTATATCACTACTTATGTACATAAGTGATCGTTTTTTAGCACTTGCAGGAGGCGACGATGACGGTCCTGATGTCGCTTATATGAATCGTCTTTTTCAGATTTCGACCAAGAGAATCCGCAAGGCGATTCTGGCTTGGAGACCGTCAGCGGTATGTATTCATAGCAACTACTGCAATTCACTGTTTTGATGGAAAATCTAAGCATGATAGATTGATTTCATACTAATGTTTTTTTTCTTTTTTTTAAGTAAGGAACGTCCCGTTGAACAGTCCCGAGGGCACTGTCATATTTTTGAGGGCGCTGCTGAAATTCCGTGGGCAATTCATGGGCAACGATCACAGGGACGGACGTGTCAACGTGCCAACTGAGATCGAGAAAGGAGGCATAACTGCTACGTGCGGAGAAATTATGAAGAAAAGGCGCCAGTTACTTGACACTTACATCCGAATCCATAAGCCGCAGAACAACACTTCGTGGCCATATTTCAAACCGTGCGCAGTCCTCTCAAAGGACCTGGAGGAGAGGGCACTGGAGGGAACAGAATACGATTTTTGGCAAGATAAGCCTCGTGCTTATTTACGCAACATTCCTGAGTACCAAAATGCCACGTTTAGGAAAGGTAAGCATTTATTCGATTTCTCTTCCCAGCTTTTCAGTTTCCCATTTCAAAAAAAGAATCTTTGCATTATCCAAATCTTTTTATCGGAGTGTCTATTCGCCCCCAAATTCCCATATGAAATACACTGGGCCTTCTCGACGTGCCTTGAACTCTCCCCATGTAAATGCGTGCTTGTCAAGAACGTGAATAAAAATGTAATGTTTTACAATTTTATGCTTTTATTTGCCTACAGTTGCCGTTTGGCCAGTGAGAAACACAGAGGAACTAATTTGGAAGTACAAAGAACTGAAGCACCTCTTCGATAAACCAGAAAACCACTCTTACGCTTGGGAGTGTGTGGCAGAAGCTTTGTACAAAAAGGATCATAGAATGTGTTATTCTCGGGAGCAGTGTGAAAACAAGTAGGATCAGCTAAGGAACAAGTACAAGCAGGTTCAGACTGAATTGGACCGCTCAGGTGCCGCCGGAGCCCCAGCTGTTATCGCGAAGTGGCCTTACTACTCCGACCTGGAAGGGCTTTTTGGTATGTCCTTTAACCCTCCACGGATGTTTGTTCATCTCTCATTCCCAATTAATTAAAATAAGGGAAAATGACCCGAAAGCATGTATTTAGATTTGTGGTGAAACGTCCCAACAGCAGGATAAAACAGTTGCTCTCCCTGTTCTTTTCCAAGTTTTAAAGGAAGACGCTCTTCGAGTTCACCATTCGCGCGTGATCGCATAAGGAAGTGCCAGATCAGGAAATAGAATTTTTAATCGACCAAAGAAACAAAAGAAGAATGATGATTTGGAATGTTGACAAAAAAAACAACATTCAGACTAAGGAAACGCCAAGCAAGACAAGTTGAATGGAAAGAAGGGCAGAAGCGTTCTGGAAGCAGCTTACTTCGGAAACGGACCAAGGAAGAAACCTCGTCGGCCGAAAATACCAAAACCAGTGGCACCGGAACCGACACTGAGAGGGGGACGGACCGCGAATACGAAGCACAGCCAAGCACATCTGGACAAAATCGACTCCGGCTGGAACGGGTTGCCTCTGCTGCCTACAGAACTGGAGTTTCGAGACGAGGCGTTGCTCTCCTAGTTTCAGCGGCATATAAAGACGCCGGCTTGGTCTCAACAAGCGACCTTCAAAACGTTGTAGACAAGGGGAAGGTTACCAGGGCAATGAAGAAGCTTGAAGAGAAAGTGAATGAAGGTGCAAATGAAGGAGTATCTCTTCGCGGACTTTACTTCGACGGTAAAAGGGACCTCAAATTTACCAAAGAAAGAAAGGGAGAACGATTTTTTCCGGAGAGATGTCGTGGAGGAACATATCTGTTTGGTGAACGAGCCTGGAACGGAATACATCGGTCACGTGACGCCGAAGTCTGGCAGGTCAGATGACATTTCATCAAGCATAAAGGATTTTCTTCGAGG
>Ga0058701_10006194_pt1 | contig 10059 bp, 5 predicted proteins | sample AgamicOrMae_FD_97039 | JGI IMG/M metagenome (GOLD analysis project Ga0058701, IMG submission 97039) | Agave microbial communities from Guanajuato, Mexico - Or.Ma.e | ecosystem: Host-associated > Plants > Phyllosphere > Phylloplane/Leaf | place: Guanajuato, Mexico | collected 2012-06-04 | reverse complement strand
TGAAAATGTTAACATTTTTTACGGAGCGTTATTTTTTCAATATTTTGGGGACCTAAATTAACGGGTTCAATCTAACCTAACCCAACCAGACCTAGTCTAACTTAATCTATGCTTTACCTAGTGTAACCTCACCTACCACAGGCTGACCTAGGTTAACCCTAACTTACTAAAAGGGGGTCTAAACATGAGGAAAAAAAAGTCGCGCAAATGGGTTGTCGCGCAGAAGGGATGTCGCGCAATTGAAAAGTCGCGCAAATGGGTTGTCGCGCAACTGGGATGTCGCGCAAATGAAATATCGCGCAGTTGAAATGTCGCGCAACTGAAGTGTCGCGCAACTGAAATGTCGCGCAACTGGGATGTCGTGCAACTGAAATGTCGCGCAATTGGAACGTCGCGCAACTGGGAGGTCGCGCAATTGAAATGTCGCGCAGATGGGATGTCGCGCTAGAAAAAAGTCGCGCAAATGGCATTTCCCCAGATATATTAGGCGATCTTTCAATGTGACTCGAGTCAACCACGGTGTTAAAACTTACGAATTCTCGAAATCGCGTAGTGTCGGCACAAGTTCTTCCCACACCGCGCATCCGATTGGAAATAAGACACTCGCATTACGCGAAGCAAATTAATCAGTGCTCTTTGGATTTTAAAAAAAAATGAGCTAATGTCAATTTTGCATCATTTGTCATGTCATGTCATTTGTAATGTCAATTTGCATTTAAACATGTCAGACTTTTTTTTGAGAATTTTATTTTGAAACGCAGGGCAATGCACAGAACCGCGTGAGCTATCTGTGTATGCTGGGAATACTTACAATATATTTCGGGAAATATGGACAGGAACGGCTGCTTATCACCTAATTATATCGCTCTGCGTTCAGCTCCTTTCCCTAATTAAGCTTTTCACATTCGTGAGATTACTTAATAAACGCCAAGATTTTTTTTTAACAGGCTAGTAAATCTACCCAAATAACGAGATATTGGCTTTTCAGCGGCTACAGGATCACGTTCAAAGACCTCTGCGTTCGGACAAATTTCTTTTTAAAAAAAAGAAAAAAAAAGAAGACGAAAAACACGCTTTTGACAAACTAATGCATCTATATGGGAAAATCTTAACATATGTACAACCTCGGATAGGCCCATCTAGAAGATAGTAACGTCTCGCAAGTCATAAAACGTCCTTTAGCTCTCAACCCCAAAATTAAAATAATTTATTCTTCTAAATATAATATTGATTTTTATTTCAGAATAAATTAAAAAACATCCTTTACGATCTCTCCGACAAAAAAGCCCTTCAAAATTGTACAAAAAATAGAAGGCAATCAAAGCATATTAAATTCCGGTAAAAATCATCTTAAATAAATCTACGGAGTAAATTAGGAGGAAATCATCTCAGGTCCCTTCCCAGAAAATACCCATGTACCTTAAAAGCATGCGCCAAAAGACGGCTTTAACATCTCCGATAAATCTCGGGGAACAATCCGCATTATACCCCAAACCGCAAATAAGCAACCATAAAAATATTGTCGATTGTTGAGTATCGACATAAAGTTAAGCACGAGTCGATTCGATACCCAGCATGGGCGGCAGGGCCATGGGCGGCAGGGCCACAGGCGGCCCTGGTTAACGCAACATTGTTGATGTGGCCATAAAGGGGCACTTCTTGCAGTCTTCAGCGAGGCCTTCGCCTCTTCAAGTCAGTAAAGACAACCATTACGTTGTGATAATATCTCCGTAGCCTGTCAATATTCTAAGCTACGATCCCTACAAAGAGCTACTTTATTTTTCGGATAGGAGTCTTATTGTAGTTTATATTCGCGATTTCGATGGCCTTCATCTACTACCATTTACGAGACTTAAGTGCACGGAAAAGCGATTAGTAAGTTTACGTGACGTGTTCTATGGCTGACGAAACACAAGAAAAAGACTGTATTTTAAGGATTTTACTTTTTATTCCTTGATGAGTTCCACCTTTTGTCAGCGAGCTGTAGAGCTTTTTAAGCTTTAATTTTCGAAATTAGACTCGAAAAGTGGTTATGACAATGTAGAAGTTCAGCAAGGAGATTAAGGTTTGTGAACTATTTATGGATATAAAATTGTTAAACTGTAACTCGTGATTCTGACAAATTTTCATGTGTATTTACGTGATGAAATCCTATCATTCATTTAAAGCAAAATATCTTATTTTAGAAACCGAAAGAAAGACTTTTCTGGTGCTTAAGCAGGTTTTTGAATGAGAACCCACTTTTAACTTCGAACAATTGAATTGTTGTAAAAGCTTACAAAGTTGGTATTTTTTTTTAAATTGCTTTTAAAAAAAATCATAGTAAAAAAATTATTTAACGATGAAATAAAAAATTAATAAACTGAAAAAAAATAGGCAATGACACAACGCCCTAAAACTTGCGGAAAATTAAGGTTAGGCGCTTTTCCAATGGTCTATATGTTCAAAAGAATACTTCTGGTACTACAGAGATTGATAGAGAACGAAAAAAATTACTTGTTATCCGTACTGTTTATGGTCATTTTTAGAAGTCAATGCACATTTAAATAAAAAGATTAAAAACCTTTACAAATACTTCAACGTTGAGCACTCTAGAGAGTAAGAAACATTCCTTGGCGCAAAAGTCGGCCTTCGCCAGGTTTAGGTGCGCGGCGTATCTACTTTTATTCCCGAGGAGAAATCGACTTTTTCACATTTAGGAGAATCGAGAGATGGAAGCCGAGGCGGAGCAGCGCGGCGAAGGACAGCGCTGAATGGGAAACGACCCAAACTTTGGTCGGGTCTCCTCGCCTGGGTCCATAAAAGGCGATACGACAAAAATGATATACAGCGCTGGCTGGCTTGCTATGGTTGGGCTGGGCTGGGCTGGAGACGCCTGCTTTCAGCCCCTGGCTGCCCCTGGCTTCCTCTGCCAGTCTCAGGAGAACCGGTCCAGCTCGCTTTGGAGCGCGTCGCCGCCACCGCCGTAGAGACCAGCGGAAAAGGAGACATATCGATCTCTCAGCCAATGGGAGGCAAGGAAGAGGGGAGGGAAGGGAGAGCAGCTGCACCCGACGCCGGATCAAGTGTACAGACTACTCCATGCTACAAGACTCAACAAATTTAGCGTGGGTTCTCAGAAATTTAAGAAAATTTACATGGCGACAAATTAGGATGGGTCGAAACAAATCAGGGTGGGTTTGAAACGAAGCAGGGTGGGTTTGAAACGAATCAGGATGGGTTTGAAACGAAGCAGGATGGGTTTGAAACGAAGCAGGATGGGTTTGAAACGAAGCAGGATGGGTTTGAAACGAAGCAGGATGGGTTTGAAACGAAGCAGGATGAGTTTAAAAGGAAAAAACTGCGTTAGTTAAGTATAAATTAGTAAAAAATAAGCGACAACCAACTCCGCTAGTAAACGTTACCAGATTTGCCGGTAAACGTAACTGTAAACAAAATTGTGTAACGGTGACGATGACAAGTAAATCTTTGAAGGTTTTCTAGCCAAGTTTCGCTGTCGCACTCATGAGTTATTTTTACTAATTTTTAGTCAACTTAACTGACCCAGTTTTCTAAGTGTAGAGTTAATCCGGGTTCAAATAATTGGCAAACAAAGCAGGTTGGAATAACGTGTATCAGGAATTCGATTAAATAAAGCAAGTTAATGTAAGTCTAGTTTCACCCGGATTCCAGTTATCCTTTAACAATGGTGATGCTAAAACCTATCGTAAATTAGGTAAAAGGGACAAATAAAGATCAATTTTTTCAATCAATCTTCAGGCTATTTGAATGATATTTGCGTACATATTACTGAAGTTTAAGTAAACTCTCCGCGGGTAAAAAATAAAAGATAAAGAAAGATTGTTTTAAGGCTGTCTTTAGTTGTTTGGGATAGAGGCTAGTGGATACCACTTATAGCGACCGTAATCTCAAACGGTCGCTATCTTATGACGACCAAAATAATCGTTGCGGAAATTCCCGATTTGAGTTAAGATACCATTGATCATGTATGCGGTTAATAATTAAATCATGAAATATTCAAATTGGCGCGTAGGATGTGCAACTGTGTTTCCCGCCGAGAACGGTAGTCCATGTTAATTCTTCCCGCCCAAGTAGATGCGACTTTGTTTACGATGCAAGGAAAAAGGTTGTTGCAAGGCAATTAAGTACCCTAATCAAGCTCTCATTAAAAGCACGGCCGGAAGTGATTGGCCACCGGAAATGGAAATGGCGGGCGACGAGAGCCTATTCCGCTTGATTAACTCCGCAAGGTCTTGAGGTGCATTCGAAGACATCGGCCGAGAGTGTTCCATTTCAGTCTCACACACAAAGGTCTTCGGAGAGAAAAGGAGAAAGAAAGAAGAATTAGCTGGCGGTGCAATTTTTTTCAAACGAATACCTTACACAGAGGTACGTTGAAAAAATAAGATCAAAATTATTTTATATCAACTCATTGAAGTTCAGGGAATAAAAAATTCTCACACGATACACAGACTCCACTGTGGAATTTAATTACAATTAAATGCCAAAAATATTTAGGACGAGTACAAGATCGATCTATGTTCACAGTAAATACAAAAGACCTGTTTTAGGGAGTTCTTACCTTTTCTGGGTGTAGTACGTACGTATAGTACTGAGGGTAGTACGTAAGTATTGTACTGATCTAGGGATAATACGGACGTATTAACCCATAAAAGCCCAAGGTATTTGGAGTAAAATTTAGCTTAAGAGAAATTCGAAGGATTTTTCTCATTAAATTAGGCAATTTCAAAGATTTGGAAAATGCCTAAAATATTGCATTTCATGTTTCCAGAGGTGTGATATTTTTTAAAGTGTGTCAAAACTGCGCTAAAAAGATCCCCTAAAATATTGTTTTCTGTTTCCGAACGGCATCGCTGGGCGGTAGAGGGTTAAGATATTTTTTCAATATAGACCTATGTTCAGCCACATCAATAGAAAGCTCTAACCTGGACCTTAATTATATAACCGAAAATATTGTCTTGAAATATAATCAAAATACATATTACCTCCATTTTATTTTCACCCACGAACTCCATATAAAAGACGTTGCATTTTCAATGTCTTGGAGAAATGTTTTATTTTTTCTATTGGTATTATAATAAAAGACTGAACTAGGGCTGATAGCAAGAGGTAGAATAAGCAACGTGTGACTTTGGAGTGAAAAACATTTTTCCGATGCAGGCGTGATGGAGGGTATTTATGGTACCCACACCCACCCGCGAAGGTCTGTCCAGCCGGCCGGCCGCCCATCCGTGAATTTCATCGATTGAATCTCGAGAACCAGTTAAACTGGAAGTGACCATTACCGGAGGGGCAGCCCATCGCAGACCGCCCGACAGCAACGTCCAATCGAAATGCGTCTCTCGAAAACAACATTTCTCGGGTATCTTAAAAGTCATCTCCACAGTAGAACCACTAACGAAACACTCCCTCACGACCTCCACTCTCTGAAATATCCTTTTATTTATACCGAGAATAAATCAGGGAACGCAATAAATTCAAAAGTGAACTTCTCAAACAAGAATTGCGTAAAGCGGTTTATTGTCAACAGCAATTGATAAAATGGCGATTCGGCTGGGTTGGGAGTGGTAAGCTGCGTTTAGACACGGCTTGATTGTGATTGTGTTACATGAGTAATACTAGATTTAATCACAGTAAAATCAAAACCCCCGAATGCTATACCTGTTTTGGGTGTGAAACCAAAACGGGGATGGTGCGTATTTTGATATTAAAGATAGGTTTATGTTCAGCCATATCATTCAAAAAGTCTCAGTGAGAGCTTTCTATTGATGTGGCTGAACGTAGGTCTACGTTGAAAAATTACCAAATTACACACTAGCCCCGTTTTAAATTCATATCCAAAACAGTTACAGCATTCTCCGAAACGGGGTTTTTGTTTTTACTGTAATATGGTTATAGGTTGGTTTTGTAATTGCGTTAAGTGATGTGGTTTTGTGTGGCAACGTTTGTTAACTATAGCCGTGGTGGGTCGTCGAACCATCTGGGAATAGGCATGACAAGAGTTTTCGAAACCGGTCTGCTAACTTGATGAGATAAAACACAATTAAGAGCAACTGCATCTTGCAGCTAATTGGGTCCGTCGGCCGCTACCGCCGCCGCTACCGCCGCCGCCACAACGCTGTGATATGTGAAACAAGTCGGCAACGAGAACTCAGAAGAGGAACGCCTTTAAAAAATTTTCTTTCAAAAAACAATGACTCCTTTTTGTGCCTATTTTGCCCACGAGAGGATTTGCTCTTTAACTGATGGGTGCCCGCAGAGACTGCTTCTAAGTTTTATGTTATGAAGCAATAGCACAGTAGTTTTGCACTGAATAACCGGCAGGTATTCTTGAATTTTGGAGATAAAAACTAGAATAAATGAATGTGCCTTTTCTCCTTGAGGTGCTGATTAGATTAATTAGGGAAAATAAAAGCCGAAACTGTTAAACATGTTATGGAAATTTAATTAATGATAATTTGTGCAATTACAGAAAAAAGCAGAGAAGGTCTTCGTTTGATTTCCTTTGATCTGTTAAGTTTGAAGCATATCAAATCAAAAGGATTTTGAAAAAATCTGATGAGGGTGACAGTTTACTGAAAGACCAAAATGAGTATTTCCAATGGTACCCGCTAAATTACAAGAAATTTTACTTGATACCTTGAACGTGGTATTGTAATTACCTCTGACCAGTAGTTAATTCCCGCGTTTAATGTACTCCTTTGAAAAGATTACCGAAAATTCAGGTCGTCCTGAATTATGATTGGAGAAAGTAGAGACTGCTTCCTGACTTCAATTTAAAATTGTTAATGATCCAAACGATCTTTTCCTTCTTTTTTCTTTTTGTTTCTTTTTCGCTTAATTGAGTTTGATTTTGAAAATTTTAAAATTATGAACACTCCTCTTTAAGGTTGATTTTCATGCAGGGTACTCTGTAAAATACCATAAACGCTTGCTTTTAAAGGGGGGAAAAGTTAAAAAATAATTATTCTAAGGTTTTAGGAGAAAGTGTCATCAAAACGATAACAAACCTCTCATGTTGAAGAAATAAAATGAAACTGTTTTCCTTTCTTTTTCCTTTCTAACGTCGGAAAAGATCTCTAAAATAAAGATTGTTTGTAAGAAAGTTAAGCCGAAGAAAAAAGTTTGAGAAGTGAAAACCCCTACGAAGCAGGTTTAATATCTCGCGTCGAACAAAATATTATTTTTTGGTCAGTCCTATCCGCACGCCCATGTTAATACGACGATAACTTGAACGTGCAGAAAACAAAACACATTTCAAATGGCGCAGCGTGTAAATAGTCTCTATTCGTTGTTTTTCTTTTTAATACCACAATGTCGGGAAACAGAGCGGGCTTTATTTAAAAAAGGAATAAATGTTTAATAAAAATATTTAGAACGTCCAATTTTCGGATTGTAGAGAGAGAAAAATACCGTGAGAAGTTGATCCTTTTTTGTCGTGATTCTAATTTGCGGAGGAGTCTGGCAAACGATGCTCCGATTGGATAAATTTGCGGAGTAAATATGTGAGGCGTTCCGGCGTCGGCTCCCATGAGCCATGCAGGAATTTAAATTAAGTCATTTCCAGCCGCGGGCGGAGCGGGGCGGAGCGGAAGGGAACAGGAGGGAGGTATTCATAAGACCCAATTAACAACGGCCACGATGCATAAAAGGCCTTATAGTAAACGGAACAATGAATGGCGAATGATCTCTATCTGGGAACATGTCTGATGTATTCCTTCACGCGGGATGAGAAATCTATACGTCGAAATAACTTTCAAGGGCAAACAGAAGGGTATCCTTTACCCAGGGAATTTCGCACAGATCGCTGAGATCAACTTCCGGGCATATTTCCTAAGGCGGTCTTACTTCCACGGCAGAAAAAGTGTTGAAAAGGCGCAAAAAATCGAGTTAGAGATAAGACTGATTTGTAGACACTTCAAAACGTTGGGTAAACCGGTTTTTTGCAAACGTCATCCTGGCTGTCCGATTGTCCGCGAGGGTGTCCCACATTTTTACCGCGGCAACTTCAAAATACGTTTTATTTTTAATATGGACAGATTATTCAAAAGAGGCAGATTTGAAGGAGATCTTGAGGACAAAAGTACCGGTGCAAAAAAAAAAGGAACACTCCAAAATTCAAATCAAAAGAAGCCAATTTTAGCTCCCAACCGCCCACGGATGCCGTCCGCAAACAGAAAAAAATATTATAATAGATCTTTTCAGTTCAGTATTGTCATAATTTTAAAAAAATATCACTCCTCTGGAAACCTGAAATTTGATAATTAAGGCATTTCCGAAAGCTTAAAATTGCGTATTTTAATGGAAAAATCATTTCATGTTCTGTTAAGCTAAATTTTACTCCAAGTTCTTTGGGCGGTTATGGAAAATTTTGACGCAAAAACGAAATTCTATAAGTGGCGAGAAGGACCCCATATTCTGAACCACGGTTTCAAAAATCAACACCTTGTCAGTTGTTTCTTCCGTAACCGATTTGGGTTTTTACTGAGGGTAAATACAAACCAGAGTTTGATAAACATTTCCTATTATTCCGCGAATCGATTAAAATATAAACAAAACTCAAAATCATAACTGTGGTTTAGAATAACAAACATATTTGAATCCTCCGAAACGAAAACAAAATGCACCTCGATGTTCGGACCAAACTCCATGCCCATAGGGTTCATCTTTTTTGTCGCAAAAGGACTTCTAATAAAGGTCTGTAGCACGCATCAGCAAAGCAATTTCGCGGGGACGGGCAGACAGGGTCTTCGCTTGACTATATTAATGTTCTTTACGTTCTGTTCGACGTATACAGTAGTTGTATCCTTCCATGCGTCAACGGCGTAGCTGCGTCTTTTATTCAGAGCACACTTGCGCCTTGCGGCCGGCCCTCATGGTTTACGGCGGGCTCCGCTGGGGCATGGGGCTGGGGCTCTTATGACTGCTATCATTTATTATTCATAGGAGCACGATGCGTTCGCGAGCCTTGCCAGCAAGCTGGGGACTCTACCACTACCAGCCCCTGCAAAATCTCATTTCAAAACTAAACATGAGCCAATAAGACAGAATTTTTTGTTATTTAGTCTCACATTCTTCGCCACGGGGGTAGATTTTTATAAGGTTTGCTAAATATTCTGCATGGAACGTAAGGCCTTCTCTGAAGACCTATGAGTAAACTTCGCCCGTTTAAACCGACGACGGTGAAGCAAGGCGAAGCTTCGAGTGGGCGAGTTTTTGGGTTAAACGAGTATTTTGGATCAAAGTCTTTAAGAGAGTAAAGAGGTAATTTCTAAAGGCTTTGTTTGGATGGATTCAGAAAGTAAAATTACTTTATAAATGCCCCGTCTGGATGCGCTTTTGATGTAATAAGTCGTACGGTAAAGGTGTGTTTTGTAGCAAATGTGCTGTATCAAACGCTTGAAAATTTCTTTAGGAGAAAATATCTGAAAATAAATTTCAAAAACAAAGAAAAAACTGATATCTTTTTTTTTATTATATATTGCTACAGTTCGGTTGTATTTCATAATTTCAACTACAAAATGAAAGTGGAGATTTTCGTACTCAAGTAAATATTTTACGAGAGCAAAAAAGAAAAAAAATGTAAAACGTGAAATCTCTGAAAGAAAAGTTTTTGAATCGCGGTGATAACAAAATGTTCCATATTGCGGTAGGCGTTTTTTTCTAAATCTAATATCGACTTGATTGTTAGTGACAATAGAAAAATTACTTTTCTTTTCCCCGAGGGTCATGTAAAATGTGACTCTTCTTGTTTTTTTTTAATTTCGACAGTACCGTTTTCTACCTTCCATCGACAAGTCTCGCCGGCATTCCTACCGCGGAGTTTTAGAATAGCGGACTGCAAGGCACTTGACCTAACCTACGCAGTTGGGCGTGGTTTAAGGTTGAACATAGGTCGAGCTCCAGCGGTAGAAATCGCGGGGGGCATTCGATAGCGCCAAAAACCACAAGCGCCAACGCCGCAAGCGCCAGTCCGTAACCGCCAAACGAGAAAAGTCGCAAACGCCAAAGTTCGTGTAGGTTAGGTTAGGTCAAGTT
>Ga0058701_10006193_pt1 | contig 10060 bp, 13 predicted proteins | sample AgamicOrMae_FD_97039 | JGI IMG/M metagenome (GOLD analysis project Ga0058701, IMG submission 97039) | Agave microbial communities from Guanajuato, Mexico - Or.Ma.e | ecosystem: Host-associated > Plants > Phyllosphere > Phylloplane/Leaf | place: Guanajuato, Mexico | collected 2012-06-04 | reverse complement strand
GGTTGGGCTAGGTTGGATGCCTTTTGCCTCGTTCCGCTATCTCTCCGCTCGGCTTGACGACGGAGGGTAGCACCAAATTTAAACCGAAAGGTTGAAAATGCTACCTTAAAAAATTACAGTGAAGAAATTGGCGCTGAAAACATTTGATTGTGTACTTTATTTGTAGGCATCTCGTTAATGAAAACACTTGTTCCCAATTGAAATGCATTACCTTGTGGTCAAGAGCCGAGCCCATTTGAATACCAAACCTGCTGTGATTATTATGTAGCTTCCATGATGACGTTGTTATGTCAAGGAGGCGGGAAGGTGGGCAGGCCTGAAATTAGGACCATTGCGTATCCACCTGGAACCGCGGGTCGCCGGGTCAACGTCTACTTGTCACGGGTGTGAAACCAAAAAGTATTATTGTAACTTTTTAAGATAGACTGTCAGTAGCATCAACGGAAAACTCTAGCCAAGTCATTTCGCGTGACGTGGATTTTCAAAATGGTTTAGAAACTAACTAAAATGCGCGCGAAATTTGGTTTCACTCCCAAAACAGGTTTAGGTTTATTTAAAACGGATATGTTTTTATCGATGTAGCCCGGAGGTACATGCATTGCTTGTAACCACAGCCGCGTCATGTTTTTGTTGATTATTCTTTTTTAGTTCGCAAAACTGGTTCTAGGCGGATTTGTATTTCGAATTCCAGCGACGAAGAATTAGTTCCAGGAATATGGCTCATCGCACATTAACCTGCTGTACAGTAAAAATTCTGATTTTAAAATCGGCTAAGTAAAATGTTAATCAAGCTGCTGGATACTCCATTAGTCCTTTTTAATTTGAAAAAAAAATCTTGAACGAAACAGTGAAAACGAGAACTAATTTCTGTAATGTGCTAGAGCGAAAGGTTTCTGAGTGGGTGGGGCTACGGAGCCGCTGCAACCGCGCGATCTGAACCACCAATGAGAACGGCTGGTGGGCGGGGCTTGACCCCCCTCCACCGCTGGAACACTTGAACGGGTACTAGTACCACTTCTTAACACTTACATGCTTGAGGTCATCAGGCCCCATCGTTAGGCGCTCGCGCCTCAAAATGCGTTGTCACGGAAAATGAATTCGTGAATGCCGCCGAAGGTGTTTCGTCTCGGACAAACTTATCTGCGTAGAATAATTTAAAATTTAAAATAGAGGCAAATATTTTTTACTGCCCATTAAAAGTGTTCTTTTTTTTAGTGGCTTTTTAAGTAAAATTTTATGAAATGATACTTCAATAATTTTTTGTTATTTTTATCGGAATGAGCCTCTTATATTTTGTGTTGCATACGTTCCCAAAACGGGTTTAATTTCGCCAATAATCCAGCCACTGAGTTAATGCAGCCTTAGGCGCCATGTCGGGTACACGCACTGTTCATCGATACGCCAACGCCCAGACTAGCTCGCCGTGTAGTTTATGCGTCTGTTTTGTGTGTAGGCAATATGTTATGTGACGTGAGACTATCAGTCCACGTGACCCTATTCATGCAGATTTTATCTCGCAATTTCCTTTGTCTTCATCCTTCATTTTGACCGCTTTCCGCTCTTGAGGAGTCGGTCGCCTTCCTTTGTTCTCATCCTCTCTCTCTCGCACCTTGTTCTGGTCTTCCCTAAACTCTGAATTGTTAAGGTAATGTTTTAGGGGAGATCTTGATGTAGTGTTCACTTACGGCCATGATAATGCAATTAATGAGTTGTCTAGCGGAAAAATTGAGAAAAAAATAGCGTCTACAGAAGATTTTTTATGGTTATTATTTATTTAAGAACTGTCATCTGCAGAATTATCAAATTCCGATGAGTTCGCCTTGATCGGGATCGCATCTCATTTGTAAACGTACCGTATTTTGTGCAGAACGCGTGGACTCGTTGTCTCTGGTGCCTCCGGCCGCTGGAAGTCCCTTTGAAATGGTGCAAGATCCTCGTGCGGGCAGATATCTCTTTATACCCCCTTCCAACCTTGGTGAGTAGGCAACCTGCAAGCACGAAATTTACTGACTCGACCTCGCCGAGCCGAAACGGAGCGTAACCAAACTTAGCTTGTTGAGTACATCGTTATTGAAGTTAGCCTGATTTAACTTACAATCCTAACCTTCCGTAACTCGGATGTAACCTAAAAAAGTCTAAAGCTATCCTAACAAAGCCTTATCGTGCTTCCCTAAACGTAGACTAACTTAAACAAGGCGAATCTGTCCTAGCCCAACTTAAACTAACAAAAGCAATGTGTAACAATTTGCATCGTCTTCACCTGATTTGTCGTGTTTCAGAATCCATCTTATGGCCGAGCTTAGCCCCTAGTCCGACGTTGCTGCTGCCACAGCCGCTGGTCCCCGGCCCCCACGTGGGGGGCATTCCCCACCTGATGTCCCTGCCGCCCCACCTGATCCGCGGGCTGGTGCCCCAGCTGAGCCCCATCGGCGCCCCCGCGACCGCCCCCGACGCCGGCGGCCAGCACCCCCAGCTGAGCCCCTCCACGGGCAGCCCCCTGGAGGCCCGCTGCTCACCGCTGTACCTGCAGCCGGCGTGCGCGACCAGCCCCGACTACAAGCAGCCCGGACTGACCCTCCTGGCGAGCGCTGCTCACTCCTCGCCGCTGGCCTCGTCGCCTGCCGTCACGCCCTTCCTCTACGACAGGTCGCCGGTTCCGCCCGAACCGGACTCCAGGATGACGGCGCCCACCTGTAAGTCGAACGCCGATCCCTGCCCTGCCAAGAGAATTTTCAAAAAATATCCATTCTCAATGTGTACGAAAAATAATTAGTTTGGAATCGATTTGCTCTGTTCCGCTCTCTGCAACGATTGCTTCCGTTTTCAGATTTAGATGAGAGCGGGTCAGGCGAGAAACTGTCGGACAGCGCGTACGGCACGGCTAGCTGCACTGACGTGTCGTCGGACCAGGTCGGCGCCCCGAGCACCCCGACGACGCCGGCGCTGAGGAGGGACCCAGGAGGTCCCAAGGCGCCGCACGATGCCAGCGGCGCCAGCGGCGCGGCCATGGGGAGGACAGCCACGCACATCTCCGACAGCGAAGTCACCACCACTACGGTGGTCGACGGCAACGTTCATCCCTTCTCGCCGGTCACATCGCAGGTACCTTACCTAAAGAAACCTTACCGAATTTTGTCTAATCTTTTTCCCATCTTGTATTCCCTTATTTATCCACACTCAATCTTGTCTGACAGACTCCAACCTTAAGCTACCTTACCTAGCTTTTCGTGAAAATCATATTCGTCCAGAAAATATCACAGGGTGGAACTTCGTGTTTCTGATGTTGTTTTTCCTTTTTTTCAGGCATGCCAAATGCTTAGTCCTTCATTTTCGCAAAGTTCAGGACACGAAAAGTATCAGAGCGAAGAACAGACAAATGCATTAGATTGCAGAGTTTTTATAGGAAGAGAGAAACAAGACGCTACTATGCAAACCGATACACTGACCTCAGTGTCCAGTGACGAAAGCGAGGACGAACTCACTGAGGAAGGTAGTCCTGAGCCCGCTGAGGATAGAAGTTCGGAGCCGGCTGAGGACAGAAGTTGGGAACCCGCTGAGGACAGAAGTACTGAGTACCGTACTCAGCACGAAGAATCAACGGAGAACGTCCATGGGGCTGTGAAAGAAGAGGTGGATCGGAGTGGTCTCGATCTCCTGATCGACAGTATCGAACAGTTCGAGAAAGGTCGAAAACTCAAAGAAGAGGCTGTGAAAATGGAACCGGAAGTAGCGAAGGAAGAAGTTCCTGCTCAGAACGGTCTGTTCGCGTTGTGCGAATACGCCGAGTGGTGCTTTAAGGAGGAGGTGGAGAATGGGTGGAAAGAAGCGAAGGAAGAAGAAGAGCGAGCTTTGTCGGAGAAGGTGCAAGTGCGGAGGAATTCGGACTTGAATAGGAACTACAGTAGTCCGGAAGCGGAACTAGGAGTTAAAAAGTTCCTTGCAGCGAGGCAGGATCCCGCGTTGTCTGCCTACAGCGCGTTGGGGATTCAAGTGGACCCGATCCAAGCTGTGGGAGAGACAGAGAACGAGCAGCAGATGAGGAACCAGTTGGCGGAACTGCAGCGGAAGTATCGCGAGAAACAGCGGGAACTGTCGAAACTCACACCGAGAAAAAGCACTGATACAGGTTTGTACTCATGTCAGTAGTTAAATTTTCCACCTTGTGTGTTCTGCCTTTCGTTACCAATCCAAGTGGAGCGGTAGCGAAGTGGGCACTTAACTCAAATTTAGTTAACTTACTGGTCGCCAATCCGTATGCCGCTTACTTTTTGGTGGCGAAAACTGCTGCCGAGGAGCGGCTTGAGGCGACAGCCCGAACGGTAGCCGATTTTGGCTTGGGGCCCATAACCTAATCAGGTTTACTTAACGTAACAATCGCAGTGGTATATTGTTCTCATTTTATTGTGAATGGTTGGACCAGGGTAGAACTCAAGGGATTGTAAACGTAAACGATATGTGAAACTGAGGGTATATTATATGCGCAAGGAGCGAAGTTCTGCGGTGGAGAACTTTGAAGGGTGGTAATCTGTTCCAGGAGACAGTGGATTTGGGAGCATGTGTAGTCCTGCGAAGAAGCCGGCGATACGGGCAGGGAGAGCTAAAAAGAAGAGCTCAAAATCGCATAAACATCGGAAACACTCAAGCTCCAAGCATCGTGAACAGCCTAGGTACGTCTACGTTGAGCGGAATCGTCAGTATTTTGTGTTATACCAGGGTGTTTACGGGAGAGCCGCCTCATTGTCAGTTGTGTGGTGACTAACCTCTATTTGTCTTGCAGTGATTTACCTCCGCCTGTTTTGGAGAGGTTCACCGACGACCCTCCTTCGCTGCCACCGAAGCTGAAATGGCCCCGGCTGGACGCTCCGCCGACGCTGACCCCGAGCAGGACGGCGTCCGCCATGAACGGCACCTCCCCGAAGTCGCCCCCGGCGCTCGCCCCGGCCGCGGCCGCCCGGGTCGCCGCAGAGGCCGAGCGCCAGTATCCGCCGTGCCGGCTGTCGCTAGTCAAACTTCCCTCTGTCAACAACCAGAAACGGAGATGGAGTGTGGATTGCCATCCACCGCCGCCGTGCGAGAACGGCGCCAAAACGAAAAACGACTCCTCGATGGAAACAACCAACCCTGCGAGAAGAGGTGAGCGCCGATTAAAATCGAATTCCAGCGCAGAATTAATTTACCTTTTTATATCTTAACACTCTTTTTTTAACGATTTTAAATGTGAACGCGTGTTAAAAACTCGATAGCACATGCAGGTTTGTTGAACTTTTGGTGGCAACCTTAACCGAAACCTGGCAACAATGAGCATCCGGCTGTTTATGATGGCATGTTTCATCGCCTCGGGACTTTTATAGGAGACATCGTAAAAATAGATAAGAGAGTACTTTCAAGGTCGTTAAATTGTTTGAAGGCCTCGCCTTAGTCTATTGTATTCAAACAACGCGCTCTTGTTGTCAGTCTGCGCTTTGCTAGATTGCCGTAGCCGAAAGAAAGAAAAAACTCTAAAATAATGTAGCATGTCGCTTGGTGTAATATGGATTTAAATTATGTTTGCAGATCTTGTGGGCGATAAACTAGACAGAACATGGACTCCGACTGCGTACTCGCATAAGTCAAGTACAAATTACCGCCTTCACGATGTAAGTATTCATCGAGTTGAATTTTTAATCGGCGCGCACGTTCGCAATACGTTGTTCAATTGAGTGCTCGTGATAACTGCTTTTTAAAATGAGATGATGGGTTCAATGCGGTGTTATGTAATATGGAATGAATTGCAGTATGAACGTTGAGAGTTTTCGTTTTCTTTTCCTTTTTTTCTTTTTTTTAAATCCAATCTTTCGGTATTTTGGGAAGAAAGTGTTTCGTTTTGGATGTTCTCATATGTTCTTGTTTTTTGTCCAAAAACGTGTTTAACAAAGATGTCACATTCTTTTCAAGCATCTCCGAAACGCCTAGAAATGAATAAAAACGTGATAATTTAAAAACGCGGATTTTGTGTAAGGAGCGCTCAGTGTTTCATGTTTTATTTAAAGAACTTTTAGGTATGAGTTTCTTGGCAGGAAATCGTGATTCAAGAACGCCTCCTAAGTTTTCTGTATTGTTTCAGGTATACGAATGGAGCAAAAAGCGCAAACTTTCGTCTTCGAGTTTAGAATCGGCTGCGAAGAAACGCAAAGTCGGCCGGCCAAAGAAGCACTGCTTGCCGAGCCCTATGTTACCTTCCACCGAGATGATCGTCCCAAAGAAGGCGCACTCCAAGAGCAGCCTCGTCGGCTACCTCCTGGGGAAGCCGGCCGCCGCCGCGGCCAGGGGCGCCGCCGCCCGCCCGAACCCTCCGCATCCGCGCGCGGACCTCCCTTCGTCCGACTCGGCCGCCGCCGACGCCATCCTGGACTCGTACAAAGCGAAAGAGAACCTCGATAAGTCTGTATCGTCACCGGAGCACGGCGACACCAGTCCGCAACACCGTCCCAAAATTCGACCCAAATTAAAGGCTGAAGTTAAGGTGAGTTGCTTTCTTGAAATACTACTTCTTGAAATGCTAGTTCTTGTAATGGCAACGTCAATGATTTCTTTTTTTAGGTTAAGGAAACATGGGAAGACGACGACGTGCTCGATTGGTCCCCTAAATACGCCGGAGTCCAATCCGATCCCTTACGACCCGTGAACAAGTTCGTGACGAATCGCCATGGCAACGGCACCGCCCACAAGGAGCTGGACGAAGAGTGGTTACCTAAGAAAGGGCGGGCCAAAGCCTCACCGCCGCTCCATCCCATGAGGGCGCCCGTGATGGCGCCAGCCCATCAGACGAACCACCAGCGGCTGCAGCCCAAATTCGCCGTGAGCAAAGTGGCCACGGCGGTTCGCTCGCCCATCGCCTCTGTCAAGACGCCCACGCCTAACGTGGCGGCCGTCGCCAAGGCGCCGACTGCCTCCAAGATTATCAACGGGCTCGCCAAATCGGGCAAAAAGCCCACGGCCGTTCTCGCAAGAGAAAAGCGCCTGTCGATAGAGAAGCCTGTTAAAAAGTCCGTTTCCAAGAAACCGGAGGAAAATGGGAACAGCACTGCAGGTGAGTCTCCGGCCTCCGGGTACCGGGCGCTCTGTTTCTGCTTAACGTATGAAAAATTTATCAGCATAGATGGGTTAGTATGTGACGTGCCCTATAGGACGTCTCATGATGAGTGAATGTCATGATGAGTCATGATGAGATGAACTCTTTTGATGAAAAATTCTTATGGCTAAATGGCTTGGTTTACAGTTGTAGGTGACGGGCAAAGCGCTGTTTTGACCGACGAACGTCTCATGAGCGACAACCTTCCCGCAAGGACGTTAACAGCCAAAGGCGGCTTGTTTTACGCTGGGCAGCTCAGCGCGGTGCGCCCGCCCGATCTCTACAGCATTCTTCTCGATGGAGAGAGAGCTTCAAGACCGAATATCTGTTCCCGGGAAGAAGTTCTGCAGGAAACGGTAAGATTTCAAAGGACAGGACTGTCATCTGAAGTTGGCAGTGTCTGTAAACGCTTTTCCGCTACCAGATTTTGGAACGGCAACACGTGTTTTGAGGTTTGCCGTGCGTAAACTCTCTTTGTCTTTCTTTCAACTCTCTTTTCTCAGATTGTGGAGGGAAATTTCGTGCTCTTAAGTTGGCAGTAAACGAACGCTCTCTTGTTTTCAGATTTTGGAGGTGCGGCCCAGCAGCGCCGAAGCGCTCGTCCTGGGCTGTCGAGTGTGCGCCTACTGGTCCCAACAATATCGTTGTCTGTACCCGGGTACAATCGCGGAACCGGCGACACCCGATCCGGACCTGGACGACGAGTTCGTCAACGTCGAGTTCGACGACGGCGACTCAGGAAGAATCAATATTCGAGACATCAGGCTTTTACCGCCAGACTATCCCATAGTCGGTAAGTCCATCGTTTTATTCCTTAGCTACCCTCTCAATTCCTCCATGCCGGAGCCAAGACCACGAAACAATGCGACCGAAACCTGCGACCTAGTTGATGATTTTCGTCCGTTGTGTGTCAGTGAATGATCCGAACCCGCTGCTGAGTCTGGGCAAGCGGAGACGCAGAAACTCTGCGAGTATGGACTCGAAAGATCGACGGTCGAGCGCTGAAGGCACCATCTCCGGCTCGACATCATCTATGAACAACGGTAACGGTACAGACAGCGGCATTTCCTGCTCACAGACAACCGAATCTGAGAGGGAATGCTCTACGCCAGAAAAACAGGTATTTAATCGCATCACCGCCTTCTTTAAAGGTTTAGTTTTCATGGACAGTTAATATGATTGCGTTTATGTTGTAGGCAATCATCGAGCATCCTACAGTCAACCACACTAATGGTGATATTTCGCCATCCTCACCATCCGGAGGTGCTATGTTGAAACTCTCTCCCCAAGTCGTGTTAGGAGAGCCAATAACACCAAAAACGGTTAGCTTTTTGTTCGTAGAAAATGGGACAGTGAAGTTTGCAATACTCGTGTACTGTGTTGCAGAAATTCTGTTTAGTCCTTTCAAGAGTATTGCAAACCTAACTCTCGTCGCTGAAGTAAGTCTTAACCTTTGAGTAACAAGGAGTTGAAATTCCGGAAAGTTGGCTACATTTACATGACCAAAGCCTTGCCTGTCGTGGAAATTCATACTGCCTTGTTCTGTGACTGGAATTCGTTTTGGACGGGTAAAGCATTGCCTTGGCCAACAATACTCGGAAATGTCTAGGTTCAAGACTGTATGAGGCTGTAAGCACCATCCTGATGGCTGGGATACTTCGGCAGAGGGAAAAATGAAGTTGCTTTCTTTTTAAACGTTCCGCCCAGTGGATTTGTAGATTGGAGTGTTGGTTTACTTCTATAATCTTACAGTTGTACGTTTAATCGATTTTTATTTTTATCGCGATCGTTTTGTTGGTCCCCCAGTCCCACTCCGTTGATTTTCAAATGCTTATCAACGCTATGTTTTATATGATTCTTTTTGTTACACTCAAACAGGTTAAGTGTGTAAGAAAATGTTTGCGACTCGAGTGTTTTCGCTTATAACGCGTGATTTATTCCGTTTTTCAGCTGGAGGAAGTCGAGAGGAAACGCCTGAAAAAGAGAAGAAGAGAGAAACTGAAGCGGTTAAGAAACGCAAGTTCAGCGTCGCTGTTATCGGATTTAAATGCGCCTAAAGAGTTCGTCAAGAAGCACAAACACAAACATCGTAAACATCGTAAACACAAGAAGCATCGCCATCATAATGGCACTATTTTAACGAACGGATGCGAAAATGAGTCGAGCGGAAAAGGCGTCATCACCGATTCCTCAGGTGAGACAACCTAGGGACCTAAATCTGCGATTTATTTCGTGCTTGATCAACTTTCAAAACCATAGATTAAGTTAAAAACCTTCAGGACATTGTTCCGACTAGTGAGCGCATTTTCTTGTTGATGGACGCGTCGATATCGAGTTTTGTCTGTGGTTCACAGATAAGGAGAAAGATACCGTTCCCCCGAAAGAGGAAACTAGAGTGGAGTGCCCTTTGCCTCCATTGGCTGCCGTTGTGGCACCCCTGCCGGTCGCGGAGGAGCCTCCAGTGCTGACAACATCCGCAGAAGAGTCACCTGCCAGAGTGAAACCGACGGTGAAACCGACGGTGAAACCGACGGTGAAACCGACGGAGAAGAAGCTGAAAGTGTCGATTAAGAAGCCTGAGAAGGACAAAGAAACGCCCAAAAGCGACGAGGTCAGCTCAGACGATAACGAGAAAGAAAATGGCGTCGTCAAAAAGGAATCCAAAGATACGCTGAAACAGAAGAAAATCGTTAAGAAAGATGTAGCAGCCTGTAAACCAGAAACTCCTGCTAAAACCGCCAAGGTAGGAAACTTTTTGATGGTATAACTTACGGGAGATCGCTTGTCGCGGAATCATTCCGACAAGTCTGCCTCACATGAACCTAAACCATCTTATCCGACCCGAACTTCACCTACTCTAAGCTCTCAATTAAAAATCTACTTTGTGTCGGACGGTATCCCCCCCCCGCGATAAGCGTTCACCCGACCCTTTTGTTACCTTCATTTTCT
>Ga0058701_10006192_pt1 | contig 10061 bp, 4 predicted proteins | sample AgamicOrMae_FD_97039 | JGI IMG/M metagenome (GOLD analysis project Ga0058701, IMG submission 97039) | Agave microbial communities from Guanajuato, Mexico - Or.Ma.e | ecosystem: Host-associated > Plants > Phyllosphere > Phylloplane/Leaf | place: Guanajuato, Mexico | collected 2012-06-04 | reverse complement strand
TTTCCTACACCAAAAACTGCAATGCAGCGTTAAGAACTGCTTTTGGCAAAGATTTAGAGCACTTGAACACTCAGCACCGTTTTTATGGGCCCGATGTTCCGAACAAAAGATGAAGTACTTGTCTCCACGTAACGCGTGCGAAGCATGTTGAATATGATTCGCAAAATGTCGGTAGTGTTTGACACAATACAACAATCTGTAAGCAGATTAAACCACAAAAGCAACTTAAAGACGGCGACAGACAGCACGATAAAAACTATATGACGTCTCAGTCATATCATTCATTATCCAACGTTTATTAACTATTTAGGTCTATTATTGTCTATTCTAAGCACTTATTAATCGCAAACTTGTAAAACGAAGTCCTAAAACACTCAAACGCAAAGAGAAACGTTGCGCTTCGGAGCCTGAAGGACGCGCAGAAGCCCGATTCTACTCAAGTCTCATTTTCTGTGACGTATTTTTTTTTCTTTTTCCCTCGCTCGCTAGGTTTGTAACAGCGGAAATAATTATTGATAGGGTTATTTTAGATGTTTTACGAGCTCCAAGCGGCAATTTAATAATAAAAAATCATATAAAAGTTATATGGTTATATATGATTATATATAATTATATATAGTTATATGTTGGCAAAAATCATATATAATTATATATAACTTTTTTAATATAGTTATATATAATTATATATAACTTTTTTTGATCGGGGCTCAACTGTGGAAAAAAAATTATATGCCCTTAAAAAAGTTAGTAAAAATTACATAATTTTCTGCTTTGTACTATTGCGCTATCGAGAAACTGTGTTTTTTGTGTGCATATTTCTGCTGTTCCTTTAACATTAAAGAAGCCTTTTGAACCACTCCTTCCAGTGAAGTAGAAAGCGGTAGCAGTAAAAATCTTAAAAATGAAGAATATTTTTGGGTAAGGTTGAGGTACCGGTACATGTTTGTAGTCTGGTATGAACATAAATGAGAGATGGTTGCCTTCGGACCACTAGCACATGCACTAGCACATGGGCAAAAGTGACAAATACCTTTAATTACTATACCTTGAACCAGATCGCGTTTCATGTACTTAATTATTTTACTTAAAATATCAGTAAGATATCTTGTCGCTCAATGAACGGGCAATATAATGACCGCGAACTTCTAAAGGTACTTGTTGAAATAATCATGCCATCGCTGGAAGCAGGGGAGAATTTACGTACCAGAGCCATCGCTGAGAACTTTACTGTAGGAGCTTAGAGCCAGTGGGCTAATAAAAAAAATCATGGTCATGTGGTTCATTATCATGAAGAAGCGAATGCTAAATATGCCTTTTTTCAGGTGTAAATAATTATTTCATAAAATTGGTTGCTAATTGCCTTATACGATCAGTGTTGTAAAATTATTCGTGAATGAACGATTATTATCGGAAACATGTTGGTCTCGCACATTTCTCTCGAAATGTGTTGCCTGTGCATAGGTCATGGGCATTGTAGGCTTATTAGAAAATCTAAAATATAGGTCGCATTTTAAAATGGCTATTACCGTATGTATGTGTCATTATGAGTCATTATACAATTTGTGCCAATGAAAACACTAGCAGTGCCGCTTCGAGATAGCGTTTTGCCATCAAAAAGTGTTCTCAGCGACGAAGTACACTAAGGAATATATCCCAATGGCAAATTGGTCATGTCTACTTATAAGTGTTAAAAAGTGTTAAAACTATTAGGAAATGCAAAGCTTATAGTTTGTTTATTTTGAGGCGATGATTAAGTTCACTGCATACCTTCCATTACATAGCGTTGATTCCAACTTTTTAAAAATGTTCAATTGCTGATTTGAATCAACTTTTCATTTGAGGTAGCGTCTGATTGAACAAATCTTTTTTGTATGTATTGTTAATCAAACTGTGGTATCGGTTCCAGGATTATAAAGTTAAGTACTGGAAACTGACCCGAAGGAGGATTTTTTACTTATTTTTTACTCTTTCTTCTTTATCACATACACCGGTATAACAAATCAACTCGACCATGTGCTTTTTGACGAGGTTCATATATCACATGTTTGTGTCACTCTTACGGGTGAAAACTTGACAACTAGACGCTGAAACTCTCTGATAGAGTGAAAAAAACGCGAAGATGCATGATTAAGAATCACCCTTTCATCTTTATGTCACTGCAGAATATTATCTCTCGGCCACAAATTACTTGTTCCTATACCGATAGCATTTTGGAAGATAAGATGTTATACTAGCTTGATACAGATGAAATATACGGTTGATTGTTCGATATCATTATTTTGGTAAATAGGTAATTATTCTCTTATATGGGTCATTAAGTCAGCAAAGGTCGTTGTATCCACCTGAGTCATGACGATTGTGGGTCATTGTCCATAATTCAGATAATTCTTTCATTTGTTTTCTTTATTTTTGTTCACATGAATAACCATACAGTATAAACGTGCGACAAATAGGCCTTCGATGTTCTTCATACATAGCCTACGTAGGTCTTTCTTCCCCTGAAAAATGTCGACTTTCGATACAAGACTACGATGACCTTAACATGAGGCGTCATACCGGTCGTCTAAGCTTGCGGGTCAAACTGATAGATATTGGTCGTAATATTGATGTGGGTCAAATGATGAAGTAAACCATTTAGTCTCTTTAGTGGATCACATTGGTACGGCAAACTGATGTATAACAGAAGGAGGTTAAACTGGTGTGGGTCAAACCGATGGACTACATTGATGGGTCACAATGATGTGGGTCAAACCAATGGATCAACGGTGGGTCATATGGACGCAACCTTTTACTACGCAGCTGCAGAATATTAGTTGTTGCTTAAATTTTCCGTGGCCATTAAATTTATTGGCCGCTTCTTTGTTGTTTACGCTTTGAGCAAAGTTCGCAGATTGCAAGTTGATCTCCGTGTATGTTTTGCGTGTCACCACAAGATGTTCTTTTCACCGCTTGATAACGCCTCTGAATCATCGAATGCGTTTTTATCGAGCGATTGTTAGCAACAAAATAACGTTTGTCGTGACGCAGCTTGCAGTGCACCCTGATGCCGATGGAAACGTTTGGTTCCTCGAATCATATGTTTCACAGCGAGCTTTAAAAACGTTCATGATACGTCAAACTGCAATATTTGCCGTACACTCTCATCTTTAAAGCTTCGTCACTAAACCAGGAAGAGTGCCCTGGATCGAGAATCCATAGTATGTTAATGCATGGATATCCATAGAAATCCACGGATATCCAAATTGATATCCATAAAAGCATGGATTAAGACTAATATCTATAAAACATGGATATCCATTCAAGGCTATTTATTGTTTGCGGATATCCATTCCAGAATTTCCTTGCATGGATATCCGTGCTTGGATTTCAATGTGGATATCCACTTTTATATGGATATTTGAAAACTAACATCAAAAAATCGTGGATATCCATGCTGATATCCGTAGATTTTTGGATGTCCATGTATGGATATGCTATGGATTCTCGGAGCAGGGATGATAGCGAGGGGGAGACAAAGCTGAATTGTGAGCACATAAGCCAATTTAAGCTATGGTTGTGTTTCGGTTATCTTGATGCAATGAAAAATTGACCAAATGAGAACAAGGTAAGTGGAAAATATAACTCTGGAAACTTAGAAAATGAGGATGTTTATGTCTAAAGAATGAGCACTTCTGCAAATCGTGTCTTTACTTTTTAAACCTCCCTCCCTTTTGGGACAAGGGCTTCATTTATGCATGACTGAAAGAATAAGCCCCTAAAAACGCATCTTTAGAATTAACTCATCTAGCTTTGAGATCTTTACCTTGGCAAGTCGATAACACTTCGGAAAGGATCTGATGGAAAAAGGGTCTTTTTAAGCTGTTCATTTTGTGATATGCACCAGCATATTGTTAGAATATATTACAAAGACACGCTCGTTTCACAGGTACTTTCCTCCATTAATCCGCCTTTAAATTGCAGGCAAAAAAACTTCTGTGAACTCATTTTCATTGTACTCCCGTAAATCGCTTCGTTTATGACGCAATTGCTTTAACTTCTTGCCTTCGCTTTTGGAATATCTTAAGGATAGTCGTCACTGTTTGATGGCACTTAAATTATCAAGGTTGTCTCTCTTCTTCTTTGAACCACGAAAAAAATACGGATTTCTAACAGACAGTCGATTTACACAATTTCGTTTATGAATATTTCAGGTCTAAATAATTTATACTTGGCGCAGAGCAGAATTGCTTGTTGAAAATGTCTTCAAAACCCCGTTACTGCCCGGACAATTTACCCCTGCTTTAGGATTTTTTCTTCTCTTTTCCTGTTTGTTTTACTACTCGTACTGCTCGTACCACTGATACTACTCGTCCGACTAAAACATCCAGAGTTTTAGGTGCGCCAAATAATTTTGGGTAAATTTGAATCCCATACATTTTGTCATAACTTCAACGGTTTAGGCAGTAGAAGCTGAAAACTAAAGGTAAACAATGTCCCATCTGACACAACATTTCAGTGTCTAAGTTGAATCGGTTCGTAGCGCCTAAACCGTTCAAGTTACGAAAAATTTATGGGAATCAAAGTTACTCACAATGATGTGGCGCACCTAAACCTATGATTGTTTTAATCGAACGAGTAGTACCTTTACTAAAAGATGGATACCAAAACGAACCGTTCGAAGGGGTCTGGACGCCAAACGGTACGTTTTAGACCCCATGTTCATTTCACATTTTTCGTCTCAGAATCCCTTTGTCCATCCGAGGTTTCATTTTTTTTAAATATTAAACTTGAGACACCCTTTAGATTCCAACAATACTCCAAAATTTTCCTCCTCTTTTTTACTGAGTTGATTCACAGTCACGTTTTACACTAGCAATGTTAGCTTAGAGGCCGGTCCGGTAGAGGCTTAACCCACTACCGCCCAGCGATGCTGTTTGGAAACAGAAACATTTCTTTTAGAGGATATTTTCAGTTCTGTATTGTCACAGTTTAAAAGATATCACCCTCTGGAAACCCGAAATTTAATAATTTAGGCATTTTCTAAAGCTTAAAATTGCGTATCGGTATTTTAGTGGAAAAAATCATTCCAATGCCTCTTAACCGAATACTCACTCCAAATACCTTGGGCTGTTATGGATGAAATGGGCTCGGAGTAGGGCACGGGTCCAAACGATAAGATACTTTCCAATAAACGAAGGTCCACTCTGCCTTAAAGAGTCCAAGGTCACCTATCTGTATGGTAAATGAGCGAGTGACTTAACATGGTACAAATTTCAGGAAAGTGTATTGACATACTTATCTGGTGGAAAAATTTTCCTTAATAGCTCCTCCGAATGTTTATGTAATGGCAAAATACTAACTCAATCAGATTCCCCAACCACGCTATCGAGCCGTCAATTAAATACCTTCCCCTCTTTAGGTCACTTGTTGACACCCCACCCCCTCATCCTGCGCTTGTCTAACCGTCGCTATCCTCTCCTCCCCCCTTAATTTTCCTGTTAACTCTGGATGCAAGAGGTAGTATAGCTTCAAACCAGGATTGAATAGCTCTATGTCGTTGATCCAGTCTTAAGAGGAAAAAAAGGTGAAGCTACGTTATGCATCTTGCAGCGAGAGACTTCGGAATGTGTACCCGTGTAGGTTGGTCTCAAGTACAACCTTAGGACCACTACAACCTTCGTCCCTATTTTTGTCCTCTAGTGTTTAGTCCTATCTTATGTAAATAAACATCGACAAAGAACCCTTTTTTCCCCTATACCAGCCAAATATATTTACTTTTTGTTTATTTTTGCGGGGTATTGATCATTTTGTACCTATGACGGCCCCCCTTTTTTTCTATTTTGAGTATGAAGTCTCATTTATTTTCTGTGTCAAAGCCAAAGAGATCCAGCAATGACATTGTAGGAGATATACGCTAAAATCAGGCATGGTTAGTTTTTGAACTAGTTGTTCAATTGTATTTTGGATAAATGTACCATTACGAAGACTCTCCATTGACACCCGGAGTGAATAGAACCTTTTCTTTCCAGATGGTAGTTAACCTACCATCTCGCTCAAGAATTCCGCGTGAGAGAGCGATGGACTTCACGAAAGTTCGTTGAAAACGGAAGGGAAGCTCAGCAGAAACGCAGACAGATTTTGTTTAGCTTATACCGTAAAACTCACTGTGCGATTGACATCCGTAAAGAACACTTAATTTAGCTCCAGGTTTCCCCCTTCCCCTCTAATCTTATTTTAGATTCCTGTGTACTCTGCTCCGAATGAAATCAGTGCCGAGACTTCAGCACCCGCGAAAATGCTTTCAGGACTTGTTTCCTTTTCATTCACTTCTAATAAAAGCTCGCTCTGATTTTTTTTACAGAAGCACATATGTGTTTTCTTCAGATGACACTTTATTTGTCGTTTCCTTTTAGTGCATTTTTTTTTTGGTGTGACTGAAAACTTTCGACAAAAATAGGTAAACATATAAATGGGTACGTTAAATGTTACTTCCCTTCTGTATTAGGCCTATGGCCACACTAGACAAAGAATTTGAAATAATCCCAAGAAGTAAATCCTCAAAAAGTTTGAAAACGAAGAAAAAATTTACATTGTAAATGAAAATTGCAAAAATTTAACAAATCACGTCAGTTTATCGAAAAATACTATTTATTTCATGACCTACGGTGGATTTGTACTCATTCCATCTATTTCCAAGGGTAGCTGCTACTATAGAAGTCATGGAACCCATGGGCTCTGAGAGTGGCGTAAAAATGACTTCTTTGGAGGGCCAGAAATTTTAGTCCGAAAATTGGTCCGGTAATAAAATAGCTATTTACAAGTAAAGCACCCCAAATCGTAAGAGTGATAATTGCTCACCCTGAGTGCGTACAAAACTTTCAGGGTTCGTTCTTCAAGTTCAGGTGCCGCGCAGTTCTGAAAAGATCGGACACACATTCGATATCAATGTGAACCTGATGAGGAAGCATATTGACCCAACTTCTTATTGTCAATGGTGAAAAAGTCGACTTGTTTAGAATATTTTCTCGCATTCACCAATTTTCGAAGCAGTGGGTTTTGCCGCTTGAAAAAATAAAAATAAATAAAAATAAATAGATAAATAAATATCCGGAAAACCCTTCGTGGCTGAATTTATAACCGGTCCTCTGACATTACCAAATACCACAAGTTCGACGTGAACACAAGATTTCCTGGATGTTTGGTGTGGAAAAAGCGTTGGTAACTAAATGGGTGGGGGTGTTTTAAAGTAGCCTATTCTGCGTGCCGTAGACTTAAATAATGTATGGCCTTCTAGAGGAAAAGATGTTCCAAACTTAATTTGGTTTACAAAATTTTGTGCAAAGTAACCACATTTTTGACAGGTATGCCCTCCTATGCCTCATGTGATGACAGTTACGAAGTAAATACATCTTTCTTAAAGCAATAAAACTCGTTTGCGTCTTAACTACATCGTCAGGATCAGCACTCATAAGTATCTAATATCCTAAGAATGTGTGTAAAAAAAGGTATTCATGATTACAAGGAAAATTCCCATAATCCAGATATCCCTTAGATCTACCCTGGCTGTATTCGACCTAGACCCAGCGTAAAATGTTCCCAACCTATAACGGCAAACTTGTCTTGTTCAGGTTGCACAAATATCTTCAAGTTGCCTTCTTGAAGCAATATGGCCGTCGTTTTGGAGGAGTCCCTGGCCACGTTTTACACCGGCCTGGATTACGGCGGATGTTATTGTCACACACAGCGGTTCCGCGCTCCTCTTGATGGCATAACGACCATCTTTTGGAACTTACAGCGCCCCCAATCAGGATCACCAGAGTGTTATACTGGATTTCAATTCTCTCCTGCTCCACCTTTCGTCACCATGCCAGGCGGATCACAGCACGAGACACGCAATAGAGGACTACCGGAATTATCGGCTAGCAAGCCTGTTGTCCCTTACTTTCTGTTGCAGCTACTATCGCGGAGGGTATAGTAAGCGGAAACACGCTTAGCGACAGTCTTGCGGAGCCGTAGCCAAAGCACAGCGCTCTTAACCAATCCTAATTTATATGGTTGTATTAATCTGTCATGCTTGTAACCAAACGAACAATTACAGATGAACAAAGATTATAGAAATCTGTGCCTCTCACAACTTAGTGACTTTGCTGGTGAAAAAAAAAGAAAAAAGACCAAAAAAATGATAAGAAAGACGACACGCCTCATTTTTCAAGGCAATCAACTACTTCAAAGATGCAACGAAATGTATCTACAGAAAAAAAATCTCTGAAGGAAAAGACGTATTTCTGTAAATTAATTGAAAATTAAAACGCATCACTTATCGTTGATTTGGATGTAACCTGGAGTCGTTGAAGAGGAAACTTTTTATAGTGAGTAGCATGGCAACCAATCGCACAGTACATCATACTAAGCAATAAAGCCTACCTTACATATTTCGACCCTTATCTTAACCTTTAGCAACTGGAATGCATTTTTATCATAATGTAAAAATGATAATCCTGACGTATCACCCTTCTTTCCCTCTATCGGCTAACGAATAGTAAGGTGATTGACGACCTCTAGGTTATTTACATAAGAACTTGTTATGCAGTACGATTATATTTCTCTCCTTTTTTGCTTTTTGAAAGGGAACTAAATTTCAGATTACAATGTGCAGCGCTGGCGTTTAGTAATCTCGTTTGGCTGGGGGCTCTAGATATGGGATCGCAAGAAAAATTGCGTTTTTAGAAGACCTTTTTTTGAGAGAGAGAGAGCTTACTTAAAATAAATTTCTGATTGCAAAAAAACAACAAAAAAACGATACTAATAAAATATTTTTTTGGAAGCAGATGAAAATGTAAAATAATTTTGTGAGAGATGTTACCGAGCAGTTTTTCTCACATAAGCCTCGAAATACTGCAATGAAACACATTTTAAGGCTAGAAAATGAGCTCTCGAACATTTCTCCCCCCCCCGTTTTTTTTCTTTTAGTCAAAGACTTAAAAGAAATGGGCAGTTTTTCAAGAAACCACGGAATGGTCGTTCCGCATCAATGACAAGAATATGCATGTTTGCATCAAAATGGAGAGTATACCAAGGACCTTTAGCAGTAAGCCAAGAATATTTTTTGGTTTAAAGGTATAAAGAGCGGTGAGTACGCTACATTACAAATCTCTTGCATTGCGAAGACAAAAAAAAATGTCCTCGTCTATGCGCTTTTACATCTCTATGGAATGGTAATTACGTCAAACCTTTAACTTTAGTGGAATAAAGCACCTTTTAGGACAAGGTTACTCACTAGGGCTTCGGCAAATTTTGTGCTATTTAACATTTGCTGTGAGATTTGCTGTTTGAAAGGCACTCTTCCTTTTTCCATATGTTACACTAGAGTGTTACCATTCACCGACTTGAGCACTATCTATGAACAGTAATCTGCACTCGTTCCAAAGTAATTTTTATCATATAGGAAAATCTTGGATCGAGGATCTCCACAAAATAGGGATGCCCTATTAGCGACAATTTCAGGAGAAGATTTTGGCGAAAATGGATACATGATGTTGTTTAGGATCAACAATACTAGCGCAGGTATTTTGGGTTTACCATTCCAAGTCTCGCATGCTTTCTTCATAGTCATGGATATACCTAACCACCTAACTACAGTCAGCGTTTTTCCCAGCCGGCTGCTTTTCCGACTAAAAGGAGATGACCTTGAAGTCATCGGTTCAGGTATGGGCCAGACGAAATGAATGTATTTTAATTATACCAGAGGCAATGTTGGTGACTTGACGAGCGAAAAAGAAGGGAATAAAACTATGCTGTTAGGTCAGTACGTATTTCAGATGCCACTGTAAACACTTCAGTAGAAATAGCTTAAGCGTTTAATCGATACGGTATAATTACCCAGGGATGTAATAAACATTGTCCCTGTTGGCGGAGTTTCACAAAATATATTGCGCACTTAAAATAAATCATATTTATACAAAAGTGTGAATCGCTGACTGTAGTTCATCACTTTTCATATTAAGAATGTAAAAACATGGAAGTAAAAGATTTGTTAATTCTTTCAAGAATAACGTCCTCAATCATCATCAATGCACCTGGCA
>Ga0058701_10006191_pt1 | contig 10061 bp, 6 predicted proteins | sample AgamicOrMae_FD_97039 | JGI IMG/M metagenome (GOLD analysis project Ga0058701, IMG submission 97039) | Agave microbial communities from Guanajuato, Mexico - Or.Ma.e | ecosystem: Host-associated > Plants > Phyllosphere > Phylloplane/Leaf | place: Guanajuato, Mexico | collected 2012-06-04 | reverse complement strand
CTTTGCTAAACGATGGGTACCAAAACTAACCGTTCGAAGGCGTCTGGACGCCAAACGGTGCGTTTTAGACCCCATGTTCATTTCACATTTTCGTCTTAGAATCCCTTTGCCTATCCGAGGTTTAGTTTATTTACATCAAACTTGAGACACCCTGTATATATAAGACGAAGAGTTCTTAAAAAAGTAAAAAAGGCTCCGTTTTCTTGGTCGATAATCTTAACCGCTTTTTTGCAGAATACCGTTTATTTGAGCACCGAGTTTACCGAGCAAAAGCAAAGCTTTCATCAGTCGTCAAAGTCAACAATCAAATTTAATCTCTTGTTTCCAATGAAAAGCCTAAAAAAGCCATGGTGCGCAATGTACTTCAGAGAAAAACTAAAGGCGCTAGAATAGCGATCGATAACTTGGTATAATAATGCCTGTTGCTTACGCCAACTCATATTAAATGTCGAGGGAGCACTTTCCGAAACAAGTATTTATGGATAGCGTCCGGAAAAAAATCGCGCCGCTGCCGGTCAGATAACATCATTTTGATTAGCATTACATAAAGGTGGTAATGCGTTTGATACAGGTAAACTTCAAACCGAGGGTGTAAAACCTCGACCCTTTCACCGACCCCGAAGAAGTGGTTGCTTGGCAACCCGGTGATGTCGGACTTCAAACGTTCAGGTTAAGTACATTTTGTGGTCTGCTGATTTTAATTACTCGACTTCTTCAAACTGGAAGTTTCTTCCGCTGATTTGATTGGGGTTTCTCTAACCTATACAGTACTCAATTATACTCTATCGAATAATCTATCAACCCAAAAACTACAAGGATAAAAATAAATAAAATTAATACAGAAATTCTTTTTTTGGCTTTGATTTTCAATTTACATGCGTTAATGGGTTCCGAGCTAAACGTTTTGGTTTTAAGAAGTTGTCAAACACGCAATTTTCGAAAGAAGAACAAAAAAAATGATCTTAAAGAGATCTTTGCCTATTAGTTTTCCCCTTACAAGTTTGTACGCAGGGAAAAAATGCGGGGAAATTTTCAAGGCCGAAGATGCCGGCACCTCTCTAAAGTTGATCATCACCACCAGTACAATTGCCGCCAACTTGCTCAGAGTAATGTTATTTAATAAGCCCACTCTCTCCACGAAAAAAAGTGCTCTACGAAGTTGTGCGGTAGACCCTCAGTAAATCAGCAGACCAGCACTACATTATGCATTATAAAAGCGGGTCTACGTTGCAGCGCGAGATAGAGAGAACCTCAGATTTATGGTGAAGATTTGGGGAAGGCTTTGCGGCCAGAATTTCTCTTCCGGTACGTTTTAATGTGGGCGAGTTAGTTCATTTTGGGACGCGGCGAGTGCTGTTCCCTAAACCCACTTAAATAGCAATTATCGGATAATCCTCAATAAAGGGGAAATATGATTGAATCAATAGGATGAGAACTTCTCGTACTGCGCACACAAATGCTAATCACTTATTAAGAGCTTCCCAGAATATGATGATCGTCAAAGACCTACGAGTCCTGATTTCGGCCCCGATATTTCATTATGATTCAGACCATGATGCTTTTTTCACTGATCAAGAGATTGTTTTAAGTTGTCAAACGAGAAAGTTCTTTGATGAAGAAGTATTCAGACGAAAAAATTGCCTGGTAAGTGACTTTTGTAATGAGGAAGTTCTTTGAAAATAAAGTCTTCAAAAAAGGAAGTTCTCCAATTTAATTTTTTGCTTTTGTTGAAAATCAGCTTTTTTGGCAACGCGATTTGATAAAAACGATTCTTGGAAGCAACACCAGGAAAACGTACAGGTATGTCACGTAGTATGGATATAAACACAAAGGTAAACCGGTGGTTTCCAGATTAAATGTCCAGCTCCTAGAGATAATATTTTTGTTGCACCGGGCAAAACAACTCGTTTAGCTCAAAAAATATACGAGCGCTTCACCCGAGACAACGTTAGAATGGATCGTTACAGTAAAATATCTTTTCGCGGTTAATAACAAAGAGAAACTCGCGACCGATAGTAAAAAGGGTATTTTATCGTAGCTTGCGAGTGGATACCTTTTTTTCATTTCGCTCGTGGAAGTCCCCAGGGCAGACGTATTTTATTGGCATCCATTTCAATTCATAAACCCAACTTTGCCTCGGAAAAGTACGACCAAAGTTTTCACAATAGAGGAAATCGGCACCTGCATGGAAGACTCGAACAGTTCTCAAAGCTGAGATTTCAACTACACTAGTTTGGCTGATGTAGTTCTGTCTACAGGCTAGTAAGGGTCAGTACACAAGTTAGACGGGCGTTCGAAATATCTTTGTTGCGTACAGTTCTTTTATTATTCTTCTGAAAAGAAGGACAATGTCGAGACATTTTCGATGAACACTACAATATGTTCTCAAAGACTTCTTATTAAAATAATACGAAGAACAATCAAATGGTCAAAGCGCTGAAAAGAGCGATTTTGCGCGCTCTCAAAATTGGTATATTTTAAAACTCAGCTTTTGAAGCTGGTCGAGTCTAGGATTGAGCTCCCGAGGGACATGATCTAAAAGTACCGAAAATACCCACACATCTTCGAGTGAAAGGACGGCTCACTTATGGTCATTTTTTTACCCCACCTGGATTTCATTGAAAATAGCAGATACTGTTTACTGATAAGCCTGCCTGGATAAAACTTGAGATTTAAACGTTAGACCACGCTGAGCACGAGCCGTCTGAGGTTGTGCCTCTCACTGATATCGCAGGAGTGTTAAGAGCAGAATTGTTTAAACGCGCCGGAAGAGCTTGAACATGGTGATCTCCGATTCAGGCTCAACTGAAAGGTAACCAATCCCTGCGATTTTCAGCCGAATCTGGGAGGTGAAAAAAGAAGCCGAAAATATGTCTCCTTGCCTTGCCTCATGTACCCAAAAAATTCTACCCACTCAAAACTTCGGCGTTGTTCTGCACATGATCTTCGAAGGTGAACTGTAATCTTGAACCAGTTACCCTCGAAGGTTCTTAAGAAGCAATTCATCATAGGGTACATATCGAAATATTAATGTAGTGGCGGTCTCAATCCTTATTAACGATACTTTAAGGTTCCTGATTTTAAGGATTCTGTGGACCTGATGTAATAAACTTTGTTTAAACATGACTGACTTGAAGGGTGTGGGCCTATTTATCGATGACACTGGTTATGGTTTACATACTATAATTACACTAGTGTAAAATGGACAAGGGTCACAGATGCTCATCGAGCCAGCATATCCCACGATAGATAAGTGTACTCGACATTAATTTACTTAGAACTGAGATGACTTCAGAGACGGGCTCAAGAGAGTAAACCTCATCCTCTGTGAGAATTCAACCTTCTGATGTTAATCAGAGAGATCGGCATTGGTGGAGGGAAAAGATAACTTTGATCAGATTGACTTGATAAGAAATCCGAGAAGATCTTATGGAACAGCCTGATAAAAGGACTTCTTCCCAAGATCATTTCAGCACCTTATTTCTGAGCCATATCAGATCTCTTACCTATTTTTTTTTCTTTTTCATGGAATTGGTGTGCGTTTAGAGTGAAAAACATAAACAACACAACATTTCATTTTGCGTAGAATAAAAAGTTATACTGATGCTAAGCTGTGCATTTTCTACGGGGAGCTGATAGAATGCTTAAGTCCCATCCGACCTCTTAGATCACTCTTCTATGTTATGCCTAAATTAGGGCACCTGGGAGTTTGCTAGTCGGGTGATAGGATTAGGGACGGGCCTAATTAGGAATATACTGCGGGGTTGGTCGTTACCCGTCCTGTGGCATCATTTTGAACATCACCTATCAACTACGGAAGGTCTGCATCAATACAAATAAGTCCCCATGAAGAACCGTGAGCTAGTCAGCAGCACGAGGCGACGACGCTGTAGAGGGGGTATCATACCTCTGATCAGAAACATCATTTGTAAATAGATACATACCTTTTGAAAAAAGATGCATACCTTTCGCAAAAAGATAGGATTGCTTCAATGAAAAATGTCCAGCAGACTAACTAGTGCGCTAAATATGTCACTAAGCAGTATGCGTATTTACGAAACTATCGAATAGATTCGCTAAAAAGTTTATAAGGTAGAACCTCATGGTTTTATATTTCAGGACAGTCAACCTCACGTTCGTGCAGTTCTGTAAACTTCTTTACATCAGAGGAAAAATTTAGTTGTTTGATACTTGCAGTAAGTCAAAAACAGCTCGTGCAGAGAGAACAAAACTTTAATGGAGTTTAAGATAGTCATAGCATTGTTCATCACAGTGTAGAATATCCTTCGGTATTCCAGCCATTAGCGTAGCACATGTGTCTGTGCAGCAACTCTTCGACAAGGCTACCAAAGCAATTGACCTAAATCAGGTACCAACTTTTATCGAATTGCGAATTACTTCTTTCTGTCTCGACTGAAAGTAGGGTGTACGTATGGATCAAGCCCGTGGCAGCAAAACTTCGTTTTTGAGCACTGCCTTCGCATTCGTCTGCATTGAGCAAGTTCTCAGACGTTCTCGGAGGATGGAAAGACGTGATAAGGATGCATAATGAGAAGGCGGTGCCTTCATGGTGGCGTTTGATCGAGCATTCTATGAAGAAATTGGATCCTGTTGCTACTCCTGCAGGAACTTCGGCGACATCACGTTATATTGTGGACTGCGGACGCCTTGTACTTTTACGGAAATGACCTCGCTCAGGGATTTCGGGGATCGAGACAGGCATCTTTTTGTTGGTGGCTCCAAGGTCATGAGGATGTGCGGAGGTTGGGGTTTTTGCTAGCTGATAAGAAATTGCTCGCATCCGCCTAGTTACTACGGCCCAAAAGAATGGGTGATGCGTGTTTTTCAAGGTCAACTCATCTGTTCAATGTAAATGGAGTCTGTTCCTCCGAAGACAGTGCAATTTCCTTTCAAAGTTTGTTTTTGTTTGGACTTAGATTGGCGTCAATATCCACGTGAATACAGGACTAAGCGAGAAGTTTCCTGTGACTGGGCAAAAGGCCTACCGCAGGAACTATTCAAAAGTTGTATTATATTCATCAGTAGTCATATAAATGAAAACGTCAAGCTTTTTGTTGGTACCAGAGTCAATCGGGCGGCACCCACAAGCGCCAAATGTCAAAACCGCCAACGCCGTACCCGCCAGCATCCATAAGCGCCAATAATCATAACCGCCAAAGTCAAAGGTTAGGTTAGGTTGGTAGCGGCGTTGGCAGCTTTGAAATTTGGCGGTCTTGAACATTGGTGGTGGCGGCGTTGGCAGATATGAAATGTGGCGTTTATGATAGCTACCCAGTCAATCTTTCAAGACAACCGCGTGCATGATTCAAATACAAACACACAACTGTTTAAAGCGAGTTCAGTGTAAAACTTATTCAGAACCACTGTCCCGGGTGTCTAAATTAACAGGGTGATATTCATTCCAATTCCTAGAAACATAGTATACTGGGACAAAAACGAAATTACAAGGGGATGAGTCCCAATGCAGAGAGGTGGTCTCCCGGCGTGAAACACGCGGTGCCAAAGTGATGTTTGTTCCTGGGGAGGGGGAGGGGGGTGCTCGATTGTCCGTGTTAGTAACGTCGCCAATTACGCTGCCATAATTACAACCGTATTGACGAGGTGCACATCCGTAGGCACTGGCTAGCGACGGCTCGGTGGGCCTTCATTACTGCAGGGCTACAAGTAACGTGACACAAGTGCACGATGAGCAGCTATACGGACGCATTTTGAATGGTGTGATACGCGTGTGGTTTAGCACTGATTAAATTCATGTTTGAAATGAAGCCGTGGTAATGTTTGTGATTGCTTATAGAATGAGAGGAGGCCGTTCCGAAAATAGTAATTGAAATTAAAATGCAGGAAATTGGTCAATGAAAACTGTGAAATGAAGTTTTTAATTGATGAGATTTCGACATTTCTGCTTATGAAGTCGATTAAAAATGTGTATGAAAACTGGATTAAATTTCCACGGTGGTAAAACTAGTACAATTTGGCTCTAGAAATGATTATAGTTTCGCGCATCCCCGATCAATAGACATTTCCAGGATATACGTAATAAATTTAAAAAGATAAACATTGCAGTATGGCAACGAAAAATGCCCCTTTTCATCAATAAACTCACTGACAGCTCATTTACAATTAGAGCAAAATACATTGTACGGAGTACCATTTTGAACGAAGTGAACCCGAAGAGGACATTCATTCAAAACTGCGTTTAGTTTGACTTACCATAAACTGTAACGAGGATATCATCGGAAGCCTTGGTATATATAGGTGTCTCGGTTGAGACTTCACAGGTGTAATATCCTGTAGCGTTGAGGTCCATGCCTCGAAGTAAAATCTCACGCTGGTTACTCGCCAACATCTGCAACATCCAACCCATGGTTTTCAGAAAAGCTTCGAAATAACGACCCACCTGATATACTTCATAATACCTTTATCGATCATTGACATTGATGCAGGTAACATGGTTAATAACAAAGAAGAGATTCTCAATCATGGATTGATCATTTTCCTTACACTAAATACACTCGTTAAACAAAGTCCACAGTCAGCAAAAACGAGACATAAGGGAGAAAGCGAAAAACTTGGAAGGTGAAATAGACCCGTAAAAACACGAGAGCTGAGAACGAACCGTCGTCTTGGCCCATATTGTGTATCGCATTTCTCCGTACTTTACACAGTTCGGGATTGGTGCCAATGTGAGCTCGTAAAAAGTGGATGCTATCACTTGCTCACGGAAAGACATCGTTGTAGGGACAGGATAAAAATTGAACAGGAGGAAGAAGGGCGGGGGCCGCTTTATACAGCTCGGTGTAGCTAGACCAATGGACGATGTCGAAGATGTTAAGGAAGGTCTGGAGCAGATTGCAAAAATAATTACAAGCGATTTTGTTAAGGACTCCCAGTAACGACCTTCTCGCAAATCGACTAGAGTTTTTTTGGATGTTGAGTAAACGCTTTTGGTTTCAGCGTAGCATATTAGAAGATAATTGGCAGTAGCTAGACGCGAATTTTAATTATTAAACGATTAGTGCCACGGGAGTGCTGAAAAGTTTTCCCTTCGGTAGGTAAATTTTTCAGGCTTGGAATTCCGTGGCAAGGTGCATTAGAATTGGTTTCATTTTTTTATGCAAAGCCCAGCAGCGTTGGAATCATATTTTTTTTAAGATTAAGGGAGATTTCCACCCCGTTTAAAGATCTAAGCAAGATCGAGAACGACCTGGAAGGTTAAGCTAATACCTCTGTTTTAAATTGTTAAGGTTTTAAATATTTTAATCTGGCGAAGGCCACCTAAACTAATTCAACTCCCAAATCGCACGATTGTATGTCGTCATTGCAGTTAACTTATAAGTAACACTTTACATCAGAGAGGAGACCCGCAAAAAAAATTGAAAAGTGCAACCTTAAAAACTTGTGTTACCGAGCAGGTCATGCACGGGTGAAAATCCAGCAGACGTATTTTTTGACCCAAACTGTACATTATTTACGGTCGAAAGAGGAATGACCGACACACCTCCCTCACTGACTTTCAAAGCCATATCAGTCTGTCTCCTGTATAGAAATGAACTCAATCGAATGAAACTCCAAAGAAAGCACGTTGCTCCTGAAGAGTAACAACTTATTCATTAAAACTGATTAGAAAAAGCCTGAGGCTAAATATTTCGTTTTGTTTTACCTAAAACAGGGATAGGACTACCTAAAAAAGAGGTTCTTTTTACTGTGTTCAGTAGTTATTTTGGTTCATAGCGCAGAGTCGACGTTTGAGGAGACTAAAAGGGACTTCGTCAAGTTTCGATAGAGACTGAGTAAACTTTCCGACCGTCTTTGCGACAGCATTTTCTTCTATGTCTCAGCCCTGACATTAGCATTGAGTACTTATCGAACAGCGACAGAAGCTTAATCAAGAGGCGCCTTAGGTCCTCAATGAAGGACAACGAAGAACAAAAAGAAAAGATGATGTGGTGCTTCACAGCTGGTTGTTAATCACGTTACAGGATGTTGGAGCAGTGGAGATCAACCTTGGTAGCTGCCGACACAGTTCAACTCGTTAGATTAAGGCGGCATTTTTTCCATTTATATTTTTACGCAGGATGATGCATTTTTAATGGGATTTCAAAATGTTCATCAAAACCATCAAAAATTGCCAATATCAAGAAGCAAAATAAAGTGCATTGGCTGCAAGGGAATTTTTACCAAACCAAAACGAATGAGTTAATGAATTATCATTCTAATTTTACCACAAAGTTCCATGCCAGATTTGCCAATTAAAGGGGTTCACACAATGCGCGGGCAGTGTCCTTTGCTGCCCTCCAACTAAAAAAATCGTTCGGCGATAGAACAGAGAGCGGAATGGCAAACAATGCGAAAGAAATCTCCGAACATTCCCGAAACACAATCAGGAACTCCGCTGAGGCGAATGGTGAGTTTCAAGAGTGATAATGCACACAGAACTGTTTTCATTGTAATCAACCGAAATTAACGACAGTGCGTTATCTGTCTGTGAGAAGTGAGACCACACGTTTACGTAGTTGCCTATCATGTTTCGAGCAGACTTCCTTGATTCAGCTCGTCGTGAGCTTTTCAGTGCGCTTATCAGTGATTCTCCGTGGTACGAAAGATCACGTACTTGCCAATTCAAATGAACTTTTCGAATTTGCAACTTGCAGACCCAACTGAAAAGTATAACATGACATGCATCTGTAATGAGGAATGTTGGTCTCATACCCCAACAAATTGCAGTTGTTGGAGAGTTGGATGATATGACTTCTACGAAGTTATTTTGCCTGTCATTCCAAAGCTTCAGGAACTCACAATCAGCCAGTCTGCCATCGATATTCTCTACAGCACACTGCTTCTGGGATGGCACTTCTGTTGGCTTGAACGTCCATCGTGCATGGACCGTACATAGCTTGGTGAATTTAGGTTAAAGTACACTTTGATAGAGTTGATCTGACTGTACCAGTTATTACCTGAACTTACGTGTAGAAAGCTCGAAATTAGTTGGTTTTGGTTTGATTTGCTAGCGGGGTATGGTAGATTTGGAAAGGTAAAGTTAGAATATGCCAATATGGATGGGTTATGTTCGGTTCAGGAAGGAAAGATTTGTTAGAATCAGGCGAATTAGGCTTATTTCAGCCAGGTAAAAAAAGAATAAGTAAGATCAGGTCATTGAAATTTTGATTGGATTTGTTTTGGGCTACGATTAACCTACGCCAATGATCATGACTCAAGAAAATGTCTACGAACGAACGTCCTCGGCACTTCATAGAGTAGTTACACTAGACGTTTAGCGTACCGCCTTTGGGACAGATTTCTTGTAACAGAAGCTCCTCCTCATTCATTTTATCGTCATAAAAGGGGACACTATGTGCTTTGGCGCCCTCCTCAGAGATAAACCGTCAACAGCGCTTTAATGGCACTTTAGAAGATTCATTGTTGCTTTTCATTGCGACACCTCGCGGGTTTTTAGACCATTATCTAGTCTGTCCCCACAAAAAAAGTTGCGATCATTTCAGACGCCTCGCTGTTTCAAAAACTGTTTATTAATTCCCTTTCCCGTAATATTTCGTTGGCCTAAAAAAGAGGTCAATACCAGCGCGCAGCCGTTTCAGCTTACGCAACTAAATACGGCCATTACTCAGGAATTATCACATAGGCAGAATCGTTCTTGCCCATTACAGAAAAGAATTAGCGCTGGAAATTCCAATATTCCTACCTTTATTTCGGTCCAGGCTGAACCTTCGTGAAAAACCGCTGCACAGCCGTAAACAAGGTGGTTTACGATCCCCCGAGGAATAAAACTCCTTTATGTCCCCTGCATCAATCAGCGAACCTGACTATGTACGTCTTCCGACGGTAGATCGTCTGCCGCAGTTAAAATCCAGCTTCTTATCAGCTCACAACATCTTACAGGGTTTGTATAATAAGTTCCTGGAATCGGGCTACCGTGCCCTAACGATGCGCTTCCCGCTGGTCTTTGTGACCGGGGGTTGGAGGGGGGAATGTGTTTGAATCTGCCTAGGCATCGTCATTTGCCTCCTGCCACCTGGAGGGTG
>Ga0058701_10006190_pt1 | contig 10062 bp, 9 predicted proteins | sample AgamicOrMae_FD_97039 | JGI IMG/M metagenome (GOLD analysis project Ga0058701, IMG submission 97039) | Agave microbial communities from Guanajuato, Mexico - Or.Ma.e | ecosystem: Host-associated > Plants > Phyllosphere > Phylloplane/Leaf | place: Guanajuato, Mexico | collected 2012-06-04 | reverse complement strand
TGGTGGGGGATAGCCACCGAGATGCAACGGCTTGGCCATAGGGAGTTACACATCTTGTCTTTGTATAGGGCTTTAGTGTCATTAAACTTTTGCTGGTTGTTAAATAATTAGGATATTGCCTGATTGAGATATCTCATATGATTTAAGCTTTTTGAGTTCCTCATTATTATTGCTGGCGTAATTGGCCGTTTAATTTCAATGGTTCAAGATTTTGTTTGTGGTGGCTGTAGTGGCCAACCTTGTAGTACTTTCGTTCGGTACGTTTTCGCCTTCGCCTCTTGAGAGGAAGGCGCTTTCATCTTGCCGTTTTTTTGATGTGATGGTTGATCATTTTTTTCGTGTGAAACATGTAGTAAATGTTGTGGTATATAACTTTCGAATTGAACTGTAAGCTTCAAGTGCCTCTCAAGCACTAAAGCACAAGTTACAGAGGAAAACTTGATTAAAAATGTTGCCATCGACTGGTTACTTTCGCGTTATTAAATGCCCCTTCTTTAATAGTAAAAAGGAACAATGTACGAGACCGTACTGTCATTACAAGCATGTTAAGGAAGGTAATGTACAAGACAAAGTCTTCAGGGTAATAAAAATGTAAAACCAGAAGGACATATCACTTCTTCTCCCGTCGTTGTTCTTGAGAAGTCTCCATAACCCTTGTTTCCCCTAACTTCTTGCCAGTTCATCACCATCACCTTTTGCTGTTACCCGCTTAAATAATCATCAAAAAATCTGCTTTGTGTATAAAGAGAATTCCTTTTAGTTTGGAGCAAATTATTTTAAACTGAAAGGCAGAATGAAAGCCATAGCGTACTGTGACAATTGCTGACCTAACTAGGTGAAATTCAAGGGGCCATCCATGTTTTACTTGAAATGTCCCCTTATTGTTTCACAACTGTATTCAGACATTTGGGTTTCATTATTTTTTACTTTGATGTGAGAATCTCGTACTCAAAACTACATAGTGGTTGTTGTTTGAGGTGCAGTTAACCTAACCTCAATTTGGGAGTAGGTATTATTATTGTATTTATGTGCGCCTGGTGCAGTTTTAATCCTTTGATAATGATATTTGTTTGAAGATCAATCTATGACTAATTTGAAGATAAGGCTTTATCTCTTATCTTGCGGTGCACCTCCTTCTTGGTCTTAGGAATTAGTGAGGAGGAACCACCTTGAATGCATGACATAGAGTGCAAAAAGTAAAGTAGACGTTATTTCCATTGGCAGATTCAGATGATTCCAGTGATGAAGGAGCCAGCTCAAAAGCAGAAGCAGAATTTCCTAAGGTGAGACTGGTTGGCTGAGAAGAATTGAGAATGTATTAAAAAGCTCGGCTGCCAAGTATTACTGAGTTGCTAGAATTCTGATTCTGTAATATGTTGGCACTCAACTACTGTTAACTTTGAAGTGTCATATTTGATTGATAAAAACTTTCATTCTTCTCAGAGCTCTTATCCTACAATTTCTTTTTAGGGAATTATATCCATGAAAAGCAATGTAAATACCTCTCTACCAGTCAAAATTTTTATTTTGTCATCTATGGCAACTGTGAAATGATACATTGGCGGGATGGTTTCCCAGTCCCCTCGATTTATCTGATATTTTTGTATGACAGTAAAGAACCTCTAAGTGCATTTGTTTCCAAACTCCAAAACTATTGCAAATTAAGCACAACAAGTTTGGGCAGAGAAAAATTATCTTAAATTTGTTGTTTCAAGAAAGCCAGGTTTTGTCTTATAACAGTTGTTGCACAGCAAGCTACTCTTTGCATAGTTCCAAGACAGCTCTGTACCTTGTAGGAGACTTGGCATTTTCCTTGAGCAAGAATTATATTCTTTTACTCTATTGGCCCACTTCAATATTCTTACTTAAATTGTTTCTTTCAAGGATGGCGAGAATCACAAGCTGTTGGCTGGATTGGACAGCCTGTCCCCTGAGAAGGACAGTCATGGCAGCAGCGGGTCAAGGGGCGGCACCTACACTCCGGAGGCGGTCCAGAGTAACTCAAAGTCTACCTCTCAAAACTCTTACTTGTCCGCAAATCATTCGACTTACAAGCCTACACCAATACCAGTGGTGAAATCGGCACATCTGCCCATACCTTATACACCTTTGTAAGTTAATTTATCTGTGTACAAAGGTGCTTAAGCAACTACGTCGATAACGCGGCCGACGGTTGGGTTGGCTTCTCCATTTATTAATTATTTTTTATTATTTTACATTTATTTATTTTTTTGTGCCAGAATTTTTTAAGATTTAATTCTTTGGTCTTTAATCTCCTTCTTATGAGCAATGCACCTCTGGAAGCGTGAAAAATGCTCGATAAAACAGGGTTCGCTTCTGAGATTTCGTTCAAAAGTTAATAATTCAGAATTTGCATTATTGCTAGAGAAATTTCATTCTCACGAAAATGTCGTTTTTGACGTTAGCGTGAAAAGAACAAGTTACCCATTACCCAGTTTTGATATTCGGAAACAGAGAAAACTAGCCCATGAAGAGGAATCTTTACCCGGCATTTTAATGTTTTGAAAGAAAATACTACCTTCTTATTGTCCTTAAACTCAATATTGTCACCTACCAATTGTCGGAATTACACATGTTAACGCTGTAAATTCTTGCAAATATTCACCCCCTTTTTTCTTTCCTTTTTTTTTCCTTCTTGCTTTTCTGTAGATACTCAGAGCACTACAGGGCTCATCATCCAAAATCGTGAACACTTGTGGATTTTTTATTATTATTATTATTATGTACTCAGACACAAGACCTCTGAGAGCATTGCTCTGTACGAGGTCGTACAATCAAAAGCAAATTTAATTGAACCTTCTACCAGAAGCCTAAAAAACATATTTAAATTAGAAGCCCCCCTATGGAAATGGCCCCAAATTGTTCATGCAAACTTAAAATGCTCGCGACAGGAATGCTCATAAAACGAGGTGAGATTAATTCGATTGCGTTTCGTGCGTTTCAGAGTGGTCAGCCGAACACCGCTCGCGAAGAAAAGCAAGGCGCGGCTGGAATACGTGCCTCATTGTATCGGTGAAAAGCCGTATTTCCCTCCTTATCCATCGGCGTCGACTACGATTCCAGCCACTCCGAGAGTGAACACCCTGTACGAAATCTACGGCCCGGAAGGGGCTCAGTTCAGCCCTAATGACGCCGAGCCCAGTGGGACAGGGTATTCGTCCAGCTCGGCGGACTACAAGCCCGAGGATGCGGGCTTAGGTTATTCAGTTCCTAGCAAAAAGGCGAAGACGGCTCCCGAGCCGTCGTTCAGCCCCCCGGACTCGCCCCCGCCGTCGCCGCCTTCACCCGTGCCCTCGTCCCCGCCGCCCTCCCCGAAGTCCCCGACCCCGTCACCGCTCTCGCCGGGTCTGGATCTCTCGGAGCTGGACAAACTGGAGCTGGAGTACGAGAGTGAGCCGGAGGAGAGGCCCGCAAGCCCCGCGAAGAACGCAGCCGTCCCGGAGAAGAGGAAAAGGACCGAATCGTCGAGTAGTGAATCAAAAAAACAGAAAGTGACTCATAGTGAAACGGAGAAGAATGGCCATGCGGACAGTGAAAAGAAGTCCAAAAGTGACCGGAAAGAGAGGAGCAGCAGTTCTAGCAGTAAGAGCAAATCCCATAAATCTTCTTCCTCGTCTTCGTCGAGTCACCGGAGATCCAGCTCATCTTCGGATAAGAAGAAAGATAGATCTAAAGAGCACTCGGAGAAGGACAGGAAGAGCCACAAAGAGAGGAGCGAGAGTAGGGATAAGTCCTCGTCGGACAGACATAGGGAGAAAAGCCGAGGGAGCAGTAATGACAAGGAGAGAAGTAGATCCAAAGATTCTGGGAGGGAGAGAGACCGGCATAGAAGCAAAGATAAGCATGATAAGCATTCGCGGAGAAGTAGTAACAGCAGCAGCAGCTCAGGATCGAAAAGTAAGTTTTCTGGCGAGATCTCGAGTCGCAAGTTTCAAACCCGGAACATGACTTAACTGTTGTGAAATTCGCTAACAATCAATCGCATGATGAACGGTTCAAATTCGGTTCAATTGTCGACGGTCGAAATGGTTCCGCAATGGATCTTATCTGACGAATATCTTTGACGTTGCGAAACTGTTCCATCATGAGAGAAGGGCGCCCTTCTCTCATGGTTCCATGAGGTTAGAATTTCATTCGAAAACTATCGATTTGTAACAATCAAGATTAAAAGCCTGCAGTCTCTTGCGAATGGGTGCACCACTCTTAACCCACCACCGCCTGGCGATGCCCTTCGGAAACGGAGCAAAAATTTATTTTAGAGAATCTTTTCAGTTCAGTATGGTCTCAATTTAAAAAAATATCACCCATCTGGAAACCTGAAGTTTAATTATTTAGGCATTTTCCAAACCTTAAAATTGCGTATTTTAATGGAAAAAATATGTTCAATTTCTCTTAAGCTAATTTTCACTCCAAATACTATGGGCTGTTATGGGTTAAATTAGACTCCCTCGACTGGTTCGTTTTGAACATGAGACTATTTATAGTCTCATGGTTTAAAATTCGGTTTTCTCCCGACTCGTATGTTTTAAAATACTTTTCAAAACCTGTAGTCGTTTTGAAAGATGTGAAAAACAATATTGTAATTGTAAAATCTTTTCCTGTGGATTTCTTTTTTCTTTTCTTTTTTTTTAATGAATTTCAACAGTCCTGGTGTTTTGCACGGCCTGTGCGTATCGTGAATTGTATCGAATGATTCAAGCGAATTTGGTGTACGTTCACACTGGTCGCTTTTCTTGTCCACATGGTTTTGATCGTGAATATTTGATTGCAGATAAAACGGTTCTTCCCGAAGAAGACAAAGAAGAACTGAAGAAAGTTGAAGCAGACCTTGACGCGGCTCTGGAAGATGCCGACTTTATTGAACAACAGTGCCTTGAACTTTTCAGTGAATTTAATGAAAGTAGCAAAGTGTCAGAAGAAAGCTCGAAAGAGGATCCTCGAGTGTCGTCGGGGACGCCTTCCGACGACACTGCGTCGTTCACCGGGTCCGCCAAGAAGCGGATCGCGCATTCGAATGCCTCCAATGTTCAAGTTCCTAGTGTCAAACCAATATCAGCTCCCAAAGTGGACCTCCATTCGGTAAGCTGAATTTCAACAAATAGTACACTTTGGACATTTCGTTCATGCCAATCGAAATTACAGCCGAGAACAAAGGTCGGGTCTCATTCAAATTTGGTGACTTTTAGTTTTTTGAGATCTGTTTTAGGAAAACTAACGCGTTTAAAATACGGAGGAGCTCGCGCACGGTCGGCTTATTTCATATTGCCCGCCTTTATTCCTAAAAATGATTGGTCACTAAATTTACATGCGACGTCACCATTGATCCTGAGCTTTACGAGGGCCTTACAAGTCAAGTAACTGTTATTATCATATTTTACCGTTGATTTTTCTTTCATGACTTGTTTAACCGTCCTCTAATGACCCCGTCTGTGAGTTATGGATTTCAAGAAGCTCAAATAGAAAAGACATTGGCAAACTCGACAACTTTAACCCACTTTCCGAGAAGGAACTGTTCTGTCTTTATAAATTTAATTGTTCTCTTGATAGTACCGTACTTATAAAGTTTGCTGTGAAGAAATTAAATAGGCGAAAGTAGAAAGAGTGTTGTTTGGAAACCGCGTAGAATCGAAGAATCAACCCACATGCCCTGAAAATCGAGTTTGTTAGCTTGTTTGTTGTTTGTTAGCTTGTTTGTTGTTTGTTAGCTCCTCCCCGCGTGAAGTACTTATGGATATTTATGAATTCAATATAGTTAGCAACATAATCCAATTTTCTTATTTCTTATTTCATTTTCAAACCAGGTTTGCAAAAGTCAGTCCAGCTTAGTAGTCTGATAATATTGTCGATTAATGTATTGGTTTTCAGATGCATTCCGATGTACTGCGTTTAGTCTGGTAATTTCAATGATATTGCTCGCCTAAATTCCAAGATATGATCAATTTTTTTCTTTTGAGGCTTCTCTACAGGGAGCGGTTTCTCTCAAGTTTGCCGCTGTTGTTCTGAAATACGTCTTGTTCTTTTTTAGGTTATGAAAGAGAGGTTCGACAAAGTGGCGGCGGCGAAGCCCGTCTTGGTAGCGCCAAAACCTTATTCTGCAACGAACCCACAGCCACTTACAACGACAGTAACACCAGGTGAGTTGAATCCATAAATGTGCAACAACGTGTTCGTCAGGTTCTTATCGTTAACCAGCGATTCAAGGTTACACGACTCTCTTTTAAAAGATATTAATTTGAAATTAACCTAGTAAAATAAGCTTTCTTTGGACTGCTCACTTCGAGACCGATGCAGAACACGCAGTACATACAGTACATGCTTGGTTTTCTCTTCATCTTTAGTTTTCGAAATACGCGCAATTAAATTGGACTAAGTCGCGAAATCCAGTAACACTGTTGTTAACTTCGTGGAAAAAACCTGCTAGGTGGGTGAAGCCGAAGTGTGAGGCATACCTTATTAATTTATCATCGCTTAGTGGTGCTATTACGAAACAGCCAAAATCGCCCTGAACAAAGTCATTACATATTGACTCTGAAAATACCTCCCTTCCGAGACATTGAAATCAAAAATCTTGTCTCTTAATCAAAGTGTATTTTACTCGTTTGAATGCAAAATAATATATTTTTTTAAAAATACTCGATAGTCTGCTCAGTTAGGGGTCAAAGGAAAATGTTTGAATGACGAGGTATACGAGTTTAATCTTGAATCTTGTGAAAGTCTTTCAGGATTGATGTCTGAACTTTTTTCCTTTCAGCAAAACGGAAAATCCGAAGTGTTCCGAACGTTGCGATGTTGTTGAAACCTCCAGTTCCTCCTACCACCACAAACACGGCTCCAGCAAACAGAGTTCTAGATCCTGAAACGCAAAGAGTCGATGAATTCGGCCGCATAGTTAAGGCCCGCGTTGCCCATGCGCCGAATCCGGTAAGTTACGCAAAGATAATCTTTGAACGACCTCTTCGTTCTTTCTCTTTTGATAATTCGAACGGTCAGGTGTATGAAAAGAGCGAACAGTCAATTTGGTGTTGGGATCCTTTACTTCGTGTGTTGTATCTTCGTCGCTAAGCCGAGCGGAGCGAGGTTCACCGCACCTAAAATAACCTAGTTTAGCTGAACCTAATGGTCGCCAAGCCTGACGCCGATTACCGTTTGGCGGCAGGCTACCAGCGGAGCGAGGGATCTTGCACATACCACGTATCCCGGAAGGGGGAAGGGGGTCTCGAGAAACACTACGCAAGGACTGAGGCGGGGAAGGGGTCAAGGTCCGGGTACTTGTATTTTTTAATATTGCCTTTTTACTGCAGGTAGGCAGCTTTAGGGAGTTTGAGAATCCAAACCAGACGCGAAGAAAACTGGAGTCCGGCACGCTTATTTGGCCAGGTTTGAAATGTCGGGCCGGGTGTGAAAGGCCGGGCAGGCTCACTTTGTTAGCAGTGCTGCGCCAGTTGCTGCCCGCCGGTTACCCGCCGTACCCAACGGGTTTCCGAATACCCGCAGTATCCTAAAATTGACCTACCTGCCGGAATTCGTCAAAAATATGGTTTTCCAAAAGTACTTCGCGACACAGGGCCCGGGGGGTTCCTTCGCCAATATAACTGTTGTCATGGTGGAAGGGGGGTCAAAAAGTAACTTAAAACCGGGGTACGTAGTATGGGCCCGATCCCAAACTCGCATCAGGCTCAGTGACAGCGAAGACGTTACTGAGCGAGGGACGTGTCTTGAGCTAGCCCAACAACTTACGCGGTTTAGTATCCTTATTGCTGATGATGCACTTAATGTAAGGTTGAACGAAGTTGGAACACAAGAAGTGAAAAGTGTAACCCGTAAAACTGACTGTGAGAGGAAACAAAATTGTTTTTTTTTTGGGGGGGGGGAACTTGCTGAGTTTTGAGTAATGCTAAGAGGAGTTTGCTTTCGATCATTTATTTTTTTGATTATCTCTATCCCTCATGTCAGCTTTGTAATGATTTTCGGTTTGTTGGTCTGCAGACTGTCCTAGCAATCAAAAAACCGATGATCAACCCAGCGGACTGCCGGAAATTCAAAGCAAGCACCAGACAGGCTTACGTCGACAAGCTTTTTGAAGTTTACAAAAGCGCAGGCTTTGGTGAAGCTTCACATGACATGGTAAGTTTGAAGCGCAGGCGACCGTATGATACAACCGCCTATTTAAGTCTTGCCTCTCTAAATCGATGTCTAAAAAAAATATGAGTTAGTGTAAAGAGATTATGAATGGCCTTAGCGGAATCCGTCGGAAGTCTCGCTTTCCATTGAATTTTACTATCAGTTCACACAAGATCAGTGTTATTGCAAAGTGCTGTCGACACTATTGCAACACTAATTTTGCTCGCGAACGCCGAGCGTCCCTTCTGTACTGGTACTAAAACGCCGCTACCTAGTTTTCAATACAACCTATATCATATTTTTCAATCCCGAAATATTCTTTGCCGTGCTCCTTCAGGGCGCAGTCAACTATGTGCAACAATAATTAAAAGGTCGGGGCTATTCACAGGCCATAGCAAGTTTAGGGAGGCTTGAGCACACGTGAACCAACCTAATGCATTTTTAAATGGGAGGTGACTTGAATGCATGGAACCCAACCTGATACATTTTATATGGGACAGGCGTGCGAATAGCCATTTCATAATTGAAAAATTAGACTTTTTTTCCGATCATTTTTTTTTGAATTTTTATTCATCCTTTTTGGTTGTGATTTTTTTGATTGAAGTCGCGAAATTAAACACATCGGAGGTCTAACAGTCTTGAAAAGCGCTTAAATAAACCAAATATTTATACGCTCTATATCTCTTTAATGTCTTCCTTCAAATGCAAATCTTTCTGAATGTTTTAGCTGCATCTAGTACATTTTTTATCCTGAGGTTTTAGAATTTAAGATGTGCCTTAGCTCCAGTGATATTATATTGGACATATTGTTTGTTACAGGCTCTGGAGTCGGAACGTACCAGTGCTCAAGGAACAGACAGTCCCTTCGTGTATAGTCATCGGATCATTCAAATACTGAAAGAAGTCAAAGCCTTGGCGGACACCTCGCGCAATGATATGCGTTGTAAGTATATAAGTTTGATAGACGATTTCTAAGCAAACCTTGAAGCCTTGACGAAGCCTGCAACTTATTAAACGTTGGGGAAGCCCTAAACCAAATCGTCAATCATAGACGTTTTCAAATTCTTATATTTAAAAGGCGAACATGGCAATTAGTGGAACCTCGTTTATACGACCCTCCATTTCACGGCGACCTCCGTTACTCGACGTTCTTTTTCAGTCCCAGCTTGACAATGTGTTTTGATGATTTTTTTTAATATATCCAAGAAATGTCTAAGTCCACGTCGCGGTGCGCCCCCCTCTTAATCTTAATGTTTGGATCGTTGTTAACAATGTATTTAGAGTCTCTGTTATACGACGACTTCCGTAATACTGCGTTTTTACAAGTCTGCGGAATGTCGTATAAAACAGGTCCTACTATTGCTCTTTGTGATTTTCTGCTCATGTCGCCTTTGTAGTTGTTTTTCAAACTGCCTTTAAGTATGGTTTTAATGCGTTTAAATGAATTCGTTTTTGTGTGGTTTGCTAAAAAAAACGCTTTGAGTCATTGGAATTATTTGAGCATTGAAAAACCCTGCAATAGAGGTTGAGAGCTTTCGGAGAAAATGTTGAATCGAAATTCGCAAAGTCGCTGGCTACCCTGTTTTAACTTTTGAAAGGATATTGCTTACTGTGTAGTGTAAATGGATGATTTAAGGCTTTGTTATTGTATCTTGCGCGTAAATCTTCTGTTCCAGCGGATTCGATCACGGGCTTTGCGAATCGGGTGGTATCCCATACTGCAGTTCTTGCCGGCAAGAGGGGAGCAAGTGTCTCATGGAGCATTGAAAAGGTCAAGAAGCGCGCAGACGTCACGGAAGATCGTAAGTTTTTTTTATTATCATTCTTTTTTTTTTTTTTTAAAGCCGGATTTTATGGAGATTTTTTTTTGGAGTTTTTTGGATTTTCCCCCCCTTTTGGGTTGAACTTGACCAGATTGGT
>Ga0058701_10006189_pt1 | contig 10062 bp, 5 predicted proteins | sample AgamicOrMae_FD_97039 | JGI IMG/M metagenome (GOLD analysis project Ga0058701, IMG submission 97039) | Agave microbial communities from Guanajuato, Mexico - Or.Ma.e | ecosystem: Host-associated > Plants > Phyllosphere > Phylloplane/Leaf | place: Guanajuato, Mexico | collected 2012-06-04 | reverse complement strand
GGTACACCATGCCTAGGCACGGTGTACCGGGGGTACACGGTGCCTAGGCACAGAGTACCCCTCCTTGGGGGGTAAACTATGCCTAGGCACCATGTACCCCCCGGTACACTGTGCCTAGGCATGGTGTACCCCCATTAGGGGGGGTACACTTCTCAGGGGGGTAACGTGTTCCGCCGACACCGGCATGCCCTGCCGCTTGGGGCTTGGTTCGGGATTTGGGGAGATTAGTCTGCAATTACGAGGGATATATCAAAAAAAGGTGGTAGAAGGGAATTTTATTGATTTCTCGCTTCTAGACTTCTAACACCGCAACGAAAAAAAGGTCATCGTTCTGTCTAATTCTCAGCTTTTTGATAACTTTGTCAATTTCTTTGGAGCATACTTGATTCAGGGCGAAGATTTCAATATGCATAGTAGCTACAAAAACAAGCCCGCAGTCGCTCATAAATTCCTGTAAATTGAGCATACATTTTAGAGAACATTTTAGCGCCGATAAATTATAATCAGGAATCGAAAATGTTAAAAGGAGAAGACAGAACCGGAGACGAGAAAGGGGGAGGGGGCACCGCTGGTCGTAAGCCAACAAGAAATCTCGCCCGGAGGACCCCCCCCCCCATATTCTGCGTAAGGGCAAAGGGGAGGGGTAAAACCTCAAAGTGAGACTAACATGAAATAGGCGGCAGGATGGTCTTGCGACCAATGTCCTTAGAACGAAGGGACCCCTCAGACTGTGATGTGTGCTGGGGGGGCAGGGGGGGTGATAGACTGGGAGGGCTTCCTTGAATTACTAACAACATTTGAATCGGGTTCACGACTTAGCGCTCCCCTCCGATTTGGGTCGTCTTTACGAGAGGATATCTTGTGACCTACGCCAAGATACTTTAGGGCATCTTTTTGTGAACACCTTTGGTTCCCCCTCCCCGTATAATAGTATTTTCTGTCGTGTTCTGCGTTAGTTCAGCATAGTACAGACATACCCTTTTTTAGGTAGTCTCATACCTGTTTTAGGTATGGAGGTAAAACACAGTATAGCATTATTTGGTTATTTTTTTAACATAACCTTATCAACAACCATATCAATTCAGAGTCAACGAGACCTTATTAAAACTCGATAGCTTCAAATGAAACTAGTTAAAATGCTCGTTGAAGAATGAACAGTGATGTCCATAAGTGATGAGCCAAACAAAATCTAGTGACTTTTTTGTAAATTAATATGTGTTCGTAGCATTGCCTAGGGAGGGCAGTGGGAGGGTGTGGAGGCTAGAGGAGGTGCCCGCCTTTCCCCCGGAACCTACCTTGACCCACCCTTCGCGCTGCTGCCAACACACATTAGTTCACAAAAAAAAGTCACTAGATTTTGTTTGGCTCATCACTTATGGACATCACTGTACTAATTCCTAAGGTTATAAATTGTAAGTAGTAGAGTTTTGAAACAGCATTTTCAACTAGTTCGGCTTCATTTGAAGCCATCGAATTGTTGATAGGTTTATTATTAAATATAACAAAACTACGCCCTTCATCTTTTTTAACCTTCACACCCAGAACAGGTATGAGGCTACCTGAATTTTTACTGTTAAGGTTTAATTAATTTGGGAGGATTAACAAACTATGACCGCGTGGTCAAGTTAGATGCCCTCTAACTCGCTGCATCCTGTGCCGTAGACTTAGCAGCTTAATTTCATGTAGCTTCAAATGGGTCAAAAAGAGATGCTATTAACGGGTCGGTGGGTTGAAGCGAGACGAAGCTAGCCAGCTGTAACCCTACAACGCGGCTGTAGCAATGCAAACGCGCTCTTCGCCTTCCAAGCTAAAAGACCGGAGTATTTTCTCGTCAGCTCAAAGCAACGAACTTTAAGGATTTCCATTTAGCTTAACCTGTACTGTAGGCTATATCCGACCGTTTTCAACTTCGCCAAAGAAAATCCGTACCGAGGCAAATCGATCCTTCAAAGGAAAACTCGGGATTTTGTAGAACGTGTGGACATGAAATAAACTCTGATAAGAAAAAGCTCCGCTTCTCACATTTCATTTACGTTTCGGCGAGTATAAATCTCTCCCACAAAAATGATTTCTGACACTCTTCTTAAGTCTTAATCAAGGTTCCAACTCTTTCAAAGAAAGTCATCAGATTGAAAAGTTGGCGAAGTTTGATCGGCCAACTAACACCGTAATTTCCTTCCGCTTATTAGGCCAACAAAGCTCTGGAGATCCGCCGCTGTGCAGCACCGATGTAGAGAACTTTAGAGAGAGGCGACAGCTTTTTCCCGCGGTGTGCGCTGATTGGTGGAATGCACGAAATGAGACACGCAGATTGGCAGGACGTGGTATTGACGACATGTCTCTTTGAGGTTTCTGTACCGATCTCGTGTTCGGGAAAGTGCTTCCTTAGACACGCCGGATTTTTCGGGCGCCATAGATTAAATCGAGTCCATGGGGGAAATCTGTCGTAGGACAATCGATGGCTCTTAAAAGGTGTTTTTGTTCGCCGCTGCCTTCCAGATAGACGGAATCCTTCGGAATCGCCCCTTGTTTTTCTTCCCACTTTCAGTTACCGAAATAGTTGCAAAAGTTTTTCAAATCCACAAATGAAACTCGGCCATGGTCTTGCCCATAGAGTGTCTCTGTGAGGAGATATGTATTTAATATGTATATGATATATCCGTAAGCTGATATTTCACAATACTATCTTCGGGTATCACACAGTGTCATATCCCAAAGCTATATCAACGCTCGCTGCAACTTTTTGCTTGAACTTGGAAAGAATTCTTCGAGTTAGCTGGTTCAACATTGTAGGAATGATGGCATATATGCATATATGGCATATATATGGGATATATCCTAACCCTTGTATTCCCAGCTCAATCTCTCACATCCGACATGCAATGAAGGACACCGCGTAGGTTAGGTTAACCGATGTAAGCCTAACATAACCTTGGCTAGGTCAGTCAAAGTGCCTTGAACGTCGCATCGCTACCGCTCCGCGTGGCTGTCGGCAAGCCAGATACCGCTTACTTCTCGGCGGCGGTTACTGCCGAAATCAGGTGGCTTGTGCTTCTCTCTGGTGTCGCTTTATTGAGCTTTTAGACGAAAGGTCGCACACACTAAGTTGCGAATTCCACCTTTAATGTTATTAATGTTATTAGCTTTTAATGTTATTCCAGGGATATGGGTGGAACATACTTGCAGGGATTTGTCATTAGTCCGTGGAAATGTTTGCACGCCAAGTTTCATATCAAGAGCAGAGCATCCCGGCTGGCCTCAAATTCCAGAGCATTTACTACATCGTATTATTTACATCTACCTGCATCAACTGTGCCCGCTCATTTCGACACGAAATTCTGAGAACGCGCGCAGAAGATACATCAGTTTGTTTGACCCAAAGAAATACCTTTACGTGGTGGACGTGCCCATAAATTTAACAATTAAATAATGAAAGGGAAAAAAACAACGTTTAGCTTAGGAATGCCGATTTGCGAAAAGAGTATCAACTGTTGAATGAATGCCTCAAAATTATTTCGTGCACACAAGCCCAGCGATATTGTGCACACGGTCCACTCAAACCGAATACAATCGATCGTCTATTGTTTTGTCGCCGGGCGTATAGTGGGCGAAAACCACTGTCGGAGTTTTCTCTTGCAGTCGCACGTCATTTTGATGAAAGTGCTCTCTGTAATTAAAGAGAGGGCAATTATTCATTTTGCAAAGAACGTGTTTGTTGTCAGGCTGGCAGTGACAAAATCTTGTTGCTCGAATTACCGACGCGTCTCTCAGCGACTCAACGCCACGTGACGCAAGCCCAAGCCGCAAACGCAACACCCTATTTTACGCTTTGAAGATTCATTTAAAAATCCCATCTTTCTCCTTTTTTAATCTGTTTGTGGCTTCAGCTTCAAATTTTTTATCTTTCAAAAAAGGGGGGGGGAGAGTGGCGCTTTTTTATTACATCTGAAAAAAATGCGTTTTCATATTACACTTAAAAAGTACATTTTTTGCGGGCAAATATTTTGTCAAACGGTATTTTTGAACAAATTAAATTTTTGCGTGATTCGATAAATTTAGGTCGAATTTTAGGTTTTTTTTTAGACTAGGGAGATAGATAAAAGTCAAGTTAAAGTAGCTTTACGCACCCGTGTGTAAGTCATTACCTAAAATATTGCTCTTTGGAATGGGAATAATTTCCATATAATTAATTTCATCTTGTGTTTCCCTCTTAATTTTTTGTTATGTTTAACCTTACTCTTAAAAATAATTGTATAACTATCAATAATTTAGGTAAGTAACTCCAATGTGTCAAATAATATTTATTACAGCAAATGTGTTGTCTTTAGAATGTGTCTGTGCAAAGAAAAAGCGTGAACCATCCAGTGAGCGTGAATCAGCGAGAGTCTCTGAGATTGAGTTAATTTTCACTGAATCTCAGGGACTATCACTGATTCAAATTTAGAGTGCAGCTCAATAAACATACCTTGTGTAACTCCGATCTATTTTCAAGTGATTGTTTTCCGAAGACTTTGGGATGAAAGGGTTATTACGCAACGGAATCGAGATTTCAGAGCTGAAATGGCGTTTCACGGTTTCATCAGCGCAAGTAGTGCAAACTAGATAGTTTGGCGTGCAAGAGGGAACGTTATTAAATTACGGCTAGGAGTGGCTCGTGGCCGTGCAGCGAGTTGTGCCTCAGCGTTGCGGGGGCGGCCTTGCGGTATGATTTTCCGCTCATCTCGCATCGAGGCGGAAATGAAAAGGTCTCGGTAAATATTTTTTGTGAAAGCAGGCGTGTAACTAACGTATTATTATGAGTAAATGCTCATACTTTGCTTGACGTGGCGCCCTCTGTGGGTGGAAGCACTATAGCAATGCTCTCAGTTAAGAAGCTGAATTTCCCACCTCTGGGTTCCATCTAGGATCAACCTTTCGTTTTGTCAGGAATGACTCGCAAACGAGTTGGTTAGGTTTGTCTGGGTTAGGTTAAGTGCCTCAAGGGGAGGGGGTCACCCCTTCCTCTACCTAGGATCATTTGTAAACCCAGTAAGGAAGGGTAGCTGTCATAGCGCCAAAAACCACAAGCGCCCAACGCCGCAAGCGCCAATCCGTAACCACCAAATGAGAAAAGTCGCAAACGCCAAAGGTCTTAACCGCAATACTAACCTTACCTAACCTAACTTAACCTAACCTAACTTAGCCTAACTTAACCTAACTTGACCTAACCTAACCTATACGAACTTTGGCGTTTGCGACTTTTCTCGTTTGGCGGTTACGGACTGGCGCTTGCGGCGTTGGCGCTTGTATTTTTTGGCACTATCGAATGCCCGTATGGAACATCTGTTTTATGGAGTTCTTATCTGTTTCGGGTCTAAAAATAGAACCGGGGTAGTGCGATTTTTGATTATTTTTTTTAAGATAAAGCTATGTTCAGCCATATCATTCCAAAGGTCTTGCCGAGAGCTTTCCATTGATGTGGTTGAACATTGGTGTATCTTGAATAATAAGGGAGTACTGCGTATATTGATTATTTTTCAAGATAGACCGATGTTCAGCCATATCAATCAAAAGGTCTCGCCGAGACCTTTTGAATGATATGGCTGAACATAGGTCTAGATAAATTTCCAAAATACGTACAACCTCCGTTTATATTAACACCCGAAAACAGGTAAGAACTGCCTGCAACAGGTGTGGCGTTTTTACTGTGTAGACAACAAGCAGAGAAAATCTCTGCAAATGAGGCAAGAGTCTTTGCAAATAAGGCAGACAAACGTTCTCAAAAGTAGAAATAAAAAAAACTATTACCGTGATAAATCAAAAACAAAAAACGGTGGTAAAACCGATAATAACACGGCAATAACTTTTGATATTTAATTACATGCACCTTTTGTTAATCTGCCCTACATCGCCTCCTCCACCTCATTTTTAAACTGCCCCTGAGATAAATATTCAGTTCTGTCGATTGTGCAGATTTGCCGTGGTGTTATCATCGAGGGCAGAGCGGTTTTACCCACCGACTAAACTGTTCCACATAAAGAGGAGTAAAACAATGGACAGCGTACTGCGATGAAAACATTTCTAGTAGCGTTACATACGCAGCCGCTTTTGTTTTTGGTGACATTGATCTCAGTAACCTAATAAAACCGTATCAAACTTCATCAATCGTGATACGACGTGACAAAGGTTGCATTTCATATCTTGTTATATGCGCTTCGAACCGTCAGGTGGCACCCCATAATAAAACGCGTGCACGTGGTCAGCCTCGTAAATAGGCCTACATGGTAAATGAAGACATTTAAGCCTTAGAGAGGTGTAATTAAGCCGGAGACAGTGGTGTGCGTTGCGCGCAAACGCGCTTGGGAAGAAGACGGACATGAAAGCCTCCGCCTAAATGGCCACTCGCTGCTAATTGCGACCAGCGGTTACAACGCAGCGGCTGCGGTGCGTATATACCTTACGTGCGTAACGCATTCCGGTCGCGATAAGCCAAGATAGTTGGCTCTACGCGTCGAACTCCAAAATGGATTGTTTGCGTTGAATCTTTGCGCCATATTACGCAAACTATACTGGGATATTAAAATTTGTCATAGCCTTCTGATTTGATACGCGACGTATTTCTGTAGATCAGAGTTCTTTCCAGCTTTTTAAACCACCCGGAACCAAAAATATTCGGCGCGGAATATTACATAATGGACTTTTTTAATAAAAGCCTCTTTTTTTCAAGAAGTGTTGAGGAAAATGTTAATGTGAATTTTTTCAATTCGTTTTTTTTCTTCTTTTTTTCAACCAATAAAATTGTTTCTCTCATAGAGAAAGAGGTAGAAAATCTCTTACATCAATCCGCGTATCCTGTAAAGCGAATTCTGATAATAATTTGATCGAGCGAAATCGAGAAATGTAGTCTAACGATATGAACTGATTCGAGTATTTCGTAACAGATTTCCGTCTATTGCGATTTCGCACCAGAGGGTTAAAAATGCATGAACATCGCTTATCGGAAACCGATTACAGTGCCCCAGAAATCGTGCTTTAAACTTCGAGCCGCGTTCTCTACCCCCCCCCTTTTTTTAGTACGATACTCTTTTTTAACTCATGTTTAATGCTTGGGCTTTACCGGGATCAAATTAGGGTCTTCTTTGTTTTTTTGTGTGTTTTGATCTATCCCCCCGATCTCCCTCTTAGCTCTTTCCCCCCTTATACCTCTATTTCCTCTTATATCTCTTTTACCTCTTTTCTGTTTTACTTTCCCCCTTGCCTCTTTCCCCCCTTACCTGTTTCCCCTGTTATCTCTTTGCCTTTAGGCGCCGGGCTACAGGCGCCGGCAGTCATATGCAACACGAGGTACCTTATTTAAGGTGGGGGTAAAGTGCTTTAGCAGACCGGCTATTCGCTATTCGCCCGGTAAGCGCACAACGTGAGTAGCCGACAGACTAGCACAATGCGGACGTCCTTTCGGTCGTAAATCTGCCCAGAATGAACAGGAACAGGACGACGTTTGCGGACTCTCACGCCTCTTAGGTCCGTGACGAGCGGATCCCCTTAAGATTCCAGTCTAGTGAGAGATCCACCAAAGCTTTTAGAATCCACGTGACTAGCTTTTCAGGTTGAATCACCTATAGTCCATCTTCACTTCAAACATCAGTGGCGAAAAACTCAAATCTCTCAAAAGTGTTATACCTAGAGATTTTGGACGAGATTTCACTGCAGTAGCCAGATATAATACTTCCTTACAACGCAGAGATACTTTTTCTGTCTGGAAATCGCAGTTTGAATTTAGTAAAATTGGCCAGTTTGTATGGGAGGCTGCGCGGGCGTCCCATGCGAGTATTTAACCCCTGAATATCTCGTCTATTTTCCGAGAGGGTTCTCCGATTGCCGTCGGCATGATACAATCATTTGATAAGATATCGGCACCTAACTTTATGGAACCCTCGCAGAGCGTGCTCCAGCCCTTATTCCCTTCGGCTCGGGCCTCCCTTAGCAAATACGGATTAATACAGGGCTTTCCGTGCATATATTTACAAAAGTAATTAACAATCAAATGCCCCAACCCTTTGTATTCAAAACAAATATGTGGATCGCGGATTTTGTTTTCGGGCTGACTTTATCACGGGCACCGAAAACAAACAAAAATGTTATGAAATTAGAGGATGATACGATTGCGTACGAAGGAAATAGAATTCGGAAAATAATGTATTTCGTAGTGACATTTATCCCACATAATAATTAGCGTTATTTCAACGCTTTTCTCCGTTCTTTCACTGTAAATTTTTTTTAACCTTTTATGCGTGTTTACTTTTGGTTATTAAGCCAAGCGGGGATAACTTCCACCTTTTAAATGTATGTGCTGTCAATTATGAAACGTATAATTCTTCAGCTTTGAATGTCAACTTAACCTAGATTCTAATAACCTAAGAATAAAACCATGAAGGGTTCTTTTGAATTCGTCGCTGCAGCATCGCAATGTCATCAGCAGACTGCTGCTTCTGATACTGGAACAGACATTTAAAAACAAGACGAACTGTGACTCTATGCCATGTAATGTATGTGGAAACTGATTTTAATTTTAAATCACATGATTTTCTTGGCGTCGAATCAAGTCGAGTGGTTCCAGATTTTCAGAATATCCCTCGGATCGCGGTAAATTCAAAGATAACCTAGTTCAACACTACACTTTGGGTTGCTCTCGTCGAAATTGAGCTAAAACGTGCTGCAAATAAGAAGGTTGTCTCTTTAAAGTTATGTATTCCATCGCGATTAAAGTAAGCTTATACTCACGATATATGGCCACGATATTTAACCCGTTTCGCATATCATTTGATATAGGTCCCAGTAACGTATTTTGCTCTGTTTTCCAATTTCAAAAACTAGTTTTTTAAAACAATGAAAAAAAATGAAAACAGATTTTGTATATTTTTTAAAAAAAGATCTAGAAAATATGTTAAATTTAAAAAAAAAGTTTTTTCAGTACGATGTTTGATATGGGACAAGTGAACAACGTTTGACTCTCGGGTCGCCTTACCTCCTTATCTCGTAAGATAGTCGTCGTCTGGGGCCCATCGTCACCTCCGGAATAACGCTACAAATTCCTGTCATTAAAGCAGGTTTCCGACGCGTACATTTTAGGGTCGACACCTTTCGGACCCTGGGCCCACGATTCCCTATCTGGGATTTATCTCAGGGGGCTCCGTCGCAGGCGCCACCCTCGCAGGCGCCCTTCTCAGGCGCCCTTTACAGGCGCCCGTCAGCGACGCCCGCCCACCTGGCGGGGCACATTCTGTGCGCCTGCATCTGGGCCACACACCCTCGCTGTCTGCCTTTGCGCGCATGTAGAATGTTGGCTGTCTTCTTTTCGGTGTAGACGTGAACCTCATGCAAGCATTCGGTTTGTACGTTGAGTCAACTTCAGCAGGTCGAATTTTAAACTATTATTTTATGAATTGCATGCGCCTATACGGATGCAATTTTCGACGAATTCCAGGTGATTCTGCTAATGGTGGTCCGAATCTAAGAACTGAACTTATCCTGACGTGATCGACAAATTGAGCAACAGACATTGGTTCTAACCATTTTTGGTTTCCCTCAATCAGATCCGATCGTCAAAAAATAAAAATCACGTAAAAAAATTTCGTCCCAAAAAATTGAAAAAAAAAACATAGGGTTCTTTTTTCAAAATTTTAGTCGAAATTTTTTAGTTGAATTTTTAGCGTTTGATTGTTGCAATTGTTTAAGGGGAACTAATGATTGTTTTTACCCTCGTCTGTTGCCCGCTTACTTCTTATAATACTCCCAAATTGGGGTTTAAAATCCCTACCCGGTCTGTGCCATGATTGAGCTTGGCTCGTGGTCTCAATGTTTTTCGTTGCGTTTTTATTTCTTTTTTTTTTTGATCGCTGGTATATTTTTTTCCGGGCAATACCTACTTTAGTGTTAATATAGCCCTAATAATGGGATTTACCACTTTCCACGATTTCCCGTTAATTGGGAATAAGCTAACGATTTTCCGTCAATGAAACAAAAATTACAAGGATTAGGTTGCGCGTAGTTATTAACATTTTTTAAATACACATAGGCTTAAAT